>OIYV01000158.1_pt1 | contig 44624 bp, 26 predicted proteins | sample 1588251 | NCBI WGS metagenome assembly OIYV01 (sample SAMN03283282) | human gut metagenome | biome: human-associated habitat; material: feces | host: Homo sapiens | place: Peru | collected 2012
TGGCATCGCTAAAAGGCTGTTTTTTATGTTTTTGTTTCAGTCCCCCAGTATTTTTTCACTGAACCAAAAAACAATCTATTCCTTTCGAAAAAGACGCAGTTATCTCTGTGATATAAATATTAGAATCAAAAAAAGCAACATAAAGATTTGAATATTAGATAATAAATACCTACTTTTGCAATAGCATAATAGCAAAACTCGGGGTGAAAACGTGAACAAACAATCAAAAACTCAGGGTGAAAACGTAACAAAACGGTAAAAATCTCGGGGTGAAAACGTAATTCCCATTATTTGTTAATCGTAAAAACCATTATTATGTACAAGCGAAAAATTGAAGAGGTGCTAAAAAATTGGAAGCAAACTCCAAACCACAAGCCTATTGTAATAAAAGGTGTACGCCAGTGTGGCAAGACAAGCAGTGTGATGGATTTCGCAAAAAAGAATTATAAACATGTGGTGTATTTGGATTTCAGAGAACACCCAGAGTATCGAAATTTCTTTATTCCCAATCTTGACATCCCCTCAATCATTTTACGCATATCCGCCACAATGCCCGATGTGGAAATTGAGGCAAAGGAAACATGTTTTGTTTTCGACGAAATACAGGATTGCCCTCGCGCTCGTGGAGCCCTTAAATATTTCTATCTCGACGGGAACTATGATGTGATGTGTACTGGCTCATTGCTTGGTGTAAATGGTTATAAAACAAAAGAGGAACTCCAAGATGAAAGCGAGGCTTCTATCCCCGTAGGATTTGAGCAAATAGAAAACATGTACCCGATGGACTTTGAAGAATGGCTGTGGGCAAACAACATTAAGCCTATCCACCTAACGTACCTACGCAAATGCTTTGATGAAGAATTGCCAGTTGACGAAGCAATACATCAAAGAATGAGAGAATTGCTTCACCTATATGCTATTGTGGGAGGTATGCCTGAAGCTGTATCCACTTTTTTAGCCACCAATCAAATAGGCACATTGCTTCAAGTTCAGCGAAGAATTGTTGACGAATACAAGTCCGACATGATTAAATACGCACTTCCTGCCGATAAATCAAAAATCCGTGAGTGTTTTGAGTCCATTCCTTCACAATTAGCAAAGGAGTATAAAAAATTTCAATTCTCAAAAATCAGACCAAATGCTCGAGGAAAAGAATTTGCAGGAAGCATTCAATGGATAGAAGATGCAGGTATCATTCAACGCTGCTACAACATACAGGCAACAGAACTGCCTCTCGACGGAAACCGAATCTCTAATGAGTTTAAAATCTATATGGCCGACATTGGTCTCCTTACAAGTATGCTTGAAGACGGCACACAGGCAAGCATTTTGCAAGGCAATTTGTTGGGCTACAAAGGGGCTATTTTCGAAAATCTTGTAGCCGACATTTTTGGAAAGATGGGAAGAAGGTTGTATTATTACCACAAAGACGGAGGCATCGAACTGGATTTCGTAATACGCTACTGCGGTGAATGCGTGCCTGTAGAGTGTAAAGCCACCACTGGTAATTCGAAATCGTTACGCACGGTATTAAAACATCCTGAGAAATACCACGTAAACTATTGTATCAAACTGGGCGATTACAATATAGGGCGAAAGGAGAATATTTTCACCATTCCCATGTATATGGCTTTTATGCTTACAAGCGTATAAACCCAAATCGGTTATTAGACCGTGTAATGATTTTTCAGATTACTTCTTGCGGTATTTAATACCTCAAGTCCTAATGACCGATTTGGGATAAACGAAACTTGATTCTCAAGTTTTAGCAGTCCGTAAAATGCAGTCCGATTATCCCCCACTCCCATACCATAGGGCTGTGCTCGCAATCAAAGCGACCACAGCCCTATTTGCATAATTAATCACTTATTTAGTGTCAAAAAGGTCATTAAGCGTGATTTGTGAATCTATGTCGTTGGCATATTTATTCGGAAGAAGATCTTCAGTGGTAATCATTGTGAGAATAACGCCTTTTTTGGTTTTTGTTTCACCACGAAAACGATTAATGCGATTTTGTAATTTATCAAATTCTGATTTTGTTAGTTCATACTGCGATTTACTATACTTCACTTCGCACACATTTATCATATCATCTGCTCGGTCGATAATAATGTCGATTTGTGCACCTCTTTCGTGTGAGGCCACGTCAGTTTTACTTCTCCATGAATAGAATTGAGTTGAAATTCTATCGAAGCGCAATATTATCTTAATTTGATTTACATGAGCTAAACAAACACGCTCAAAACTCATTCCATACCAGTTGTTGATTGCTGGTGTGTTCAAATGATGGCTCCAATATTGAGCATCTCCCAATCCCAAAAAAGCAAACTTCAAATAGAAATGTGAATAAAAATCCATCAATTGATAGATACCTCCATTCTTCTTGATTTTTGCCTCCTTCACATAGTAAAGGCGAATGATGTCGCAACTCTGAAGATTGCCCAACTGAACAGTAAGTGCCTTCCCACTGATTTTAAGTTTGGTAGAGATTTCCTGTCTTGTCAACCCCTGTTTTGATTCCGCTAAAAGCTTCACAATCTTCATATACGGCTCAGGAGATTTAAACAATGTCTTATACAATCTGCTGTATTCTTTTTGCAATTCTGCATCACGGTCAAAAAACAGTCTATCCAGGTTTTCTGCCAAACTTTCAGAAGCAGAAAGCAAACTTAAATAATAAGGTACACCACCTAAGCACATATACGCTTGAAGAATAGTGAGCCTACTCCAATTAAATCCACGATTCAGCAGATAAAGTTCAGTCTCATGCAGAGTAAACTGATGCAGAGCTATTTCATGCGTCACTCTATTATGAAGACCGCCTTTTGAATCAATGATGTTAGTAATCATCCAACTCGTCACCGAACCACAAATAATTAGTTTCAAGTTATCTTGAAGCGAAGCCCAACTGTTCCAAAAGAATCCCAAGGCGCGCACAAAACCTGAACGCTGAGAGTCGAAACAAGAGATTTCATCAATGAATACGATGCAAGGTTCCCCTGAGTTAATTTTCGGCTGTAAAAACTTACGTAATTCAGCAAACGCTGTCAACCAATTTTTAGGGTGCTCATTAATCTTGTAGCCATTAAATTCAAGTGCCTGAACAAACGATTCCATTTGCTCAGATGGAGTGCCGTCGATGATTCCTGTAAGGCTAAAGGCAAGTCGATTACGAAAAAGCTGGTTAATTAAAAAGGTTTTTCCCACTCTTCTTCTTCCATAAATTGCGATAAATTCAGCCTGACCTGAATCAACATAAGCCTCAAGGCTTTCAATCTCTTTTTCGCGTCCAATTAGTCGTTTCATCGTCTTATTCTTTCTAAAGATTCACATTGCAAAGATAATGTTTTATAATTGTAAAACAAAATGAGTTCTTACCAAAACGCATAAAAATCACATCGTTTTGGTAAAAACTCACATCTGTTTTCACCAAAACACAAGAAAAACTCACCATTTTGGTAAAAACTCGTTGAAATTATATGGGCCGTGAGGATTTATGGATATATTGATTAACATGTGACTATGCCGATGCTTTTATGGCAAATCCTGACGTTTTGGGGCATACTTATAAATCTTTCTCAATATTTAGACAATGCGGAAATAGCGGTGTGATTTGTGAGAGATTTCGTTTTTGTGTATCTTTGTAACTTAATACGAAAATAATAACAAAATAATATACCTTGAAATGGGAAAAGTAATTCTTACTGGCGACCGTCCAACAGGCAAACTCCATATCGGCCATTATGTGGGTTCGCTCCGTCGCCGCGTACAACTGCAAAATGAGAGCGACTACGACCGCATGTTTGTGTTTATGGCCGATGTTCAGGCACTCACCGACAATGCCGACAACCCAGAGAAAATCCGTCAAAACATTATAGAAGTGGCGCTCGACTACCTCGCCGCCGGACTTGACCCAGAAAAGTGCACGCTTTTCATTCAAAGCCAAATCCCTGAATTGTGCGAACTCACCACCTACTTGATGAACTTGGTAAGCGTGTCGCGCCTTCAGCGCAACCCTACCGTTAAGTCGGAAATCAAAATGCGTGGCTTCTGCCAGCAAGACGAGGAGGCTGCCGAAGCGGCCGGACAGCGAAAAGGCATTCCTGTGGGCTTCTTCTGCTACCCTGTGAGCCAGGCTGCCGACATCACCCTCTTCAAGGCCAACATCGTGCCTGCCGGTGAGGACCAACGCCCAATGATTGAGCAAACCCGCGAATTGGTGCACAGTTTCAACAACACCTACGGCGAAGTGCTCGTGGAACCAGAAATCATGCTCCCCGACAACCAGGCTTGCTTGCGTTTGCCAGGCACCGACGGCAATGCAAAGATGAGCAAGAGCCTCGGCAACTGTGTATATCTGAGCGACTCTGCCGAAGATGTATGGCAAAAGGTGCGCGGCATGTACACCGATCCAACACACTTGCGTGTTGACGACCCTGGTCACCTCGAAGGCAACTGCGTGTTCACCTATCTCGACGCATTCTGCTGCAACGACGATTTCGCCGAGTTCTGGCCTGAATATGCATGCCTCGACGAACTCAAGGAGCATTACACCAAGGGCGGTTTGGGCGACATGAAGTGCAAAAAGTTCCTCAACCAAGTGTTGAACAAGGAACTTGAGCCAATGCGTGTGCGCCGCCACGAATTTGAGAAAGACATTCCTGAAATCTACAACATTTTGAAGAAGGGTACCGAACAGGCTCGCGAAGTGGCTGCCCAGACAATGGACGAAGTGCGCCACGCTATGCGCATCGACTACTTCAACGATGCCGAACTCATCGCATCGCAAGCAGCACGCTTCAAAACCGAATAACCCGACACTTCAAATCATCAACCATACAAATCGCTCCCCCACCAAAAAAGGGAGCGATTTTTTATTTCCATATTTTAACAGTAAATAGGTTCAGTGGAAAAATACTGGGGGACTGAAACAAAAACATAAAAACCGCTCGCCTTCGGCGAAAAACAAAACCCGGTAGGGACGTGATACTTCACGTCCGCCCATAATTGTGATACTATATTGAATATCAATCATTTGACGCGGACGCGAAATATCACGCCTCTACCCAAATGTTGGTTATCGTTTTGAGAAATTTGATGCGGTTTTTTACCAAGAAATCATTTTGTCACCAGGGGTTTTTCGCCGTGAAACGGCGAGCGGTTTTTATCCTTGGGGCAATGTGGTGAGCCCTCGTAAGAGGGTGGCGGAGGGATTGTGTGGTTGGCGGCATGGAAACTCGTTTCCAATGACGCAAAGCGCACAATCCCTCCGCCAAATGCGAAGCATTCCACATTGCTCCAAGACTGTTTTTTATGTTTTTGTTTTTGATTACATTCACGATTCGGCAACAAAGCATAATTTATCCCCACAAATTTTCCACTGATTCAGTAAATATCGGTGCTAATTGTCTTGATATTACACATCTTTTTATAATTTTGCATCAATTATCAACATTTACAGTCAATTAATTTTATTCGCATGAGAAGATTAATTTTTGGATTATTGGCTTGCTTGGTGGCTGGCGACCTTACCGCCACACGCATCTACACGTTGCCCAATGGGCTTAAGGTGTATTTGAGCGTGAACAAGGACAAACCCCGCATTTCCGCATTGATTGCCGTACGCACCGGCTCGCGCAACGACCCTGCAGAAACCACCGGTTTGGCACACTATCTCGAGCACCTGATGTTTAAGGGCACACAAAAGTTCGGCACCAGCAACTATGCAGCCGAAGTGCCACTGCTCAACGACATCGAGGCACGCTACGAGCAATACCGCAAGGTGACCGACCCTGAATTGCGCAAAAAGCTCTATCACGAAATCGACAGCGTGTCGCAACTGGCAGCACAATACAACATTCCGAATGAATACGATAAGATGATGGCGTCGATTGGTGGCGAAGGCACTAACGCCTACACCAGCAACGATGTGACCTGCTACACCGAAAACGTTCCTGCCAACGAGGTGGAAAACTGGTCACGCATTCAGAGCGACCGCTTCCAAAACATGGTGATTCGCGGTTTCCACACCGAGCTTGAAGCCGTGTATGAGGAAAAGAACATCGGCATGGCGCAAGACAACCGCAAATTGTTTGAAGCGCTCTTCGCCAAATTGTTCCCCAGTCACCCCTATGGCACACAAAGCACCATCGGCACTCAGGAACACCTCAAAAATCCGTCAATCACCAACATCAAAAACTACTTCAACCGCTACTATTGCCCCAACAATGTAGCAATTTGCCTTGCTGGCGACCTCGATTTCGACGCCACAATGGACGTGATTGAACGCTACTTCGGCGACTGGAAGCCAAACGAAAACCTTTCTCGCCCCGAATTTGCCCCAATGGCGCCTATCACCGCTCCTGTCGACACTACCGTGATGGGTAAGGAATCGCCTTACATGGCTATGGCATGGCGTATGCCTGCTGCTCGATGCGCCGAGAGCGACACGCTGGAAGTGGTGTCGATGCTGCTGAGCAACGGCAATGCCGGTCTGATCGACCTCGACCTCAACCAAAAAATGAAAGTGCTGAGCGCTGGCGCAAGCAGCGAACTGATGACCGACTACTCTATGCTGTTCGTTTACGCAATGCCTAAAGAGGGGCAAACGCTGAATGAGGCACGCCAACTTATCCTCGACGAAATAGCAAAGGTGGGCCGTGGCGAATTTAGCGACGAATTGCTGACATCGGTTATCAACAATGCGAAACGCAACTATTACAAGGCGATTGAAAGCAACCGCACTCGCACCGACATGATGGTCGACGCGTTTATCAACGGCATTGAATGGAGCAAGGAAGTGGAGCAAATCAAGCGCATCGAGGGTATGACCAAGGAGCAGATTGCCGACTTCGCACGCCGCTATCTCAATGAACACAACTATGTGGTGTGCTACAAGGAACAGGGCGACGACCCCAATCAAAAGAAGATTGAGAAACCAGCCATCACCCCAATTCCCACCAACCGCGACAAAAAGAGCAAATTTGTGGAAGATATTGCCAATTCAGAGCCTGCACCAATCGCTCCACGCTTCATCGACTTCAAGCACGACCTCACCGTGAGCAAGACCAAGAACGGTCTGCCATTGCTTTACAAGCAAAATACTGAAAACGGCTTGTTCAACCTCTGCTTTGTGTGGAACTTCGGCATGGAGGCCGACAAGCGTTTGAATACTCTTTTCAACTACATGGACTATCTGGGCACCGACAAGATGAGCAACGAGGAATTTAAAAAGAAAATGTATGCCCTCGCTTGCGACTACAGTTTCTCATCAAGCAACGAAAATGTGTATTTGCAAATTAGCGGTTTGAGCGAGAATATGAGCAAGGCTATCGCCCTCGTGGAAGACCTTGTGAAAAATGCAAAACCCGACCAAGAGGCCTACAACCAATATGTGGCAATGGTGCTGAAAGGTCGCGCCGACAACAAGACCAACCAAGGCGCCAATTTCAATGCACTGCGCAATTATGCCATTTTCGGTACTTACAACAGCACACTCAACGACATGAGCGAAAGCGAACTCCGCGAGGCTAAGCCTGCCGAACTGCTTGCCATCATGAAAGATTTGCGCAATATGAAGCACTTGGTGATGTATTACGGTCCCGACAGCGAAAAGCAAGTGATTGCCGCCATCGACAAGGGTCACAAGGTGGCTAAGAAGTTGAAAGATGTGCCTGTGAACAAGCCTTACAAGAGTATGCCTGTCACTCAAAACGAGGTTATCATTGCGCCATACGAGGCTAAGAACATCTATATGATGCAATACACCGATGAGGGTCGTGGTCGCAACTTCGAACGTCTGCCCATTATTGTGGCATTCAACGAATACTTTGGCGGTGGCATGAACAGCATCGTATTTCAGGAGCTACGCGAGGCGCGCGGCTTGGCATACGCGGCTTCAGCCAACTACAGCTTCCCTTACCGCAACAACGACACCGAATCGGCATTCACCTACATCGCAACACAAAACGATAAGATGACCGACTGTATCACAGAATTTAACCACCTCATCGACAGTATTCCACAATCTGAACAAGCATTCAATTTGGCTAAAAACGCACTCAGAAAGCAATACGCCACTGATCGCACCACCAAGATGAGCGTGCTTTGGGCATACTTCAACGCACAGAAAAACGGTTATGACTTCGACCCATCACAAAAGGTGTATGAAGCACTGCCTGCCATCAAGTTGGCAGACGTGGTGAACTTTGAGAAAGCCAATATGGCTGGCAAGCCATACCGCTACATCATTCTCGGCGATGAAAAGGAACTCGACATCAAAGCCCTCGAAAAAATCGCCCCAATCCGCCGCGTAACCACCGAAGAAATCTTCGGCTACTAATCCCCCACACCCATCTCCACAAAAAAACTCGCAGCCCCCAAGCCTGCGAGTTTTTTTATTTACCCAATTTCATTGGTGCACCTTCTTTATAAAAATATTTTGTAACTTTGTATGATAAGAACTTTAAATTTTGAATGACAACAGAAACAACATACAATGTACTTGACTTATTCTGCGGTTGCGGTGGCTTATCGCTTGGATTTGAGCAAGCAGGATTTCACGTTCTTCTTGGAATTGACATTTGGGAAGATGCGTTGAAAACCTACAAACATAATCACACGTCATCACGAACTTTATGTGCCGATATGTCGTTACTTACTGGCAAGGAAGTGGCTGATATCATCAATGGGGAAAAGGTGGATGTAATAATTGGCGGTCCACCTTGTCAGGGTTTTTCGATTGCAGGAAAACGCATTGTTGACGACGAACGCAACAAATTGTACAAGGGTTTTGTCAGAATGGTTGAATATTTCAAGCCAAAAGCCTTTGTCATGGAAAATGTTCCAAACATACTTTCAATCGGTAATGGAGTCGTCAAAGACACGATAATTAGGGATTTTGAGAGTTTGGGCTACACCGTAGCAGTAAAAGTGCTTTTGGCATCTGATTATGGAGTGCCACAAAATCGCCGTCGCGCCATTTTTGTGGGATTAAAAGATGGTAATGAATTCACATTTCCAATTCCTTTCGACACAAAAAAAGTGACAGCGGAAGAAGCTTTATCTGATTTGCCAGAACACACTGTTGATGACGGAGGAGCATACCCATTCCCTCCCCTATCGCAATATCAGCAATTAATGCGCAGCAAATCAAATTGCCTCTATAATCACCAAACGACGACACACAATCAAAAAACAATCGACATTATCTCGCTTGTTCCTGATGGAGGAAATTATAAAGATTTGCCTGTCGAGTTGCAAAGCACAAGAAAAGTGCACATAGCATGGACCCGACTATGCAGCACAAAGCCCAGCTTCACAATCGACACAGGCCATCGACATCATTTTCATTATTCTTTCAATAGAATTCCCACCGCAAGAGAAAGCGCAAGAATTCAATCATTCCCAGATGAATTCTTTTTCACTTGCAGCAAGACAAGCCAATTAAAACAAGTGGGGAATGCTGTTCCTCCATTATTAGCAAAAGCAATAGCAAAAGCATTAAAGCATCAACTATGATTAAGTATTATCATATTCCTGATTCTGATTATTTGAGAATCCATTTTGTTCGTCCTCGATTTAAAGGAAATATCGAGAATGTGTTGTTGTATATGGCTAACGAGTGTTGCAAGATTTCAGCCACAACTTGTGAAGACTATGCCAACAAAATCAACCAATCTATTCGTTTATTTCCAGGGAATGCCACATTAAAACAAAAGACTGTGGAAAACTGGCGAACAGAGATTTCCGCTTTATGTGCATTCTACAATGAAGATAAAGAGCAAAATCGAACAGAAACATCAAAACTATCTTTTTTCTTAAATGAAAATCAAGATTTGACTCAATTCTTCAGGTTCCTTATGTTGTCATTTCAATTTCCAGGCGGTCATATTAAACCTACTGACAATATTGAATTAATATCAAATAACGTAAGATTTAAACCAGCTCAATTCATCTTGAAAGTGCTGATGGCTGGAAATGAGCTACTTGCTTCAGCTGTTCCACAAAAAGAAATGTCAATTTCTGATGAAGAGGCCACCTATTGCATTTTTAACGATTTGCGAGTGACCACAGGAAAAAGGTCGGCAAAAGATGTTGCAAAGATTATTCTTACGAATAGAAAGCAAAAGTTAAAGTACTATAACCCAGAAGACAAACACATACTTAACTCAAAAGGGAAACCGCGGACAAAAGGTGATGTAGTTAGGTACGCTGGCGATATTATGGATTATATGGAAATTGCATCTCTTTTAGAGAAAAGAATTGACGGTTATTATACACTGAAACCTAATTCAGTTGAATTATTAAACACATTCATCAACGACAATTCATATTTTGATGGATATGAGCCATTTTATGGTATTAAACAACCGACATCAACGATGCTTTCTAAAGTTGAGCCTAAGTGGTTTGGATATGTTAATGATATGGTGGATTCTAATAGGTTTAAGACCGATATTAAGTCACTAATCAACAATTCTGAATTGGAAGTTGTCTTTGATAATAGAATCGCTGAAATTATTAGCAACAACTCCACCACCACAAAAGACATTGGCAATATAGGTGAGTCTATCATTTTTTCTCACGAGAAACAACGTCTGAAATTGGCGGGATATGAACAACTATTGCATTTGATTGCAATTGTGGATAGCCCTGCTTACCATCCAGGTTTCGACATTGATAGTTTAGAAGGAGATGGCACAAACCACCATAGATATATAGAAGTTAAAACCACTATTAGTAAGAAAAAAATATATCTTTATAACTTCCACATGTCACCAAATGAGTGGTATGTGGCAGAAACTCATAGAGAACATTATTGCATTTATCGCTTGATGCTTAGCACAGTAGACAAAACATTGTACATCCTTAGAAATCCTGTAGGGCTATATAAACAGGATGTAATCAACGCTATTCCAAGAAACGGAATGGAAATCACTTTTGACTCATCAAAATTCACTCCTGAAAAGTTATTGGTATGGGAAGATTAAAAGTAGCATCTCTGTTTTGTGGTTGTGGAGGTATGGATTTGGGCATACTTGGAGGTTTTGACTTCCTTGATACTAATTATCCACGCTCGGCTTTTGATATTGTTTATGCCGTTGACAATGATCCCTACTGCACGAAAATCTACAATGCAAATTTTGAGCATAAATGCCAAATAAAAGATGTTCGTGACATTTCTCCTGACGAGATGCCTGACTTTGACTTACTCATAGGTGGTTTCCCTTGCCAATCATTTTCAATTTCAGCACAAAATCCTCCTCGCTTAGGGTATAAGGACGAGAGGGGTATGCTTTTTTTTGAAATGGTTAAGATTCTTAAGGCAAAACGCCCCAGAGCATTTATTGCAGAAAACGTGAAAGGAATACTTTCCGCAAACCAAAAAAAAGCTTTTCCAATGATTCTTAACGAATTTAGTGATGCAGGGTATCATGTTCAGTATTTTCTTGTGAATGCGTCAAAATTCGGTGTTCCACAAAAAAGAGAACGTGTTATTATTATTGGATTTAGAGAACTACAGGATTTAAACTCTTTCCGTTTCAACCACTACATTCCTACATCATCGGTTTTGCGCGATGTTATTGACGAAGCGGAAAACAGCAATGAATCTCTATTTTTTAGCGACAGAGCTGTTTCTGGTATGTTGGCTGTTCGTGAGAAAATGAATAAAGGCCGTGCTCAAGATTTGGATATGCCTTGCAATACTGTGAGTGCTCATCTATCAAAAGTAAGCCTCAATTCCACTGACCCAGTATTAATGATCAACAATCGTTATCGCCGTTTTTCTTGTAGAGAGGCGGCTCGCATCCAATCGTTCCCTGATTCTTTTGTGCTTGATTGCGTTTCAAATGTAAGACAGTATAAAGCCATTGGAAATGCTGTTCCCCCAGTAATGATGTGGCATATTGCCAATTCACTCCAGAGGTCTTTTGAAATCACCGATGGAGATTATGATAAAGCTGCACCGCAAGTTACACCACAGTACGCCTTCCACAACAATTCCTTACAGGGCTATCTCTTTGAGCAAGGTCCTTCCTATGGAACAAATCAAAAGCAGATAAATAAGTAAACCATCAAGAAGGTTTTATTCGAGTCCTTGTTGAGCAGATTTCTTTATTACATCTATCAACAGATTTAGTTGATGTAGCCTTTGCCGTAGCAGACACGGCACATGGCGCGGCGGTGTGAGTGGGGTGATGTGGTGCGGCCGCATTGGCTGCAATATTGTAGGCTTTCGGTGCCTGTGTAGTTTGGTGTCCACACTATTTCATCTGCGCCTTTACCTGTGCCGTTGCAGCCCGGGCATGTGCGTCGGGTTTTGCTTGTGGCGCTGCCCGACGAAGTGCCTCCGCCCACATATCCACCTGAGTATCCACCTGTGTATCCGCGTGAGTAGCCACCCGAATTTCCGCCACTATTGCTACGTTTCGTTGGTGCAGGAATGGTTGATGATGTGAATAATCCGCCTCTGCCATGGCAGAAATGGCACAATCCTGTTCCGCCACAAGTTGGACATGGATTGTTAGTGTTGTAGATGCTGCCTGCACCCATGCATACATTGCATCTGCCATTCCATGTCAAGCAAACCACACATTTTCCATAGGTGTAAACCAACTTCGAGCGGTCGGCGTTGTGAACGGCAAGTTTGGTTGCTCTGCCTTGCCATAAGGTGAGGTCGAACACATATTTGTCATCATTCACCACAAGCCATTTTCCACCGCACTTTATCGCCACGTTGTAATACAGGTTATACGCGCCATCGGCAAGGTGCAACTCACTTGCCGGAATCTTGATTTCCAAATCGGTGTAGGAGGTGGACTGATATTTAGGAGTAATCGTTGCCCATGTCGCCACACAGTTGTCGGTGGTGTTGTAAGTGTGATCATAGCACTTCAACGCCTTTCCGGTGGCATTGTTGTAGAAATACACATTCACTCTGCCCTCCTCACCTTGGCAACCCGAAATGTCAAACGACACCTTCACGGTCAGCATATCATCATCGTTGTCAGGAGCGATAGAGCAACTCTTTATTTTAGCCGTCTGCGCCAAACCTTGAAAGCACACAGCGGCAAGCATCAGTAGTAGTAGTCCTGCTTTCTTCATTGCTATCAAAATGTTATCGTAAGAGCAAAGATAATAATTTTTCGCTCAAAATATATTGCAAACCCATAAAAATCAACATTATTAGCCATAAAATCACTATCTTTGCAGCCTACGAAATACATAACAAAACTAATATATGAAATTATTTGCTACGATTATTGCGCTTGCTGGAGTTTTCACTGCCTCTGCACAGGCGCATCAAGAGACCAATATCAGTAAATGGCAATTTTCCCAAACCGGTGCAGAGTGGAAAGCGGTGACCGTGCCACACGACTGGGCAATCAGCGGTCCGTTTGACAAGAAATGGGATTTACAGATGGTCGCCATCAAGGAAAATGGCGAAGACAAGCCCACCGAGCACTCTGGCCGCTCCGGCTCGCTCCCATGGATTGGAAAAGGATTCTACAAAACCACCGTCCACATAGCCGAGGGCACCGCCTACGCCGAACTGAAGTTCAACGGTGCAATGGCGGCTTCCGAAGTGAGCGTGAACGGCAAGAAAGCCGGACATTGGGCATACGGCTACAACGCTTTCCGTGTGGACATCACCCCCTACTTTCACGCTGGCGACAACTTGATAGAAGTGGCGCTTGAAAACGAGGAGGAAAGCAACCGCTGGTACCCTGGTGGTGGCATCTATCGCCCCGTTACGCTCATTACTCACGCCAATAAAAGTAGGCTCGACTTGTGGGGACTTCAAATGCAGACGCTCAGCATCGACGGCGGCAGCGCGCTCATCGACATTCGCCACGAGGGCAAGGACATTCCTGCCGATGCATTGCTGAAGGTGACCGTTACCGACAAAGGCGGCAAGGTGGTGGCTAATGCCTCATCGCCAGCCGACGGCATGGGCGGCTTCCATACGCAAGTGAGCATTGCCGACCCACAACTTTGGTCGCCCGAAACGCCATACCTCTACGATGTGAAACTTTCGCTCGTAGCCGATGGCAAAACGCTCGATGTGCAACATCAGAAATTGGGCGTTCGCACCGTGAAATTCAGTGCCGAAGGCGGTTTCCAACTCAATGGCGTGACCCGCAAAATCAAAGGCGTGTGTCTGCACCACGACCTCGGCCCACTTGGCGCAGCCGTGAACAAAGCCGCCATCATTCGCCAAATCCGCATCATAAAGGATATGGGTGCCGATGCTATTCGCACCAGCCACAACATGCCATCGACCATGCAAATGGAGGTGTGCGACAGCATGGGTATGATGGTGATGGCTGAGAGTTTCGACGGTTGGAAAGAACCGAAGGTGAGAAACGGCTACGGCAAACTGTGGGACGAATGGTGGCAAAAAGACATCACCAACCTGATTTTGAACCACCGCAACCACCCCAGCATCATTATGTGGAGCGTGGGCAACGAAATTCCCGAACAATGGAAACCCGAAGGCGTGGAACGCTACAAGCATCTGACCGCACTTTGCCACCGCCTCGATCCCAGTCGCCAAGTGACTTGCGGCATGGACCAGCCCGACGGCACCATGTGGGCAGGATTTGCGCAGGTGGCTGATGTGCCTGGCTACAACTACCGTGTGCATAAATACGAGGAAATGATGAAACGCCTGCCACAAGGTTTCTTGCTTGGCTCCGAGACCGCCTCAACCGTGAGCAGCCGTGGCGAATACTTCTTCCCCGACACCGTAGCACCCAACAAAGAGCACCCCAACGGACAGTGCAGCGGCTACGATGTGGAACACTGCTGGTGGAGCAATCTGCCCGACGACGACTGGAAAATGCAAGACGACTACAACTGGGTGACTGGCGAATTTGTGTGGACGGGCTTCGACTACCTCGGCGAGCCTACGCCATACGACAAGTATTGGCCAAGTCGCAGCAGTTACTTCGGTATCGTGGACCTTGCCGGACTTCCCAAGGACCGCTTCTACCTCTACCGCAGCCATTGGAACAAGAATGAGCACACCATCCACCTGCTTCCCCACTGGACTTGGACAGGACGCGAGGGACAAGTCACTCCAGTGTATTGCTACACCGACTACCCATCGGCTGAACTGTTTGTAAACGGCAAGAGTCAAGGTCGCATCACCAAAAACAAAGACAGCCGCCTTGACCGCTACCGTCTGCGCTGGCAAAATGTGAAATACAAAAAGGGCGAAATTAAAGTGGTGGTTTATGATGAGCAAGGCAACAAGGCTGGCGAAAAGACGGTGAAAACCGCTGGAAAACCAGCCAAACTCCAACTCACAGCCGACCGTAGCACCATCGCCGCCGACGGCAATGACCTCGCATTCATCACCGTGAGCCTTACCGACAAAAACGGCACACTCTGCCCCGATGCCGATCACCCACTCGAATTTAAGGTGACAGGTGCCGCCACATTCAACTCCGTTTGCAATGGCGATGCCACCTCGCTCGAAGTGTTCACCGAGCCCACGATGAAACTGTTCCACGGCCAACTCGTGGTGGTGGTTCAAGCCTCGGAAGCCCCAGGCAAAGCAACGCTCACCGTAAAGGATAAAAACACCGGCATTCGCGCCACCCTGCCTATCACGGTGAAATAACTCCCCATTCCCACAAAGGTATTTCAACCCCAATCGGTAATTTGCTAATCACCGATTGGGGTTTATAGATTATTTTGTAACTTTGTGATGAAAAAAAAACTTAATAACTTAGAAAATTATGGTGAAAGTTGACGATATTGTGCGCTTCCTGAATGATGTGGGAGGCGGACGCGTGGTAAGGGTGGAAGGCTCTATCGTGTATGTGGAAGATGAAGATGGGTTTGAACGCCCTGCCCAGGCTCGCGAAGTGGTGGTAGTGGGGCAAGGCGGCACTAAAGCCAGTGCCTACGAACGTCCGCTCACCTTCAAGAGCAAACTCGTGGAGCCCGACAAGCCTGCACCAAAGGTGAAAGATGCCACCACGGTGAAGCCACAACCAGTGGTTGAGACCGAGGAAGGCGAGGTGCTCAACATTGTGCTCGCTTTTGAGCCAAAGGAAATCAAGCACCTCAACACCACCACATTCTACACCATTCTGGTGAACGACAGCAATTACTTCCTGAATGTGGCATATATGACCCGACGCGATGACGAAAGCACTTGGCACACTCGCTACACCGGACTGGTGGAGCCAAACATGCAGGTTGACCTCGACGAGTTTGGCCACGCCGACCTCAACGACCTTGAGCATGTGGCTGTCCAATACATCGCGTTCAAGCAAGACAAGGGCTTCAAGTTGAAAAATCCTGCCCTTGTGCAACAAAAACTGGATTTGACGAAGTTCTACAAGTTGCACAGTTTTCACCAAAGCGAATATTTCGACGAGTCGGTGATTTCAATCGACATCACTCGCAACGATTTGCCTGCCAAGCAAATGGTTATCGACAGCAGCGCGCTGGAGCGTGCCATGAAGGAAAAACGCCACGCCGACCGTCCACAAGCCCGACGCGTGGAGCATCACCACAAGAAAAAAGACGACATCATCGTGCAAGACTTGCACATTGCCGAACTTCTCGACAATTTGAGCGGTCTGTCAAACACCGATATGCTGAATGTGCAACTCGACAAATTCCGCGAAGTGATGGAGGCCAACAAGAAGAAGTTGGGGCAGAAAATCGTGTTTATCCATGGTAAGGGCGAAGGTGTGTTGCGCAGAGCGTTGCTCGACGAACTGAAGCGCAAATGGCCACGCTGCGCCGTGCAAGATGCCTCATTCCAAGAATACGGCTTCGGCGCAACGCAAGTGACCATCAAGCAATAAAACGCACAGCGCAGAAACGCATCATAACGTAGGGACATGCCTTTGGCATGTTGGGGAAGAAGTTAAGAAGTTAAAGAAGTTAAGAAGTTAAGACGATTGCTTTTTGATTTTTAGAAGTTAAGACGATTGCTTTTTGAACTGACTGCAGATGGGAAAAAGTTAAGAAGTTTGGATATATGATTATTTGGTTTTCAGGTACGGGGAATAGCAAATGGGTGGCGGAGCAACTGGCTTCGGCACTGGGCGAGCGTATGGTGAGTGTGGCTGAGGCACTGACTGCCGGCGACGACATACACTTCACGCTTCACGATGGCGAACGCCTTGGCTTTGTGTTTCCCACCTACTCTTGGGGGCCGCCTCCTGTGGTAACAGAGTTTGTGGAGAAAATGCAAATCACTGGCACGCCGAGCAGTTGCTTCATGGTCACCACCTGTGGCGACGACATTGGGCTATCGGTGCCTATCATGGCAAAGGCATTGTCACGTCGTGGCTTCACGCTCCAAAGCGCCCACTCGGTGCAGATGCCCAACAACTACATCAACATGAAAGGATTTGATGTAGACTCCGATGCCGTGAGAACAGCAAAACTCAATGCCGCCCCCAGCCGACTGCATCAAGTGGCAACCGACATTGCCGAGCAAAAAGCGGTGATAGATGTGGTGACAGGGCGATTCGCATGGGTGAAAAGCAAGGTGATTCGCCCATGGTTTCTGAAAAACGCTATGAGCGACAAGAAATTTGTGGTCGATACCGATGCATGCACCCATTGTGGTGCATGTGTGAAGAATTGCCCGATGCACAACATCACGCTCTCCAACGGCGCACCCCACTGGAACGGCCGCTGCGCCATGTGCCTCAGTTGCCTGCACCGTTGCCCCGCCCGCGCCATCCAATACGCCAAAGCCACTACCACCAAAGGCCGCTACTTCCTCCAAAAAGAATTTTTCCCAGAAATTTAAAATTAGAAGTTAGAGGTCATCGCCACCGAGTGCTCCAATAAACACACAAATCTTTGTTATAAGAGTTAAATGGACAGGCGGAACCCAAGGTAGCAGTAGCGGGCGACAGGGCTACAGTAGTTGCGGATAGATGACCTACAGTGCCCCGCGTCGCTAATCCAACTGCCACCACGATCCACGTGGGTCGTCCCATCATACGGACCTTTAGGATTGACCTGTGAGCCACTACTATACTTATCGTACCAATCGCTGCACCATTCCCACACATTGCCACTCATATCGCAGATGCCTAATTCGTTGGACAATTTCGTTGCTACAGGGTGAGTATTGCCCCCAGAGTTATCTTTATACCAAGCCACACTATCAATGTCGTCACTACCGCTATATTTATAGCCACGACTATTGTTGCCTCCACGGCAGGCAAACTCCCATTCAGCCTCGGTGGGGAGTCGGAAATTCTGACCAGTAAGGGCACTCAACTTACGGATAAACTCCTGACAGTCATCCCACGAAACACATTCCACTGGCAGGTTGTCGCCTTTGAAACTACTCGGGTTACTACCCATCACCGTTTTCCACAGTGCTTGCGTCACCTCAGTTTTTCCAATGTAATATCCACTCAAGGTTACACTATGAACAGGATTTTCGTCGTCCCAAGCATCTTCGCTTTGCTCAGAAGTGGCACCCATGTGGAATGTACCACCTTCAACCCAAACCATGTCAAACGAAACTCCCCCTACCATAAATGTTTTCGCCGATTTTGCTTTAATTTCTTTACGCTCAAGCCCAACTTCGGTTGAATCGGAATCATCAGGGTGTGGGTCGGTAATCACGACTGTGGCATCACCGCTAAGATTGCTGATAAACTCTGCTACGCTTTGGGTGCGCTCGTGGCGGCCTTTCATCGCCATAGCAATGGCGGAAATCACATGCCGGGAGATGTGTTTTTCCTGCAATTCATCCACAGGAAGTCCTTCGCTAAGAATTTCTATTGCTTCGGGTGGTGTATTACCAGTGAGCAGTTTGAACAGCGTGGCGGCAAGGGCATACACATCGCTTTGTGGAGAAAAGGTTTGCACACCGTTTTTGCTATACTGCTCCACAGGCGAATAACCGTGACTGATGCCCACTGGCGTGGTGGTGCCCTCGAATGTGACTGCATCGTACTGCTTCGCCACACCGAAGTCGATTACAATAATCCTGCCGTCTTCATTGCCCTTCATCAGGTTACCGGGTTTGATGTCGAGATGGTTGATGTTCTTGCTGTGGATATACTCCAATGCGCTGGCGACATCTTTCACATAGCCCAGTGCCTCCGCCTCAGGAATGGCACCACGACGCTTCACCATATCGCCCAGCGACTCACCATCGATGTATTCCATCACATAATAGGCGGTGCCATTTTCCTCAAACAGGTCAAAAATGCGCACGATGTTGGGGTGGTTCAACCTGAAAATAGTGCGCGCCTCTTTGATAAACTTCTGCTTGAAGCGCTCCACAATCTCACGGTTGCCCGAAGTGGGGATGGTCACGTGGCATGTGGCATCATCACGATCGCAATATTCCTTGAAGAAAAACTCCTTGATTGCCATCTTACCCTCAAGCATAGTGTTCTCTGCCAAGTAGGTGATACCAAAACCTCCTTGCCCCAGCTTTTCAATTATCCTATATTTTCCACCTTGTAGCGTGGAATTAACTCGTAATGCTTGCATATAGAATTTTCAACTAAATAAATAATTTCAATTTTAAAATAGTACGAATAAACTTTACTTCCGTTTTCAACCTCTGCACCAACTGCCTCCGCCACACAAATAATCCACAGTCAAAACATCATTTGAATACGAAGCCTTTATAACCTCATTTTTATTGATAAAAAATCATCAGCAAGATAACCACAATAGCCACAACAACAGCTACCGTCCACAGCCTTTTGCGTTTGCGATTGACTTTTGCCTTCTCCTCGGATTCGGTGAGGGCAGAGAACACTTCAGCCCATTCCGACTCTTCTATGCATCCTCTGCTAAGATTACTAACAAACTCTGTTACGCTTTGGGTGCGCTCGTGGCGGTCTTTCATCGCCATAGCAATGGCGGAAATCACAGGGCGGGAGATGTGATTTTCCAGCAATTCAGCCACAGGAAATCCTTCGCTAAGAATTTCTATTGCTACGGGGGGCGTATTACCTGTGAGCAGTTTGAACAGCGTAGCGGCAAGGGCATACACATCGCTCTGTGGCGAGAAGGTTTGCACACCGTTTTCGCGATACTGTTCCAGAGGCGAATAGCCGTAGCTGATGCCTACAGGCAAGAGGACACCTTTTTCGGCTAGTTCACCTTGCAAGGCGAACAAGCCGAACTGCTTCGCCACACCGAAGTCGATCACAATAATCCTGCCGTCTTCATTGCCCTTCATCAGGTTACCGGGTTTGATGCCGAGATGGTTGATATTCTTGCTGTGGATATACTCCATTGCGCTGGCGACATCTTTCACATAGCCCAGTGCCTCCGCCTCAGGAATGGCACCACGACGCTTCACCATATCGCCAAGCGACTCGCCCTCGATGTATTCCATCACATAATAGGCGGTGCCATTTTCCTCAAACACGTCGAGAATGCGCACAATATTGGGGTGGTTCAAACTGAAAATAGTGCGCGCCTCTTTGATGAACTTCTGCTTGCTAAGCTCCACAATCTCACGGTTGCACCATGCGGGAATGGTCATCACATTGCATGTGGAATCGTCGCGCTCGCAACATTCCTTGAAAAAAAACTCCTTGATTGCCACCTTGCTCTCAAGCGAAGTGTCCTCTGCCAAATAGGTGATGCCGAAGTTTCCTTGCCCCAGTTTTTCAATTATCCTATATTTTCCACCCTGTAGCGTGGAATTTTCCCGTAATGCGTCCATAATATGCTGATGTTAATTAGTTTCTGTCAAATGTTTGTTTATGCCTTTTAACAATCCTTTCACAAAAATACAAAACATTTATTTATTTGCGACACTATTATCGCATTAAATTAGTAATGTGATAGGATTAGGTTGATGAGGGCGGTGGTGTCGGAGACGTTGATTTGGCCGTCGGCGGTGAGGTCGCAAGCGGCGGTGGGGAAGGTGGCGGTGCCGAGGATGTGGTTGATGAGCGAGGTGACGTCGGTCACGTTGAGTTGTCCGTCGGAATTCACATCGCCGATGATGAGGCGGTGGCTTTGCTCCTGAATGTTGTGGAGCGGACAGGCGATATATCCGCCGTTTTCGTCAACCTGCGTGAGCACCACCATCTTGTAGGTGGAGCCATCGGTGAGCGATGGCATTTCGCCCTCAAAATGCGAAAAATCCACTTTTGCCTCACCTTGCCACCTTTCAATGCCCAACAGCGGCGCATACGGAGGCATCATCAGTGTGGCGTGTTCCTCATCCCACATGGCGTATTGCAGCGTATCGACTTCCATTGCTTTTGGTTTCACGAAATAATGGCCGTTTTGCGTGCCGTAATAGTTGGCTGGAGTGATGGTTGGCACGATTGGTTTTGAGAGTTGTTCCACCGACATGGGTCGCTCGGCTACCGTCATGCGAGGGTTACGCCTGTCGGTCAATACGCCCTTCACACCATAGAGCCACGCGCCATCAAACCGCTTTCGCTCCATTTCCGACAATGGACGGGGCAAATCAATCGCCATCCAATTCAGTAAACTGGTGTTGAACGACTCGCCATCGGAGCGAGTGTAGAGCGTCTGTCCATCGGTTGAAACCCGAAGCACACGCAATATCTTGTCGGTGATATTGTAACTTTTTCCCACACCATATTTTTCCGACGACAAAATCACCTTCAATGGCAATTTCACTTCGGGAAAACCGCCGAGAGCGTTGACCTTTCCGCCACCGAATCGCTCTGAATTGCGCTCCACAAAACTATCGGTAATAGCCGTGGAGGTGAGCATCTGCTTGATTTCGGCAACCGACAACCGAGGATTGGCTTGCAACCATAGCGCCACAATGCCTGCCACCGTGGGTGCCGACATCGAAGTGCCTGTGTTCGGTCCCCAGTAGTTGGTTTTGCCAGTGGTGGCGTTAGGCGACGAGAACGAAAGGCGTTGGGGTAATGCGTTGTAGTAGTCAGAGTTATAGGTGTTTAGCGCCGAAATCACCATGTGGCCCGGTGCCGTAATCATAGGGTGAACGGTGCCAGCCTCGTCGGTGCCGAAAGATGATGTTTGGTAAATATCGCCCACCACGGCTTGCTTCGCAGTGTATGTGCCGCCAGAGAGCATCGGCACCGAATTGCGCGCAATGTAGTTGCCCACCGAAATACAGCCTCGCGCCGTGGCATTGTCGTTGATACAGCCATTCTGAGTGCCGCTCACAAACGCCTGGCCATCGGCAGTGGTGAATGCGCTGAACGTGCTGCCCCACAGCCAACTGGTATGCCCTGCCCCATTCTGATTATAGAATTGAACACCGAGCAAATAATGCTTCCCACCGTCACGCTTCTTCAATTCCACAGAGGTGCGAATATTGAAATGACCGTTCAGCCCCACAGATGTGAGGATATTGATTTCGCCCTGCGCAAACTGGTTAAGCCGCATACTGAAGTCGGCGTCATGCTCAAAGTCAATACCTGCCACCAAACGCCTGTCAGTCTGAATGACAGGGGTGGAATAAACAATCTTTTTCGATGCAGGGTCAATCAGCAAAAGTTTCACGCCCACAGCATCAGCCGTATGGCTCCATGTGTCAATCACCACGCCACCTATCACGCTATCCACTGCATTGGGCAAAGTGGAGCCCACTGGTTCGGTAGTGCCCTGCGCCACTTTCAGCACATGGTTATACCCTGCCAAATTACCCACCGACACACATACCACAGCACCCTCATCGGCAATGGTGCTGATGGCTTGACAATAGGCACTTGTGCCGTCGTGCGGCCCGCCCTGAAAACCGAGACTGGTGGAAATCACACACGGAAGATTCACGCTTTTCGCATATTCAAGAATGTAGCGGGCACAGTTAGCGATTGCCACCTGATTGGTGGAGTAGGAATAACCCAGCGCACACACCACAATATCGGCTTGTGGAGCCATGCCACCATACTGCCCCACCCTTGTGCCAGCGGCTATGCCCAAGCAGTGCGTGCCGTGGCTGTAATTCGTTAAATCTGAGGTAAGGTGTGGCACATCGGCGGCGGTGAACTCCGACCCTGGCAGCGTGTCGCCGTCAATCACCACCAATTTTCCTGCCCTATTGCCCGGCATATACACTCGCTTGATGCGCGTGTTTCCGTCGGCATCTTGAAACGCTTTGTGGTTGAAATCAAACCCCGAATCAATGATGCCAACCACCACCACCTTGCCTGTGTAGTCGGTCGGGAGTCCGTAGTGCGTGCCATCGGCGGCGATTGCCACATCGGTGGTGGGAATGGTTACATCGGTATTCGCCTCGCCCTGCTCACTCACAGCTATCTGCCTCACCATAGGCAGTGCCGCCACTTCCGAAATCATCGACAAGGGCACTTGCGCCGTGACCATATCGCCAAAGCGAGCGTTCACTTTCACGCCCAGAGCCTTCAGCGGCTGGCAGTCGGCATCGGAAAGGCTGATAAACGCATCAATCAGCGGATTTTGCTCCACCTTGGCTCTGCTGTGCGACGGGTTATTGTGATGCAAAAGCAACTGTTTTGTGGATACGGCATACTTTTCGGCAGCCATTACAGCCACCGAAAAAGCAAGCACCATTATCGTTAAAACAAGCCGTTTTTTCATAGGTCAAAAAAACCGCTACATGCCGAGGGCGATTCCAATCAGCAACGACACATCGGTAACGTCGATCACGCCATCGCCATTGATGTCGGCACGGTCAACTCGAAGATTTGCCGAGGATTTGTCCAACACTCCATTGATAAGTATTGAGGTGTCGGTAACATCTACCAACCCATCATTGTTCATATCGCCCACAAGCGGTTTCTTTCCGCCCAGTTCACGAACCACTTCGAGCAAATACACCTTGTTCAAACCATCGGCGGCCACCGTGTTGAGCGTAACAATATCGTAAACGAAATTATCTTGCAGCGGAACAGAATCCACCTCCAAGCGCGACATATCCACCTTGAATTTGCCTTCAAATTGAGGCATTTCCCACTCCGAGGCTTTCAATGGCGCAGAGAAACTACTGAAGAAAGCGTTCCATTGCACACATCGCACCGTGTCGATTTCCATTGCCGCTGGCTTGGCGAAGAAGTAGTTCTTATCGCCCACCGCTTGCGAGCCGTGGAAGTTGGCTGCGATATAACTGTTGACATACGCTGTGGTATCTTTTTCGCCCACCGCTGGCACAGCCACCGCCTTCAGTTCTGCCCCTGCCTTGCTCGTGAGTTCAGCATCGAAGTCCAGAATGTGGCGACCGGGGAAGTCTGCCATTTGCGCGCTGTCGAGCGGTTGAGGAAGCGTGATAGCCACCCAGTTGTGCTGTGCATATTTATCGCTGCCCAAATAGTCGGTTTGCCCATCAGCAGGCACTGTGGCATTCACACCCTTCGCCGCATCTTTGGCGTAGATGGTGAGCGAATCGGGGCTGATGTGCATCACCGTAAGGTCGTCGGCCTTCACTGAATATGTGGCACTCTCCTTCATTCGGTCAACCGAGAGCATTGAAGCCAGCGAATATGATGGTTTTTGTTCGCCAAGCACCTTGCTCACATAGCCGAAAGTTTCGTTATCGTTCACGCGGGTTTGCACCAGCAAGTCGTAAACATAGCCGTCCTTCAAATCGCTCTTATCGCCTTCGGTAAGCATAAACACCGGTTTCATTGCACCCTCAAACTGCGGCACACCGAAATCGGCTGCGACGAATGGCATTTCGAAGCGGTCGGCAGCCTTATTCCACATAGCGCAGCGAACGGTGTCGATTTCCATAGGCTTCGGACGCACCAAGAAATAATTCACCGAATCCACCTTCTGCGAACCAAGGAAGTTGGCAGGCAGGAATGTGTTCATTTTTGCGTTCTCATTCTTCTCGCCAAACGTCAATATATCGTAAACCTCCATTTCGGGACTCTGCTTTGAGATGAGCATTGCATTCATATTGATGATGTAGCGGCCACGAATATCGTCAGCCTTTTCCGCATCAATGGCATCGGGCATATAGATAGCCACCCAGTTGCTTTGGTCGTAATTACCCTCTTGATAATCCACTTGAGTGGAATCGGGCACATCGGGGGTGGCATATTGGTTGTCGTCTTTTGCGTAAATCGTGAAATAGTCGTCGGAGAATCCCATCACCGTGAGTGTGTTGTCGGCGATTGGATAAGCATATTCCAATGGAATAGTTGGGTTTTTCAGCATCTTCGCAAGCGTGAACTCGGTAGGCTTAATGCTCAAAATCTCCAAAGGATAGCATTTTGAAGCATTGACATCGGTCAAAACCACCATTTCACACACGTCACCATCTTTGATTATGGGGCGTGTGGTGGTGAGTTTTGAGTAATCGGGCTTGAAACTGCCGTTGAAGTTCTTGAAACCGTATTCATCAGCAAAATAAGGCATGATGAACTCCCTTTTCGTCTGGCACCACATGGCGCAACGAACGGTGTCGATTTCCATTGGTTTCGGACGCACAAAGAAATAATCAATGGAATCCACCTTCTGCGATCCATGGAAGTTGGCTGGGATAAACGAGTTGAGCACCGCCGTGGTGTCTTTCTCCCCTGCCTCCGGATTGGTCGCACAGTCGATTGTGGGGTTATCGGTGCTGCGAATCACGCCTTTCACGCCTGTGAGTTGATGTCCTCTGTAGGCAGCGCATTGCGCACTGTCGAGCGGTTCGGGCAAATTCAGCACCACCCAGTTGCTCTGGTCGTAGGTACCATTCAGCACATCGGTTTGCTGCTCGGTTGGGATGTCGGGGGTGGCATACTGTCCATAGTCTTTCGCATACAGTTGCTTTGCACCCACTGCCGCATACATCACCACCAAACTGCTGTCCTCCAATTCGCAGTTCATACCCTCTTTGAAGTGAGCGTCGTCCACCACCTGTGAAAGTGTGAACTGGGTCACTCGCTCATTCCAAGCCTGGAGAGGATACACCAGCAGCGAACTATCGGCAGCCACCGTGGTGAGTGCAATCATATCGTAAACATAATTGTCGTTGAGTTTCACGCTATCGGTTTCATAGAGCGAAGTATCGACTTTCGCCATGCCCTTGAATGCCAACATACCATATTTTTCGGGGTTGTACGGCATTTCTATCGTCTTATTGAAGCCATTCCACATCACGCTGCGAATGGTGTCGATTTCCATAGGCTTCGGACGCATCAAGAAGTAACTGACCGAATCCACCCTCTGCGAACCCTGAAGATTGGCTGGGATAAACGAGTTGAGTGCCACCGTGGTATCTTTTTCGCCCATTTGAGGCATGTCAATCAACTTAAACGACATATTCACCTTATTTTCAAGCACACCACGGAACGATTTCACGAATTTGCCCTTATATTGCGCTTTTTGCGCATCGTCGAGTGCCTGAGGCAGATGGAGCGCAAGCCAGTTGCTCTGGTCGTAGTCGCCCTTTTGGTAAACGGTCTGCTCGGTTGTGGGCTTTTCGGGTGTGGCATAACCACCATCGTCTTTCACATAGAGGGTGGAGCCGTTGCTCGAAACGTACATCACACGGAGCGACGAGTCGTTCACCACATAACTATATCCCGACTTAAACGATGGTGTGGCAATAATTTCAGCAATGGTGTGTTCGCTCACTTTTTCCTTCAATATTTCAAGCGGACAAACCACGAGTTCGCCACCCGCACCATATTTGGTCATCGCCACAATATCGTAGTGCGAATTTACGGCAAGCACATCGGCTGGACTTTCCACGTAAGAGAAATCCACGCTTGCGCTGCCTTGGAAAGCAGGAGTGGAGCCTTCGGGCATTTCGAGTTGCGACTTCGTGGCATTCCAGTATGCGCCACGAATGGTGTCAACCTCCATTGGCTTAGGGCGAACGAAGAAATAGTCTTGCGAATCCACGGTCTGCGAGCCATGGAAATTGGCAGGAATGAATGTGTTGAGCACCTGTGGTGTGGGGGTGTCCATCACTGCCACAGGCATCTTGTCGGCTTCAAACTCCAGATTTTTCTTGCTTTTCAGCACACCGCCCACATTTTTCAGTCTTCTGCCCACGAAGTTGGTTTTCTGAAGCGAATCCAAAGGCTGTGGCAAGTGAATCAGTACCCAGTTGCTTTGGTCGTAAGCCACAGAATCGGGCATCAGATGCTGCGATTTGATATAGTCGATTTGTCCCTCACCCATCACATCTTGGCGAGCATAGCGTGTGGAGTCTTTCGCATAGATGGTGCAACCGTCAGCCGACACGCGCGCACAGGTGAGCGAACTGTCGCAAATGCTGTAATAACGATCCACCCCAAAACGTGGATTGCTTACCACATCAGTTAAGCGATACTGAAATTCGGGGAAGCCGCCCAGCGCATTTATCTTGCCTGCACCAAACTGCAACGGTGCTTTACGCACATCGTCGTCAACATACGCGCTCTTTCTGATAATCTCTTTCACATCGTCAACTTTCAGTTGAGGATTGGCTTGCAACCACAATGCCACGATACCAGCCACGGTAGGCGTTGACATCGATGTGCCCGACATCGACCCCCAATAGTCGATTCTTCCGGTGAAGGGGTTTTCCTTGCTGTAGGCGGTATTGTTGGAAGGCTTTGCCAAATAATTATAGCCATTGTAGGCACTAACCACAAGGTAGCCCGGAGCAGCCACAAATGGATATGACTCGCCATTTGGAGCAATGCCATAACTCGACTGAACATAAATCGATCCTTCGGGATAAATTGAATTACACACCTCCTTGCCACTTAGCGACATGTAGCGATTGCGACCCACATAATTGCCCACCGAAATTGTGTATTTTCCTGTCACCTGATCAGATAAGCTGCACGAATCGGTGCCATTCACAAATTTATATTCATCCACTTGGGGGTGCCATGAGTAAGCATTTTCTGAAGTGACCCAAGAGTCAAACTCCACTCCGTCGGCACCATAGAACTGCACAGCCATCTTGTAGGCTTTCACATCGGAGCGCAATGGTTTGAGGCTAACTTCGCTATAGGTTTCAATATGCCCATTGCTCTCGGTGGTCACCCACACGCCAATATTGCCCGAAAAATACTGCGACAAAAATGCGTTGTAGCCACGCTTCGACTCCATGCCCGGACCAATGTAGTGGTAGGTGTACGACTTCATGATGCCGGTCTCGTAGAAAATAGAGTTGTCGTCGGGGTCGATTAACAAGTATTTGATGCCCACAGCCGAGCGGCTACGGCTCCATGTGTCAATAGCGAAATTGGCGGTGTATCCTGCCTTCGTTCCAGTCACACACGAACCAATGTTGGGGCTGGTAGCGGTATTCATTCCAGAGAACTTATGATGAATATAGCGCTTCAAACTGCCAAGATTGCCGTTCGCAAGACAAACCACAGCATCATTTTTCCCCACTTCATCATATATTTTGCACAGTTTGCTTGTTCCATCGTGAGGTCCTCTTCGAGCGCCCATACTCACACTGATTACACATGGCTTGCCCACACGCTTTGCGTATTGGGTGATGTATTTCAAACTGTTGGCTATATTCACATCGGTGTTTTTGCCAGCCAAGGCACACATCACAATATCGGTGCCCGGAGCCATACCTGAATATGGACCATTAGGCGAACCTGCACCAATAAATGCCGTGTGGCTGCCGTGCGCGCTCGATGCCAAATCCGTGGTGAGGCTGGCTATGCGAGTGGAGTCAAATTCCGAGCCAGGAAGCACTGTGCCGCTAATCGTCACTTTCGTGCCGCTGTTGTCGGCTGGCATATACACACACTTGATGCGTGTATTGCCCAGCGAATCCTGAAAAGCGGCGTGATTAAAGTCGATACCCGAATCAATGATGCCAAACACCACGCCTTTACCATCGTAATTTGCTGGCAAACCATGCTGAAGTCCTTCCGCCACATAATTCACAGAGGTGACGGAGCGTGTGGTGTCGACATTGCTCTCCATCATTTCCGCAATCGACACTTGCTCCACCTCGTCGAGGGCGGCGATGGCCTGAAGTTTAGCCACAGGCACCTGTGCCGTCACCAAGCCCGTGAAGCGAGCGCCAATCACGCCACCGAGTGCAGTGATGCGACTGGTGTTTTGCGAGTCGTGAAGCGTGATGAAAACATCCACCATCTCCTGCCCTCGCACTTGCGAGATGGCTGCATGGCGTTTGGCCTCGGTGGGGAAAGCGGAGCGGTTATCTAAGAATGCCTGTGTAGCGACCGACATTTTCTCGTAGGCACCTGCCGTGAAAATGCCTAACAGGCAAAATATGGTTGCGAAATATTTTTTGAAATTCATATCTCAAAGATTTGTATCGTTAATTAGTGTAGTGTCTATCATACAAAGATACGAGATTTTTTCCAAAAAAAGGAGCCACCTCCCCACATTTCTCGCATTGAGAAATTTAGAGAGGTGGCTATGGAGGATTGTAAAAATGCCTAAAAAGAGAGATGGCGTGCTATCGCACTTGTTTGCCGACTGATCGGCTGCCGTCGGTGTAGGTGGTAATCACCACATTTGCTCCGTGGAATGGTTTGCTTGAACGAATGCCTGTAACGCTCACATATTCCACATTTGCCACCTGCTTGCCAGCATGGGTGTCGGTAATGCCGTTGGTAATCACATTGTCCCGGATTGCGCCTTCGCATTGCCATTCTTGCAGAGGATAAACCATATAGCGGGTGCCCACATTCTGATTTGCCGCAGCACGACGGGCAGAATTTCTCTCACCACCCTCATCAACGGTAATCAAACCAATGAAGCTATACACTTCGCCATCTACCAACTCTGGAACTTGACCTTCATATTTCGAGAAATCGGCATAGAATGTACCTGTCAGCCCTTCCTTATTGATTGGCCCCACACTCATAGGCACCTTAAAGCAGCCTTCTGCCTCTATCCACATTGCCCAATGCACACCGGCAATCTCGTTTGGCTTTGGCTTCACGAAGAAATAGGTGTAGTAGGAACCGTCGGGTTTTGTATTTACGCCATTTTGAGTACCAAGGAAGTTGGCGGCGATATAGGTGTTGCATTCGAATGTGGCTTCACCAGCTCCCGTTGGCACCGATGAGGTGGTGATGGCGGGATTGTCAACATCAGCCATTGTGCCTGCCACGCCACCGAGGGTGCGACCCACGATTTCGGCTTGCTGGTCTTCGCTGATAGGTTCTGGCAATTCCACCAAAATCCAGTTGCTCTGATCCCATTTGCGACCTCGCATAAATGATGTGCGGTCCATCACGAAATCGATCTCTCCATCGCCCAACACATCTTTATCGGCATATCCGTTGTTGTCTTTCGTGACGATGGTGCGTCCGTCGCCCAGCACGCCCACACATGCGAGAACACCGTCGGCAATGGCTACAGGTGTGCCCACTTTCGCATCTTTGAGGAAGCCTGCCAAGTCGCTCACTTGTTGGTAGATTGGCTTGGTGGTCACCTTCTTTGCATCGGTCCACAGCGATGATGTGCCGTCGTTGTAATGGGCTTGAATCTTGTATTTATATTCCGTGTCGGCTTTCAATCTGGTCACCTCATACGAGTTGCCCACGATATTCTTTATCAGCTGATACGATTCGTTGGTGCTTTCTTCGAGGCTTTGGTCGTCGGAATTGGTGTAGAATGTCACGTCGCCAGCGTAAATTGCGATAGAATCAATGGCTGGCAAATCCTTTGGCACAAGCACGATGGTTTCTTCCACCGAGTCGCAGTCGAGCACATACACATAATTCTTGCCAGTGCTGGTCATTGTCTTGGTTTTCGATTCTTTGCTGGTCTTGACCGTGAGTGTGGCAGCCGTGTATTCTTCCTCGTTCAACGATTGCCCATGCACCACCACCGATATTTTTTTTGCTCCGATGGTTGGCATTGGAGTGGTGGTGACTGGTCCGAACGGAACGATGTGGCCGTCCCAGATAAACAGTGCCTTGGTCACAGTCCACCCCTCTGGCAGAAATTGGGAGTACTTCTTCAAGCAGTCAATCAGTTCACCTTTATAATTGGCTTGGGTTTTCAATGCCGTGAAATTGTAAGAGTTCACATGCTTAGGACTGATGTCGGAAGTCAGTCGCAACGAGTAGTTTTTAATGCCCACAGGCAATGTGCGGTCGGTCCATTCCACCTTGAATCCCGATTCGGTGATGGTGGAAGCGTCCACATCTTTCAATTCGGGCAGATATGCCTTCACCACGCCCCTACCCTTGAGCGGAATCTCCACGGTTCTGCGCTGTGGATTGGTGATGGTGAGCACTGCATTCAGGTTGCAGAACTGGTGTGGAGAAAATGTCACATCCACACTCACGCCACCATTCACCTCATCGGCGCTAAGCGTGTTGGTGCTCAATTTGAAATGCGCATCGTCGCCCGAAATGCTCAGCGTGGTGGCGCTTGTGATGTTTTCGCCCTTTAGCGTGATAGTTTGGGTGGATTCCTCATCGTAATACACATTACCGAAATCCAGTTTCTTTGCGTCGATGGCAAGTTTCGCACCGCTCTTGTCGCAAAAGCGCAATGTGGCAGATCCATCGTCGTTGAGGTAAATGTCGGTAATGGGCTTGCCCAAGAATCCACGATTTCCCGATGGATTGTGTTCGATATTCGCTCCAAGGTTGAGAGTTGCCGCTGGATTGGTGTCGTCGGTAAATTCGTGATATTCCTTGCCGAAGAGGTCGGCATTTTCAGTGGTGCGCGATGCCACGTTATCGGCTGGCATAATGGTCATCAGCTTCACCGGATAATTGTTGACGGAATTCTCTTTCCATCGTGCCGGCACATACGTCACATGCGTAATCATCACACCCTCATCGCTGATATACGAGTCCCAACCTTGTCGGCGGCGGTTCTCTATCACATAATACTCGTTGGCATTAAGTGGACTCTCCACTTTCATTGCCCAGTCGGAAGTGATGGTCTTGCCGTTGAACACAGGCAGGCGGTATTCTGTGTCGGGCTGCGGTGTAACGAGTTCAATCCAGCCGAAGAACGATTTTTCGTAAGCATTGTAGCCCACAGGGGTGTTGCCGTTATTGTTGTAGCAGCCATAGTCCATCAGGCTCCATGTGCCCATACCGTATTCGGCACCGTAAGTGGTCATATAGAAGTCGGGCAAACCGAGGCAGTGAGAGAATTCGTGGCAGAATGTGCCTATGCCGTCGAGCACGGTGTTGGTGTCGAAACGCCCCTGCACCTCATTGAATACGGCAAACTTATTCACTGTGATGCCGTTGTAGTCCTTCATACCGGGACCATCGCCCATGGCTGCAGCATCAGCCAAAGTCCATTGGCAAGGCCAAATCGCATCGGGCACCGTGGCAGCGGCTTGCGCTTCGCCCACACCGGCAAACACCACCATCACCACATCGCAAATGCCATCGCCATTGTTATCGTAGTTTGCCCAATTAATGTCGGAGTTTTGTTTCGCCAAATCGCACGCCTCAGCCACCATCTTTGCCACGCCCTTGTCAGAACCGTTGAGATTGTTGCCGCCATACGCTTCACGGTTTTCGCTCAACTCATACACGCCAAACACATCAAACTGTGGTTCAAACTTTCCGTTCGACTGGTCGATAAAATATTGTCGAGCACTGTTGGCTCCTTGGTTGTAGTGATTGCTGAATGCGTCAATGGGGTTGCTCACCTTCTTGTCGGCAAACTCCACCACAATGATTGGCACCCTCACCTTGCCCACGTTCGGCACTTGGCTTGCCTGAATGGCTTGCTCCACATGCGCCACAATCTTACGTCTCATCATCAAGGTCTGCACTTCGGAAAAACGAATGTTCTCGCCCATTTCTTCGACAATTCTTTGCTCGTCGAGCGAACGCTCGTGCTTGTTGTGAGCGATGATTTGAGTAGGGCCATCGAGGGTGTAGTAGCAGTAATCACCAGTCTCATTACGCACCACAATCAACCCGTCGTCGGTAGCAAGCGAGTGGAAAAATTCATCGCCCAATGCTTGAATTAGAAGCGTGGTGCCATCACTTTGAATACTTGTTAGGAAACCTTTTTGGGCAGGAATAGCCCAAATCCTTGATGTTGAGAATATAAGAAAAGCGAGTAGTATGAAAACAGTTTTTCTCATCTTTTTAGGAGTTAGGGAGGGATTCACTCATCATACGGGGGCAAAATTAACAAAAACTTACTGATAATCAAAAGAAAACGCACAAATTTCACTCCTTTTCAGCACTTTTGCACTCGAAATCACCAATTCCCCACCCCAAAAACAAGAAAAGCTTTCCACTCACCCCTCGATAATGGCTAAATAGTTCACCATAAGAGAATTTATCGCTCCACCAATAAAGCCACACACAATAATCCGGAGAAAATTTCCGTTATTAATGCAAACAGAAAAAAGATGAGAATTGGCATTATTGGAGCTGGCGTTATCGCCAACAAAGTGGCAGGCATACTCAGTGAGCGATGGCAAACGATGCTCTACGCCGTCGCATCGCGCGACATTGCCCGTGCCCAAGCATTTGCCTCACGGCACGGTATGCCGAAAGCCTATGGCAGCTACGAGGAACTGGTGAGCGACCCCGACATCGACATCGTGTATGTGGCTACTCCACACTCGCACCACTACGCCCACGCACGCCTTGCCCTATCTCACGGCAAACATGTGATTTGCGAAAAATCGTTCACCGCCAATGCCAAGGAGGCGAAAGCCCTTATCGATATGGCGCAAGCCCACGGTCTTTTTCTAATGGAGGCACTCTGCACTCGGTTTATGCCCATCACTCGAAAAATTGAAGATGTGGTGAAAAGCGGCATCGTGGGGCAGCCTCGCCTACTGAATGCCAGCCTGTGCTGGAATATGCCCGACATCGAGCGCATCAAGCGTGCCGACCTTTGCGGTGGCGCATTGCTCGACTTGGGTGTGTATTGCCTGAATTTTGCCGATATGTGTATGGGCGGCGAAATTGCAAGCATCAACTCCTGCGCAGTGAAAGGCGGTGAAAATGTGGATTTCAACACTGCCGCGTCGATTCTTTACGCTAATGGCAATATCGCCAGCGTGCAGTGCTCGGCGTGCTGCTGCCATAAGGGCGGCATCATCATTTGCGAAAATGGAAGCATAGAGGTGAATGCAGTGAATCTGCCACGGCAAATAAAGGTGATGGACAAAGCCGGCACGATGATTGAGGAATACACAGCCCCCGACTCCGACCTAAGCGGTTACGAACTGGAATTTCTGGCGGCAAAAGAGGCAATTGAGCATGGCTGGACGGAGCACCCCATTATGCCCCACTCCACCACCCTGCGCATTATGCAGATGATGGACACCATTCGCCACCAAAACCAAATCATCTTCCCCAACGACAGCCGCAGCCTATAAATCGGCGATGATATTCACAAACGCTTCCCACACTGGTGCATTGCGATAGGCGGCTTCGCAGCCACGAGGCACATGCAGTTCTATGCGCTTGGCATCATTCAGCGTGAAAATTTGACCTGTTTGGGGTGGTGTGGTGGCGTGTGAGTCGATACGCTGGATTTGCGTGCCTTTAAACGCAAAACTGTAGATGGCTTTCATGTTGTTCGACCAGGTGATATGCTTAATACCGCTGTTTTCAAAAGCGTATGAGAGGATAGAATGTACGCCAGCAGGCAGAGTGATTTCCTCCAAACTCTCACAACCCGAAAAGCAATAGCCCGAAATCACGCCAAGACGATGCCCCGGTATCACCACTTTTTTCAGCGATTTGCAGTTGTGGAAAGCTCTTTCGCCCAGCGATTCCACACTTTTTGGTATCACAAATTCCACCAGTCCGGATTGGTCGAAAGCAAAATCGCCAATATGCTTCACCGACGAAGGCAACCTCAACGATTTCAACGAACTACACCAGCGAAACGCTGCCCCCTCGATGAATTTGGTTTTATTGCTATAGAAAGTGACCGATTGCAAGTTGCTGCAACCCGAAAAACAGCGTCTGGGAATTGAGCGGATTTCTCGGTGTGGCAAGTCAATAGCGGTCATATGGCCATACTCGAAAGCACCTTCGGCGAAACCGCTCACATGAAAGCGGTCGAAGCCCACATTTATGTCGTCGGGAATGTGTAGCACACCCTCTGGCTGCACATCAATTCTCCATACGATAGCCTCGCTCAACAGTCGCACCATACTGGTCGACACATTCTTATACACCAGCCCACCACTATTGAAATAGCCAGGGCGGTCAGGAATCCATGTGCCCCTCCCCTCTAAAAAATCCACAACACCCTGACCAACAGCCGCCGCCACATCTTGTGAGGTGACTTGAGCCTTCAAGCCGCCGGGCATCAATGCCAAAGCCACTGCCGCAGCCATCGCATATTTTCTTATCGCCATATCATCTATAAATTTTATCACCACAAATATACCACTTTTCCCCTTATGCCACAACATTCGGGCATTTATTGGGGATAATAGGATTGGAGGTAGAGACGGGCGAGGAAATCCCAGTTGGCGTGGAGGATTTCGCCGGTGTCGTCGGCAGGCAGGACAGCATCGGGGAGCAGGTGATGCTCAAACAAATAGCGAATGAGGTCGGCTGGGCATCGTCCGGGTTCGGTCACAAGCGTGTGGGCTTCGCGTGCGGCGGCAGTTTGGTCGTAGAGCGCATTGCCCTCCATTGCCACAAATTGAGCCACGTTTGGCGCAATAAGTATGCCGTGCTCTTTGTTTGCCAGCACCACGAAATTGCCATATTCTTTCAGGTTAGGAAGCACACCGCCCTCTTCTTGCTCCCAGCCCATTTCGCCTGTGAGAAACGCTGCCAAAGCGTCGTAGTCCTTGAAAAAGCCTATCTCTTTGCCGTTGGCTTTCATGAAATCGGTGTAAAAATGGTGCGTTTCGCTTTTCTTCGATTCGCGAGGCTTGGGCAACTCGCCAGTGGCAACCATCTGCACCCATTCGCCGATGGGCAACGCCAAGGGGCCGCATGGCTCGCTGAGCATCACACGGTCGTAGAGGTCTTGAATTTTCTCCATGGCGGATTCACCTTCCTTTTGGAGCATGTCGCGCGCCTCGATATGCGCTTGTGCAATCGTGATTTTTGAGGCGTGCTTCATGAAGTAGCAATGGTAGAACAGCCACGAACTGAGTTCGAATATGCTGTTGGCGTCCTCCAAATCTTCGGGGTCAACGCCTGTTTTGATATTGTATTCCACCGAGTCGGGCGCAGTTTCATACACCTCGTCGAGGATTTTATAAAACTCTTCGGCAAGCCACTCAATGTCGGGATTGAATGGCGAAATGTTGAAATTCTTGTAGTGCTGTCCCTCAAGCGCATACCAGATCAGGAAGCGCAAATCGTCGAGGTTGAGCTCATAGTCGATATAGTTTTCGCTTCGAGGGAAGAATGGCAACGGCTTGCCGTAAAGATGCTCGTGCATCATGGTGAACGAGCGCCAAATGCCAGCGTCGGTCACGATGTCTTGAAAATAACCCACCACGGCAAGCACCACGGCTTGGCGTTCGCTGTCAGACAGGTTGGTGAATCGGCCACAATCGTCCCAACGCTTGGCGAGGCGTGTGGCCAAAAGCATATAGTATTTTTCAGCCTCGGTTACCTTCTTGGTGTTGGGCTGCATACGCATAAATTCTTTAGCAGAAATTTCCATATTTTCGGAGTTGAAATAGTTTACTTATCAAGCATCACCACAAAGATAACAATTTTGAAATAGAAATCTGATGTTAGAAGTTAGAAATTAGATGTTAGATGTTAGAAGTTAGAGCCTCCGAGTGCTCTGAGTGCTCTGAGTGCTCCGATAACTCTGAGTGCTCCGCCGTCTTCAGTACCAAGCATGGGCGAAATAAAATCCTCCAGCGTGGTGGTGCTGGAGGATTTTTTGAGCCGCGAACGGGGCTCGAACCCGTGACCTTTTCGTTACGAATGAAATGCTCTACCAACTGAGCTATTGCGGCTGTTGCGATGCTTCGTAGTCGCATCGCTTATGTCGGTAGGTGCGCAAGCAGCGTGCGATTAAAGCACCGTCTGTTTGCTATAAGTCAATTTAATCTTTGCCTTGTCGAGACGCAATTTCGCAATCGACGGAATGGCTACCGCTGGCGAGATTTTTGTCACTACAGTTTTCTTTTGCTGGTTGTAGTAATAACTCGAAGTTTGAGTGTAGCTTGTCACATCAATAGGCGTAAGCGTGAGGTTGATGTCTTCTTCCGTTGCCACACCATTTTGATTGTTAATGATGTTGAGAATGTAGGGGCGAAGACCAGTAAACTCATACTGCTTTTTCGTAGCATTGTATGTGGCGTAGAACGAATCCTTGCTGTTGGTCAAACTGTCGCCTTCAAAGAATGCGTCCTTCTTGTCTTTCTTCACCATCAGCAAATAACTTGGAGGCGCAATCTTGTATTCGTTGCTGATTTCCTCCACAGGGAGGGTGAGTTCAAGCGAGTTGATGAGCGCCAAACCATCGGCAGTGTTTGCCTTGTAGGTGTTGATAATGTCTTGAATTGGGAATTTCACATTCACCTCATATCCCGATGGTCCCATCACAATCGCCTCGCCATTGTTCACCATTTGTTTCACACTTTCAGCCACAGTGAGGCGAAGGTTGTTGTTGGTGATAACCTCTGGAGTGGAAGCGGCATACACTTGACTCACGGTGGTGATGGTATCTACTGTGTCGCGCACGGTGGTCTGCTTGCGGTAGAACACCTCCAAGTCGGTGGCATAGTAGTTCATCACACGGCCAGAGCCGTAGCTGTTGGTGATATACAATCCAGGGAAATGCTCTTTGAATTTTGAAGGGTCGCTAAACACATCGCTCTTGTTCACAAAGAGGTTGAATATCTTTTTAGCATATTCCTTTGGCATAGGTATGCGAATTTCACGCCAAGTAGCAGCAGAACCTGTGTAACTGTATTCTGAGCACAGAACTGAACTCGCAGGTGAGCATGATGCTGTAGCGATTGGTTTGCTTGCATCGTAGTAGCCTTCGGCGCTGAAATCGCTGTAGATTGGATCTGGAAGTTGCTTGGTGAGTTCGTACACATTCATGCGCATTGGAGCCAACGAGTCGCCGGTGAAACCACCAGTGGTTTTAAGGCTCAAAGTCAGCTGGCATGAATCCACCCATTCCTCTTTGGTTTTGATAGTGTCGATTCTGTTGGCAGGCATCAACTGGCACACCACGTCGCTGGAAAGTTTACCATAACCAGGGCAAGTGATTTCGCCCACGAGTTGGGTGCTGGTGCGCGCATGGAGTTTCTTATTCTCAACGCTCACACCTGTCATCACAAACGAAGAGTCTTCAATAATCTCCGACTTCGTGTCGGTGAGGGAAGATCCAATATTTTCGTCGGAGCATGAATACACGCCAATCATCATCAGCATGGCGAATATCAAAGTGACCGATTTTTTCATATTCAAAATTTGAGTAGTAAATAGTGTTACAGAGATTCGTAGAATGTCTTGTACGCTTCTGCACTGCCAGCGATGTCGGCTTGATATGGGAGGAATGGAAGTCCGGATTCCTTCACCAGTGCCATAATCTCGTCGCTGATGTGCTCGCTTGCCTGAACCACACCGTCGCAATGCTGGAGCGCAAGTTTGGTGAGCCCCACCTTGTCGAGTGCCAAGTCCTTAGTCCAAGCAATGTTTTCTTCCTTCATGCCGTCGAATTTCAACTTTTCGTAGAGGCGTGCGTCGAATGGCTCAGAGAAGTCGTCGTCGCAAAGCGAATACACCACTTTAGCACCCTGATACGATGGGTCGTCGGCATAATAGTCCTTAATATAAAGAGGCGCAAGGGCTGTAATCATACCAGTGCAATGAATCACCTCTGGCACCCAACGGAGCTTCTTCACGGTTTCGAGAGTGCCACGCACGAAGAAGATGCTGCGCTCATCGTTGTCAGATGGAGAAGTCACGGTTTCAAGCTCCTTGGTGATATTCTTGGTGAAGTAGTCCTCATTGTAGATAAAATACACCTGCATACGAACAGGCTGCAAAGTGGCTACCTTGATAATGAGTGGGTGGTCGGCATCGTCGATAGTGATGTTCATACCCGAAAGGCGAATCACTTCGTGGAGCTGATTGCGGCGTTCGTTGATGAAACCGTATTTAGGCATGAAAGTGCGCACCTCCAAACCGCTTTCTTGCACGGCTTGTGGTAATTCGCGACCTGTCACAGCCATAGGTGTGTTAGGTAAATAAGGTGAAATTTCTTGAGAAATAAAAAGAACTTTGTTTACATCCATTGCGCAATACTGTTTATACTAACTGCAAAGTTAGCAATTTTTTTCCAATTATGCCGACTGTTTGTCTGTCGGGGTGTGCTTTTTTAAGGAAAACAACCTCGTTTTTAACATTAATAAAACAAATTAGCACTGTATCACAAGCAATTTGCCACCAGTCCACTACCGCCTCACCGCAGCCCCACACCACCCTTACACAAAAAACGCCAAAAAAGTAAACGACTGTAGGAAAACGGTGCGAAATAACATTTTTTTTGCTACAATTAATAAACAATTTGTTTTTAATTGTTTGAAAATTATGAATTATATACTAAGTTTGCATTTTAAGAAACACAATGTTTAATTTTAAATCGATTGAAGGTTATGAAAAAAATGATGATGGCATTTTTGGTGGCTCTGATGAGCGTAGCAGCTGTTTGTGCACAGACCACCGCCACACAGCAATGTAAGAAGCAAACTTGTGCTGCCCAAAAATGTGAGAAAGTAGACAAAGAATGTAAAAACGCTGTCGAAAAGTGCGACCAAGCAAAGCAGAAATGCGACCAAGCCGCCCAAAAGTGCGACAAGGCAAAGCAAAAATGTGACCAAGCCATTCAAAAGTGCGACAAGGCAAAGCAAAAATGTGACAAAGCCAAACAGAAATGCGACAAAGCAATTCAAAAATGCGACAAGGCCGCTCAAAAGTGCAAACAAGAATGCACAGGTAAAGGCGAATGCAAACAAGAATGCCAAAAGAAATAAAGAAATAAGGTGAAAAAAGCTGCCTAACCAAAAGCAGTCCCACACCTCCCCCACACCCAACAAATCCCGGTGAGCCCCCAAAAGCCCACCGGGATTTTTATATTTCCCCACCCCTGATTAAAATCCACGCTATAGCGTCTGCCCACACCTTCTCCCCCAAAATATGCCAGCAGCCCATGCCGCATAAAAGAACAAAGAAAATACCACCTCGCTGTCGGCAGTGAGGTGGTACATCAATAGGTATTATTTAGGAATTGAATTTAGAATTCTGCGTTCTTTGGCGTACGTGGGAATGGAATCACGTCGCGGATGTTCTGCATACCGGTCACAAACAGGATAAGACGCTCGAAGCCGAGGCCGAAACCTGCGTGTGGGCATGTGCCGTATTTGCGGGTGTCGAGATACCACCACATGTCCTTGGTAGGAATGTTGCGGCGTTGGATTTCGCTATTGAGCTTCTCCAAACTTTCCTCACGAACGGAGCCACCGATGATTTCGCCAATCTGTGGGAAAAGCACGTCGGTGCCTTGCACGGTGCGGCGTTCTTCTGGCTCGTCGTTTTGCTTCATATAGAAAGCCTTGATTTCGCGTGGATAGTTGTAGAGAATCACTGGCTTCTTGAAGTGGGTTTCCACCAGGAAGCGTTCGTGTTCGCTGGCGAGGTCGCCACCCCAGCTGATTGGGAACTCGAATTTCACGCCGTTCTTTTCAGCCTCTTCCAGAATCTTGATACCTTCGGTGTATTCGAGGCGCACGAAGTCGTCTTTCAAAACACCCTCAAGGCGTTCGATAAGACCCTTGTCAATCATCTTGTTGAGGAATTCAAGGTCGTCTTTACAGTTGTCGAGAGCCCACTTCACGCAATACTTGATAAAGTCTTCTTCCAAGTCCATCAAACCGTCGAGTTGGAGGAATGCCACTTCTGGCTCAATCATCCAAAACTCTGCCAAGTGGCGTGGGGTGTTGCTGTTTTCGGCGCGGAATGTAGGTCCAAAAGTGTAAATGGCACCGAGTGCTGTGGCGCCGAGTTCGCCCTCAAGCTGACCGCTCACGGTGAGCGAAGTCATCTTTCCGAAGAAGTCGTCGTCGTACTTGATGCTGCCGTTCTCGTCTTTGTCGAGCTTGTAGAGGTTTTTGGTGGTCACCTGGAACATTTCGCCAGCGCCTTCGCAGTCGCTTGCAGTGATGATTGGTGAGTGGAAGTAGAAGAAACCGTGCTGGTTGAAATAGTTGTGCACAGCCATTGCCATATTGTGGCGAATGCGGAGCACGGCACCGAATGTGTTGGTGCGCAGACGCATGTGGGCGTACTTACGCATATATTCGAATGTTTGGCCCTTCTTCTGCATGGGGTAATCGTTGGGACATGTGCCGTAGAGCACGATGTTTTCGCCTTGGATTTCCACACTTTGACCAGCGCCTTGGCTCTCTACGAGCTTACCAGTGGCACCGATACATGCGCCAGTGGTAATGTCTTTGAGCAAATTTTCGTCAACCTTTGCTGGGTCGATCACGATTTGCACATTCTTGATTGTTGACCCGTCGTTGAGCGCGATAAACTGCACTTGCTTGTTGCCGCGGCGAGTACGAACCCAACCTTTCACGCACACTTCTGTGCCGATGAGTGCAGGGTTGAATATGTCAACAATTTTTGTTCTTTTAATTTCCATGATTTCTGTGTTGGAAAACAGATGTATATATGTGTATGAATTATTCAAAAGAGTTCTGTTTCAAGAAGTTTACCTCTTCCTGAGTGAGGTAGCGCCAGCGTCCACGTGGCAAGTTCTTCTTGGTGAGACCTGCGAAATACACGCGGTCGAGTTTCACAACGTGATAGCCGAGCGATTCGAAAATGCGGCGTACCACACGGTTGCGGCCTGAGTGGATTTCGATACCGGCTTGCTTGCGGTCGGTAGGCGAAACGTAGCTCACTGCGTCGGCGTGGATTGGACCGTCGTCGAGTTCAACACCGTCGGCGATGTGTTGCATATCTTCTTCGCTGATGGGCTTGTCAGTCCATACTTGGTAGATTTTCTTCTTCACGAATTTTGGGTGAGTGAGTTTAGAAGCCAAGTCGCCATCGTTGGTGAGCAAGAGCACACCTGTGGTGTTGCGGTCAAGGCGACCCACTGGGTAGATGCGTTCTTCACACGCGCCCTTCACAATGTCCATCACGGTCTTGCGTCCGTTAGGATCGTCGCTTGTGGTCACACAGTCCTTTGGCTTATTGAGCAAAATGTAGATTTTGCGCTCGCTGGTCACAATCTTGTCGTTGTATTCCACAGTGTCTTTTGCTGTGATTTTCACACCGAGTTCGGTAACCACTTCACCATTCACCTTCACCAATCCCTTGGTGATCAATTCATCTGCCTCACGACGTGAGCACACGCCAGCGTTTGCCATGAATTTGTTGAGGCGTACTTCTGCATTTGGATCGATGATTGCTTCCTCATATTCTACTGGCTGAGGACGTGGCACAAAGCGCATTTGTGGGCGTGGACCTTGCTGGCGTTGTGGGCGTTTCTTGTAGCCACCTTGTTGCTGATAGCCACCGCCTTGCTGGTAACCGCCTTGCTGACGATAGCCACCACCTTGCTGCTGACGATAACCGCCACCTTGCTGCTGACGATAGCCACCGCCTTGTTGCTGACGATAGCCGCCACCTTGCTGCTGACGATAGCCACCACCTTGCTGCTGACGATAGCCGCCACCTTGCTGCTGACGATAGCCGCCACCTTGCTGCTGACGATAGCCACCACCTTGCTGTTGACGATAGCCGCCACCTTGCTGCTGGTAGCCACCACGCTGCTGGTAACCGCCGCGCTGTTGATAACCGCCACGTTGTTGATAACCGCCACGTTGTGGTTGATAATCGTTGTCATACCCTCCTTGACCATCTTGATTTGCATTTTCATAGCGTGAGGGTTCGTTTTCCTCAATTGCAGGAACAGGACCACTGATGCGTGGTCGCTTTGGCTTTTTCTCTAAATTCTCTTCCATCGTTTTACGGAATTTGGTTTTGATTTTTTCAATAATAAAATTATGGCCTCTCGGCCTTGATGTGTATATACTTGTGTTATACTTGTCAAAAGTTTACGACAAAGATAAATATTTTTTTTCACATACAATGTGTTACGCACACTTTTTTTGAAATCTATTCATCTTTGCCGTAAACCTTTGCCGTAAATCTTTAGGTGTGATTAATAACCGGTGTAGCTGTGTGGGGTGATGCTGCGAAGCTCGGCTTTCACCTCATCGCTCACGTTGAGTGTTTCCACAAATTCGGCAATGCGTTTTGCGTCCACCACCTCGTTGGTGCGAGTGAGTGCCTTCAGCGTTTCATATGGCTTTGGATAGCCCTCACGGCGCAGAATGGTCTGCATAGCCTCAGCCACCACGCTCCACATGCTGTCGAGGTCGGCGTTGATGGCGTCGAGGTTGAGGATAAGTTTGTTCAAGCCCTTCAGTGTGCTGGCAAGCGCAATCATCATGTGCCCCATTGGCACACCCACGTTGCGAAGCACCGTAGAGTCGGTGAGGTCGCGCTGGAGGCGTGAGATAGGCAACTTCATGCTCAAGAACTGGAGGATACTGTTGGCAATGCCCATATTGCCCTCGCTGTTTTCGAAGTCGATAGGATTCACCTTGTGAGGCATTGCGCTTGAGCCCACTTCGCCAGCTTTGATTTTCTGCTTGAAGTAGTTCATCGAAATGTACATCCACATGTCGCGGTCGAGGTCGATGATGATGGTGTTGATGCGCTTCATGGCATCGAGCAGTGCGCCCAAGTTGTCGTAGTTGGAGATTTGGGTGGTCCACTCCTCACGCTTGATGCCCAGGTATTCGTTGAGGAACTTAGCGCCAAACGCACGCCAGTCGTAGCCTGGGAATGCGATAAGGTGGGCGTTGAAGTTGCCGGTGGCACCGCCAAACTTTCCGCTCACAGGCACAGCCTTCAGTTGCTTCAACTGCTCTTCGAGGCGGTAGGCAAACACCTTGATTTCCTTGCCCAAGCGTGTGGGCGACGCTGGCTGTCCGTGTGTCTTTGCCAGCATTGGAATGTCGTACCATTCGGTGGCATGTTCGTTGAGCCATGCAATCACATTTTCAAGCATGGGGATAAACACACGCTCGGTGGCGTCTCTCACTGCCATTGGCACGGAGGTGTTGTTGATATCTTGCGAGGTGAGTCCGAAGTGGATAAATTCCTTGTATTGCTCCAGTCCGAGCGCGTCGAACTGCTCTTTCAGGAAATATTCCACAGCCTTCACGTCGTGATTTGTCACGCTCTCAATGTCTTTGATGCGCTGTGCGTCGTCAACGCTGAAGTTGCGGTAAATGTCGCGAAGTTTTTCCTTCATTTCAGGAGCCACGCCTTCGAGCTGTGGCAGAGGAATCTCGCAAAGGGCGATAAAATATTCCACCTCCACATTCACACGATAGCGAATAAGGGCGTACTCTGAAAAATAAGGAGCTAACGATTCTGTTTTGCTGTGATAGCGTCCGTCAATAGGAGAAACGGCGGTAAGAGGACTCAAACTCATAGTCTAAATAAAAAAAATAAATAATTAAAAAATCCACGGCATCATTTTCTTGAGGAAAAGCCCTCATATAATAATGTGTGAATGTCGTATAATTTGTTTATGCAAAGTTAGTGATAAAAAAGTTTTTTGCAAAAAAGTTGCCAAATAATTTGCAGTTTCAAAAAAAAGCAGTACCTTTGCATCGCAATTAAGCAACGGGCGTTTAGCTCAGCTGGTTCAGAGCATCTGCCTTACAAGCAGAGGGTCGGCGG
>OIYV01000159.1_pt1 | contig 44561 bp, 75 predicted proteins | sample 1588251 | NCBI WGS metagenome assembly OIYV01 (sample SAMN03283282) | human gut metagenome | biome: human-associated habitat; material: feces | host: Homo sapiens | place: Peru | collected 2012
CGGGGTCCAGCGGACGTTCCAGCACGGCGGGGTCCAGCGGCGATTACAGCACGGCGGGTTCGAGCGGATATTACAGCACGGCGGCAGCCACTGGGGCTTATTGCATCGCAAAAGCAGACGGAAAAGATAGCATTGCCGTTGTAAACGGTGCTTGCGGTAAGGCGCGCGGCGCACTGGGCTGCTATCTGGTGCTGACCGAGTACGATGATGACGGCCACATGATCTGTGCCAAAATGGCCCGCGTGGATGGCTCTGCCATCAGAGAAAACGTTTACTATACCCTCAAAAATGGGGAGTTTGTGGAGCGTGAGCCGTGAAGAAGCATTACAACAAGCGCTGGCTCGAACAGCGCTTGGATGCAAGGCAGCCGGAACGGTTGGAACACATCCAGATGAAGCGGCAGCTGAGAGGGAAAAGGGAGGGACGCGGTAGTGATGAAGCCGAGCATGGGAATTGCAGAATGCTGCCAGATCATGCGGGACAACGGCATTCCGGTGAGCGAGCCGATCTTTACCGGTATGATTCAGGCCGGCAGCTTCCCGGCATGGGCAGTGCCGTCCATTGACACCAAGAGTGCCTCCCCGCTTATCTCACGCGCCGGATTTATGGCGTGGATGAAGGATTTCTACAAACTTAAGAAGATCTACACAAAGGAGGACCCGAGAGAATGAAACTCAAATCTACTACTTACTACTGGATGGCCGTTATTTTGGGCGGCGTTGGAATGGGCACAGCTATGGGTGCAGAGGGCACCGCGCAGACCACCGGATACATCTCCGGCACGCTGTTTGCGGTGTCGCTGGTGCTGATTCTGGCTGCTGTCCTGCTGGCAAGGCTGGGCTTTGCCGCGGAGGATAGGGAAAGAGCTGCAAAGCGGCGCCTCTATGGAAAGATCCGGCGCAATCACGCCCGCAATGCGGAGTATCCGCAGGATCAGGAGCGCGGAGCATGATGACGGCCAAAGAGTACGTTGAGGGCAAAGTCAAATCCTACACGCGGCTTGCCGAACGCTGCAAGCGAGAAGCCGAAGCATCAGATGACATTGTTGTCCGGGCCGGATACTCCGCACGGGCAAACGTCTGGGAGATGTGCGCCGAAGAAATGGACAACGTTCGGGAGATGCTGCAAGAGGAATCTGATGAGTTTCGCCGCCCATCACCACAAAAATAACATAGTGGAGCAAGAGCCGCCAGCGCTTGTTTCGCAGCAGCAATTTCCGGTTGCTTCGGATGCTATTGTGATTGCCGATGAACTGGCAAAGAGAAAGCCTGAACGGCTGTACAGGGTGTTTGACGACGATATGAACGTTGTGTATATGAGGTGAATATTTATGCAAGACGAGCGCAAGAAGCGCATTGCCAAGCGCGAGCGCATTAAAGACCTTTCCAACAAGGCAGAGGGCATTTACTACTACATAGGCCCGCAGCACATGCTATTCCGGCTTATCAACGCAGGGAATGAACTGGCGAGCGAGATCAACCACGCTGTCGCCTATTTTACGGCTTTTGCCCAGAGTGGGACGCTGTACGATGACGGGGCAGGTGGAAGCCGGTCTGTCATTGATTGCATTTACCGCAGGATAGGAAGTCTGATGTGCGACATTGATATCATCCATGCCGCGGGAGGCGCGGAGATCATGCCGGAGCCTTTTGACAGCATTGACCGCTGCTATAGTATCGAGTATGCAGCTCTTTTGCGCGAAGCAGTCATAAACGGCTTGCCGTCCGACTACAAAGGCCCGCAGCAAAATCCGCATGTCATCAATATGGTCAAGCCGTCTATCGCCTACGATGCCAATTCGTACAGAGATGCTTACGATGACGATTTTTTTGACAATTTCACCCGTGAAGAAGAGGCTCGTGACCGAAAAATCGTGTTTTACTGCACAAAATCCGACCTTGACGCCATCAAGCGTTACGCACATATCATCGATGTAAAATACACTGAGGAGGAGATTCACCATGCCTGAGACTAAAAACGAAAAGACCCCTGTTGAGATGCTTCAAAACCCCGCTCCTGCGGGAGAAGCTCCTGTCGCTGCTCCAACTGCGGCTCTGGCACAGCGCCCGCAGAGTTATGCGGAAAAGGTGCAAGGCCTGACCGCTGATGAACGCATCTGGCAGCTCGCGAAGTCAAAGGCAGTCGCGATGGCGAACCTGCCGGACGGGATGCTCCCGCAGACATACGCCGGGAACATTGGCGCTTGCGCCATTGCTTGTGACATGGCCCAGCGCATGGGCGTATCGTACCTGTTCGTTATGCAGAATTTGTATGTCGTCTATGGCCAGCCCACATGGAGCGGCAAAAGCTGCAAGGCGCTGATCGACAACAGCGGCGAGTTTGCCGGGCGCACCCGCTACCGCATGGAAGGACAGGAAGGAACGGATAGCTGGGGTTGCCGTCTGATCGGTGTGGACAAGCTCACCGGCGAAAAGGTAGAAGGCCCGAAAGTCACCGTCAAGATGGCGAAAGACCTCGGCTGGTGGGACAAAAAGGGTAGCTACTGGCCCCGCATGACTGAGATGATGCTCAAGTACCGCGCCGCCGCCTATTTTGCCCGCGCCGAGTGCCCGGAAGTGCTGATGGGCGCAAACATCGACTATGAATCCGGCGCAGGCGATAGCGCTGAGGAAGAGGTGTAACGTGCTTAACGTTGTAGCGATCATGGGCCGGTTGGTTGCTGCCCCGGAGCTGAAGACCACCCAGCAGGGCACCAGCGTGTGCAGCTTCCGCATTGCCTGCGACCGCAACTTTGCCCGGCAGGGCGAGCAGCGGCAGGCGGACTTTATCGATATCGTGGCATGGCGTGCACAAGCCGAGTTCGTGTGCAAGTATTTCCAGAAGGGCAGTCTGATTGCCATTGAAGGCAGCCTGCAGACCCGCCAGTATCAGGATAAGAACGGCAGCAACCGCACCGCCGTGGAGGTTGTGACCAGTAACGTGAGCTTTGCGGGCTCCAAGACGGCAGACAAGCCCGCCACGGCGTCCTACGAGCAGCAGACGGCAAATCATGTGCGGGAAGCAAACGCCGCGCACAGCGCCATGCAGGCGGCTCCTGCGTATGAGCAGTGAAACATGGACGACTTTGCCACGATCTCGGATGACGGAGATCTCCCCTTCTGATTTTGCAAGCTGCGCTATCTGGCTATACGGGCGTGTAAAGGAGGTGAAAGCGGTTGAAAGAGGAAGAACAGAAAAGCATAGTCATTTACAAATCGTGGAAAAAACCATTGCGGAAACTGTCTCTGGAGCAAAAAGGCAGGATTTTTGACGCGCTGCTTGATTTCCCCGATCCACCGAATTTTGAGGACGACCAGAAACTCGAAATGGCGTGGGATTTTATGTCCGAGGCGGTGGAATCGAATTCCAAAAAATGGAACGAAAAACGGGAAAAGAGAGCTGCCGCAGGGCGTAAAGGCGCAGAAGTTACAAACGGAAAGCGCCAGCAAAACTCGGCAAATCCGGCAAATGCCGATTTTGCCGAACAAGAACAGCAAAACGCGGCAAATCCGGCTGTATCTGTAAATGGTAATGTAAATGGTAATGTAAATGGTAATGTAAATGGTATATCCCCTAACGGGGGTGTATATAATAGCGCCGCCCCCGCCGCCGTTGACGTAGAACTTTCTAAAATCGTCCAGCATTATCAGCAGGCCGTCGGGGACTTCCCACGCTCTGCACTGGACAAGCTGCAGAAGTGGAGGCAGGAGTACAGCACAGAGATGATCCTGCTGGCAATTGACAAGGCCACAGAAGCCGGAAAGCGCTCGTGGAGCTACATCAACGGCATATTGTCCGGATGGAAACGGGACGGCCTGCGTACGCCGGGAGATGTGGAAGCCAACGAGCAAAGCCGACAAGTCAGGCAGAGCGGCAGGCGACCAACTGAGACCGTAGATGACCAGCTTGCCCGGGTGCTGGCGAAAATGGACAGAGAAAGGGGATTTGAGACATGACACGGGAAGACGTGGCAAAGCTGATCCGCATGAATTTTGTGCTGTACAAGCTGGGCTCCAAGCCGCTGACAGACGAGGAGATGCAGACCACCATCGATGTGTGGGCATACCAGTTTGGCGATTATGACGGCGATACCGTCAAGCGGGCTTTTCTGGCGGCAAACCGGGTGTGTGTTTATCCGGTCACGGTGGCCGACATCTTCAAGCAGCTTTCCCAGTGTCTTGACCCGTCCGCTGAATGGGAAGCTCTGGCTGTAGCGGCGCGCAAGGCGCAGACATTTTTGAGCTGGCGCAAGTTCCCGATGGTGACCGGCATTGACGAAAAGGGCGGGCTGCTGCGTAGCGACGGGCAGAAAGAGCTGAAAGCCCTATATGACCAACTCCCCCCGGCGGCAAAATTCTATGCCGGGAGCGTGGGGGGGCTTACAGAGCTGGCTGAAATGCCAGACCTTACATACCGCCGCGCCGAATTTTTGAAGCAGGCGCAGGCCGATATCACCACTGCCCCGCGTGAAGCTGCAAGGCTGCGGGCAAGCGAGCCGACAAGGAAGGAGATTGAAAAATGAGTGAATTTATGAGCCCGGAGGACATGGCCCATTATTTGATGGATTTTTGCCATTGCCATTCGGCGACAGGAAATGGTTGCCCAGGTTGCCCGTTCGATAAGCCGACCAGTAACGATGGCGATGGAGAATGCCGTCTTGGCGTTCCTGACAGCTGGGATTTTTGAGGGAGATTGAAAAATGAGCGAATTTATCGACCGCGAAAAAGCCATCGCAAACATCAAAGCGGCATATTGCTGCGGCTGCGAAAATTACAACGGCGTAAGATGCCGCGCGTGTCAGATTATGGACGCGATGGATGTACTGGAAGACGAACCGGCAGTCGTCCCGGATGCCCAGCGCTGGCGCAAAACGGCAGAAGAGCCGCCGGCTGAAAAAGATTCTGCGCACGGAAATGTTCTCGTGAAGTACATGGATGATACTTTTGCTCAACCAGCAACGTGAGACACCGTGGCCAGTGCGCCAGATCTTTTCACGCTTTGGATGCCCATGCCTAAACTGCCGGGCGAACGTCCCAAAAAGCTTTACTGGCGTGAAAATGCATGTACGGCAATTTGCCCCGTTTGCGGGTATGAATGCAACGATGATTATTACTTCGATAAATATTGTCCAGGATGTGGAACACGCCTTTGGTTTAACGAGGAGGAAGCCGAACATGACCAACCCAACATGTAAAGACTGCCCCGATCGGCACCTGATCTGCCACGACAGCTGCCCGAAGTACGCCGAGTACAAGCGTCAGCTGAAAGCACAGCGCATCTACACCAACGGGAACCACGCGGCAGAACGGATCAGCCGCAACGATTTCGACAAAGAAGGATGGATGGGAGGAAGAAAACGGTGAAAGTGCTGATTGCCTGTGAGGAATCGCAGGAGGTGTGCAAAGCATTCCGGGCGAAAGGTCACGAAGCCTATTCCTGCGATATTCAGGAGCCGTCCGGCGGACATCCCGAGTGGCACATCTTGGGCGATGCGCTCAAGGTTCTGAGGGGGGGGCAGGTCGTGACCATGGACGGCGTAACGCATGACGTTGGCAAGTGGGATTTGCTCATTGCACACCCGCCCTGCACGTATCTGAGCAATGCAGCAACGCGCTCGTTCAGCTTGCGGGTCACACCGGCCGAAAAAGTTGTTGCTCGGTGGGCAGAGCGCGTAAAAGCCGCAATTTTCTTTATGCAGTTCATGTTGGCAGATGTCCCCAAGATTGCAGTTGAGAACCCTGTAGGCATCATGAACACGGCGTACAGAAAAGCCGACCAGATCATTCATCCGTACTACTTTGCCGAGAGTAAAGAGGACACGGAAAACTATCACACAAAGCGCACTTGCCTTTGGCTGAAGAACCTGCCGCCTCTGGAACGGAAAAACAACTTTCCACCGCCAGAGCCCGTGTACATCTCAAATGGGGAAAGGCGCAAGAAAATCAGCTGGTGCGAAGGCATACGCAACACGCACAACGGCCAAGAGGGCCGGGCAAAAGCCAGAAGCAAAACCGCGCCAGGCATTGCAAAAGCAATGGCTGAACAATGGGGGTAAGCAGATGAAACCAAAAACCAAATCTGAGTTGATGGCCGAGTGGGCCAGCCAGCCCGGGCAGCTCAAAAGAGAGCGGGAAGTCAAGGCCATCCGCAAGGCGATGGACGATGCCCGCGCCGTGATGCAGGACGGTCTGACCCGGTATGTCAAGAAAAAAACCAAAGCCCGCAGCATGGAAAAAGCTAAAGCTGACCCCTTTGCCGAGCTGGAAGGCTGGGAAAGCATGGAGCAGATCCAGGATGCCTACGGCTATGGCGAGATCACTGCTGACAAGCGGGACAAGCTCACCGACCTGTGGGAAGCCCGGGAAGCTGCCAGAAACAGCCGCAAGGGCTCGGACAAGTACCACGACCTTGTGACAGAGATGCTGGAAACGGCCATCCGCCGGGTGGGCAATGAGTACGCAGATATGCTGTTTGAGTATGACCAGCAGCGCAGGGAGGCTGAAAAGCAGTGCGAGCAGCTGGCAATGGAAGGGATGATGAAAAAATGACCGACATTGAAAAATCAATTGCCAAGCTCCAGAGGTGCTTTCCGGGAAGTTATATTACTGACCGGAACGAGCTTATTGTCCATCCGAGGACAAACCAGTATATTATTCTGGAAAACATCGGAACGGAAGATGCCATCAAGGCCAAAGTGCTGGAGTGGCTTTCACGGGCGGCATTTAAAACCGCACCATATTCACAGGAGTGGAGAAATCGAAAGTTCCACAAATATATGAGGGACGGCATCAATGCTTTTCTGGATACCGATTTCTCCGAGGATGATATGGAGTTGATTTACACCTACATGGGGCTTGCCTGCGACCGCTGGCTGACGCTCATGTTTATCGACCACGACATGAGCATCGAGTGGCTGAAGGAGCACGTATCATGAAGCTGACCCTCTACGGCGACCCTCGCACCAAGAAAAACTCTGCCCGCATCCTCAGAAGCCACTCAGGCGGGCGCTTTGTGGCCCCTAGCAAGGCCTACGTGGATTATGAGACGGACTGCCTGCGGCAAATCAAAAGGCCGCACAGACCAATTTCTGCCCGCGTGAACGTGAGCTGCGTGTGCTACATGAAGACCGCCCGCCGGGTCGATCTGGCAAACCTTATCGAGGCGACCACGGACATTCTGGTAAAAGCCCACGTACTGGAGGATGACAACAGCAAGATCGTCGCCGCCCACGATGGCAGCCGGGTGGATCTTGACCGGAAACAGCCACGGGTGGAAATTGAGATCGAAGAAATGGAGAAGTAAAATGCTTGATATGCTATTTGAAGTTGCAAGCACGCTGTTCGTGGCAACACTTGCAGGGCTTTTCATCTGGTTTGTTCTTAGCGATGGCAACCCAATTGAATATTTTAAGCGGTGGCTCAACCGAAACAAACCTTGCCTTTGCGACCGGTGCGCATACTTAAAGCAAAAATTTGGGGCGCAAGAATCCGGATATCACTATATCTGCCAGAGCGGTGAAAAAGACGAAGGATACATAAATCCGCCCGAATATTGCTACGATTTTGAAGAAAGGAGTAACAATGACCAGCACATGGATACCTGACACTGACACGCCAAAGCCAGACAGCGGCGTGGACTACCACACCGTCAAGTCGTGGTTTAAGCAGCTTCGGGCTATGGACGACCGAATTGACCGTATCCAGTTGGACATCCGGCAGGCGCATGACAAGGCTACGAAGTGCACCGCCAGCATGACCGGAATGCCCGGCGGATCCGGGCACGGAGACAAAATCGGGCTTTGTGCCGAAGAAACAGACGAAAACGAGCGCAAGATGCAAGAGCTGCAAGCCGAGCTAGAAGTTTTGCGGACGGAAGCAAAGCGCCGAATCAAGTACATTGCAGGAACCAAAAGCAGTGACATGATGCAGGCATGCTTGTATGGCTACTACGTCCAGAACCAAAAGCAGGTCGTTGTGGCCCGCAGTCTTGGTCTGCCAAACGAAAACCGCGTTTCTTTGTATGTGCGGGATGGATGCAAGCAGCTTGCGCAGATTTGGCATCAATTTATGTAATTTTCTTACATGTTGTCGTTATTGTTGTTACATGTGAGATGTGGTAAAATTGGTATAAGCGGAACCGCCGAAAGCGGTGAGACGCTTGCCACGCAACCTCCGAAACGTGTCCCTTCTTGGCATTTTCCTCCTTTTATGCTTGCAGGTACCGGGCTTTGCTCTCTCTTCACGTTTCGCGGGCTGCTTCTATGCGATACACTGACACAAAGGCAGCCTGCCGCTCATGAGAGACAGGAGGCGGTTCGATTCCGCCGTATCGCACCGTATGGCGCATGGACTAGACAACCCGCAAGGCCGCACGTGCAACCTCCCGTGCCAAGAAAAGGCCTTAGAATCCTTGCCAAGGTGTAGCTTTCCTGACAGGATGTGCGCCAACCAACAGCCCCGGCGGAGAACCGGAGCTGTTTTTATATGGCCGCCTGAGCGCAGTTTGGAGCGCGGCGCGTGTGTAGACACGGCTGGTTCGATTCCAAGGGCGGCTTTTATGCTCCGGTAGCTCAAGCGGTAGAGCAGCGGTCTCCAAAACCGCATGTTGCAGGTTCGAACCCTGCCGGGAGTGCTTGCGTGCCCTATGAAGGGACCGCGCAATAGCGGGGCATCCGGCCGCGAAAGTTCCGGATGCAGCAGCGCCCACCGTTTGACGCCTGTCCAACGAACTGAATGCACGGGTGCTGCTTATATGCCGTCATAGCTCAATTGGCAGAGCGCCGCCCATTTAAGGCGGGACAACGTTGGTGACACCACGGGAACATCACTGCACAGTCAACCACTGCGCACATCCATCCCGTGGGTGCTGGTTCGAATCCAGCTGGCGGCTAGCGTGATTTTAGAGTGTCCACAGTGGACACTTTTGGAGAGGAGGCATACAAATGCTTGAGCGCTTGAAAGAACTGATTTGCGACATGGCAAAGTTTTTGACGCGTCTCGGCGCTGGACTTATCCTCTCGGCCTTACCGATCAGCAACAAAGAAAGCCACTTTGTGCGCTATGCGCGGCGTTTCGGTTTCCGTGCAGACCACACAAAACGCGAGCCTCGGGCAGAGATCGGAGGCCGTGGCTGTACCCAAGGAGCACGGCCTGCTATCCGTGCGGATTAACCGCTGTTGATACAATACAATTAAAAACCAGCTTTTTGCATGATGAGCTCCATGCAGCAAAGCTGGTTTTTCTTACGCCGTTTTAGCTCAGTCGGCCAGAGCATCCGGCTCATAACCGGACGTGTGCAGGTTCGAGCCCTGCAAGCGGCACATTCGATATTTTGACCGTTCGGATTTCCGGGCGGTTTTTCTTTTGCATAAGTATAGAGAGGTGGTGGCGGTGGCCTACAAAAAAAAGAATCCTGTTGGCGCACCGCCAAAGTATAAGACGGCTGCGGAGATGCAGGAAAAAATTGACACCTATTTTGCGGACTGCGAGGGTGAGCTGCTGCAGGACGAGAATGGGCCCGTGCTGGACAAGTACGGAAACGAGATTTACCTGCACAGACGGCCTCCGACCGTTACTGGCTTGGCGCTGGCGTTGGGGTTTACATCCCGGCAGTCTTTACTTGACTACCAAGGCAAGAAGGAATTCCTTGACACGATTACGCGCGCAAAAGCCCGATGTGAGCAATATTCCGAAGAACGTCTTTTCGATCGTGACGGAAACAACGGCGCTCAATTTAGCCTGAGGTTCAATTTTGGCTGGGACAAAGCACAGGAAAAGCCAGAAGAAAAAACGGTTATACCCAACGCCAACGAAAACCGGCTGTTTGAGCTGCTGGCCCCGCAGTTTCTACCGACATGGCAAAAGATCATGCGCGGCGAAGCAGATGAAGCACTGGAAAAGGGCGGGCGCGGCTCCACAAAATCCAGCTTTTGCAGCATTGGTATCCTAAAACTGTTACAACTGCACCCGGACGCAAACGCCGTGTGCGTGCGTAGGGTTGGAAACACCTTGCGCACTTCGGTCTATGCGCAAATGCAGTGGGCAGCCGATCAACTGGAACCGGGCCTGTGGAAGTGCACCGTTTCCCCAATGGAAATGACCAACCGAAACACTGGTCAGAAGATTCTCTTTTTCGGTCTGGATGACCCCGGAAAGATCAAATCAATCAAGCTGCCACATGGTTACATCGGCATTTTGTGGTTTGAAGAGCTCGACCAGTACGACGGCCCCGAGCAGATCCGCAACGTGGAGCAAAGCTGCCTGCGCGGCGGTGATTTTTCGTTTACATTCAAAAGCTTTAACCCGCCTTCTTCACCCCGCAACTGGGCAAATCGGTACGCGCTGGAAGTGCGAGACCGCAAAATAGTTCAGCATTCAGATTACACAATGGTGCCGCAGGAGTGGCTGGGCCGCCGTTTTCTGGATGATGCGGAGGACTTGAAGCAGCGCAACCTGATCGCCTACAACCACGAGTATCTGGGTGAGGTGACCGGCTGCGGCAAGGAGATTTTTACAAACATCAAGGCCGAGCACATTGACCCGGGCAAATTTGAGCGCAAGCTGCACGGCGTAGACTGGGGATGGTATCCAGACCCTTACGCCTATAACTGCATGAGCTACGATGCAGCCCGGAAAACCCTGTACATTTACGATGAGATCACCGTGCGGCGCACACGCAACGAGGACACATTTAGAATGCTGCAGGAGCGCAAGGTTATGGCAAACCCTGATACTGAGCGCCTGACTGCAGACAGCGCCGAAAATAAGAGCTGCGGCGATTATACAGAGTGGGGTATCACCTGCTTGCCCGCCATCAAAGGCCCCAACAGCGTTGGACAGGGCATCAAGTGGTTACAGTCCATCTCAATCGTGATAGACCCCGTGAAATGCCCGGACACCCTCAAGGAGTTTACGGAGTATGAATACGATGCGGACAAAAACGGCGACCCGTTGCCCGGCTACCCTGACCATGATAATCACCACATAGACGCAGTGCGGTATGCCTGTGAATCCATCTGGCGAGAGCCGGGTGCATAAGGAGCTGAAAACGTGAAAACATACCAGGACTTAGAAGCTGTGCTGAATGACCCCGCTGCAAAGGCGGATTTTGTGCGTAGCTTTATCGCAGAGCACGTTTCCAGTGCTCCTTACAAAATGGCCGAGGACGCAGACCGGTACGATATGCAGCTGAACAGCGGCATTGATCGTTTTCTGGACGCAATGGCAGACATCGACCTTAAGCTACACAACATTGTGCAAAAGAACCCCCGGCCCGATACAGTCAAATCAAATGCGTTTCACCGTTTGAACGTCCAACGCGTGGCATACAGCCTTGCAAACGGTATCACGCTGCCGGATGCAGATGAAGAAAAAGCCTCGCTGGGCGAAAACTTTGACGACCAGCTTTACCGGCTTGGTTATCTGGCCTGCATTCACGGCGAAAGTTTTGGATTCTGGAACGCGGACCATCTTGATATTTTCAAGCTGACCGATTTTGCCCCGCTATACGACGAGATGGACGGCACACTGAGAGCCGGCGTTTACTTCTGGCGCTTGCAGCCAGACAAGCCCATGCACGCGGTGCTGTACGAAGAAAGCGGTTACACGAAATACAGCGAAGAAAGCCGAGACGTGCACATTTTCCACGAGGAAGAGGGACAAAAGCCCTACAAGACCAAGACCGTCACAACGCCTGGCGGCGGCATCGAAAGCGTTGAAGGCGAAGGCTACGGCGCACTGCCTATCGTACCGCTGTGGAACGGAGCACGAAAGCAAAGTACCCTTGTAAACCTCAAAGGGTACATTGACAACATCGACCTGATCGTGAACGGCTTCTGCGACGACCTGCGCGAGTGTGCGCAAGTCTACTGGGTCATTACTAACTACGGCGGGATGAAAGACAGTGATCTTCGCCAGTTTATGCAGCGCTTGCGCTATAACCATATCGCAAATATCTCCAACAACGGAACGGACAACAGCGTACAGCCTTACACGCAAGAAATTCCCACGCAGGGCCGGGAAGCACTGCTCACCCGCCTGCACAGCTCCATGTATGAGGATTTCGGCGCTCTGGATGTGCACTGCGTAAGCGCCAGCAGCACAAATGACCATCTGGAAGCAGCGTATCAGCCGTTGGACGAAAATGCTCGGGATTTCGAGAATCAGGTCACAAAATTTGTGCGACAAATTTTAAAAATTGCTGGCCTCCCAGATGCAAAGCCACAGTACACCCATGTGCGCGTGTCCAACACAGCTGAGCAGGTCGCAACGGTGATTTCTGAGGCACCGATCATCGGGCAGGACATGGCCATTGACCTGCTGCCCAACCTGACCCCGGAACAAAAGGAGCAGGCCAAGGCCGCGCTGATGGCTGAGAGCGCAACACGGGAGACCGTGGACGAGGAGGAAGAAGACGATGGCGAATCTTAAAATTCCGATGGAAGGGAAAATAGAAATCGAGCTTTCAGAAGAAGCAAAAGATATTCTTCTGCGCTTTATTTCTGCTGTTGAACGTTTGGAAGATCGTGACGCAAGCAAAAACATTACAATCGAAGTCAACAGAACAGCTATTCGGAAAGCGTGTGAAGAAGCTTTCAAGCCATTGCCTGACACAATCGATGACGTATGACGAACGACCGTGACCGTATCTCTACCCGCCAGCTGAACCGACTGCGACGCCGTATCCTGCGGGTGTACGGCACTGCCCGCCGGGAGATGCAGAAGCAGCTGACCGAGTTTCTGGCAAAGTACAAAGCGCTGGACGAGCGCAAGCGGGCGCAACTGGATGCAGGCGAGATCACCGAGGACGATTACCGCATCTGGCTGCAAAATCAGGTCTTTCAGTCTGATTTGATGCACGCCAAGCTGGACGGCATCACGCAGACCTGCACAACAGCCCAAGAGACGGCCTACAAGCTGGCAAGGGACGAGCAATACAATATCTTTTCCTTTGGCGCAAACTGGGCTTTCTACGAGCTGGAACAGGCCGCAGGCGTGACGTTCGGGCTGACCCTGTACAACACCGAAGCGGTGCGGCTGCTTTTGCAGGAGCGCCCCCGGCTTGTGCCAAACAAGCGTATCAAAAGCGAGAGCAACAAAACCTATGATGCAAAGATATTCAACCGCTACGTCATGCAGGGCATCGTGCAGGGCAAGAGCGTCCACGACATCGCCGTGCAGGCCGTCAACGGCATGGCTGATACAGAGATCCACTGGGCTATGAACAACGCCATCACAGCCCTTACCAGCGCCCAGAACGCCGGGGCTTTGCAGCAGATGCACAACGCCCAGGCTTTGGGCATCGAGGTCAAAAAGAGGTGGAACTCCGCCCACGACTACCGCACCCGTGAAATGCACCGCATGCTTGACCAACAGACGGCAGAGCTTGACGAGCCGTTCAAGGTCATGGGTTACGAGATTCAGCGCCCCGGAGACCCCAACGCAGCGCCGGAGATGGTTTACCACTGCCGCTGCGTGTTATCCTCTGCGCTGGGCAAGTACCCCCGGAAGAACGCACGGCAAATTGACAACGTGCCTGTGGCCGAGGACAGCGGCAAGGTGGACGAAAAAGGCAAGCCTATCATGGTGCGGGTCAAAAAAACCACCCCCGTCATGGATTACACCGAGTGGTATAAATCCAAAGGCGGCGAGGAAGCCGAACAAATGTGGTGGGCGGAAGAGCGCAAGAGAAAGGAGGCAGCTAACGATGGCAGCAGGTGAGACTTACGAAGAGTTCACGGAGAAGTTCAAGCCGAAAAAGACCACGGACGACTGCTACACACCGCCCAGCATTTACGCTGTCATCCGCGACTGGGCTTGCAAAGAGTACGGCATTGACCCGGCCAAAATCGTGAGGCCATTCTACCCCGGCGGAGATTATGAGCACTACGACTACCCGGAAGGTGCTGTGGTGCTGGATAACCCGCCGTTTTCCATTCTGTCTAAAATCTGCGCGTTTTACCTCGATCGTGGAATCCCGTTTTTCCTGTTCGCTCCATCACTGACGGCCTTTTCCGGAAGAACAAATACCATGCGAATGAACCACATTATTTGCAATTGCGATATCGTGTATGAAAACGATGCAATTGTAAGGACGAGTTTTGTGACAAGCTACGGCGGGGACGTTGTGGCGCAGACCGAACCAAGGCTGACGAAGCTTGTAAATGACGAGACAGAACGGCTGCGGAGAACGAAAACGGCACAACTCCCAAAGTATACATACCCAGACCACATTGTGACGGCCGCATTGCTTCAACGATACAGCAAGTACGGCGTGGATTTCAAAGTCCGCAAAAAGGACTGTGCCCCAATTTTTTCTCTGGACGCACAGCGTTCTACCAGGAAAACCATATTTGGCGGCGGCCTGCTGCTGTCTGATCGTGTTGCGGCTGAGAGGGCTGCGGCCACAAAATGGGAATTGTCCGCCCGGGAGCGTGCCATTGTGGAGTATCTGAACAGCCATGAAATTTGAATACAACATCAAATTCACCGACAACACCCCGCAGCTGCATGAGGCGCTGGACTCGTGGGCAGAGCGGGTGCTGACAAAGTGGGGCATGAAGGTGCAGGACTACGCCCAGCTGCTGGCGCCCCCCGGCACGGCAGACAGTACGGGCATTGAGGGCTACGTGGGCGGCGCGCTCAAGCAAAGCCTGACCTTTGCCCTCGACATCGCAAAAAAGACCGTGACCATCGGGTCAAATCTCTTTTACAGCGTCTACGTTGAGCTTGGCACGGGCGTTCACGCCACAAACGGCAACGGGCGCAAAACGCCGTGGGTCTGGAAAGACTTCAACGGAAAGTGGCACTTTACCCGGGGCATGGCCCCCCGTCCGTTCCTTCGCCCGGCGGTGGAAAATCACATTGACGAGCTGCGAGAGATCGCAGTAGAAGAAGGAAACAAGGAGGTATAATTCATGAATTTGGAGAAAATGTTCAAAACACCAAAAGAAAAGTTCCTGCCCGATGATGTGAAAACTGCGCACTGCGAGGCAGAAGACCTTTTCCTTGAGCTTGCAACGCAGCTTGACGCACTTCCTGAAAGCCGAGAAAAAAGTCTGTGCATGACAAAATTACAGGAAGCGAAGTTTTGGGCGGTCGAATGTATCACCAAAGTTGCACGCAAAAACTAAATACTCAGCGGTTGGCGCACAGCGTCAGCCGCTTTTTTATGCCGTTTTAGCTCAGTCTGGCAGAGCGCCGGATTTGTAATCCGGGGGCCGTGGGTTCAAGCCCCACAGGCGGCACCATATCGGCGTACATGACCGAGAAAACACCTTACTGCCGTACATGGCACTCCGTACATGGAGAGAAAGGATCACCAATGGCATTCGACAACAAAAGCATTCGTCCGATTCTGGAAAACGAGGAGCTTTCCATCAAGGACAAAGTGAATCAGCTTCAGACGCTTCACCATGAAATCGTAAATGGGCTTATGGATGAAAAGGACGAAGCAATCCAGCGTGCGGAAAAGGCGGAAAAAGCAGCCGAGAGCGCAAAGGCTGAAAAAGAAGCCGCCGAGAAGTCCCTGACCGACTACAAGGCCCAGCAGACAGCAGCAGCCAGCAAGGCGGCCAAGACCGCTGCATTTAAGCAGCTGCTCAAGCAGGCGGGCGTGCTGGAAAAGTACATCGACGACATTGCCGACGACTCCAAGAAGGGCGACGAGTTCGCCGCCGGGCTGGAACTGGACGCCGATGGCAAGGTAAAAGACGCCGAAAAGCAGCTTTCCAGCATCAAAACCACTTGGGGCGGCAAGATCGCCACCACCAAAACCACCGGCGCGAAGGTGGACACTCCGCCCACCAGTTACGCCGGGACTTCTCCCGAGGATTTCAAAAAGATGAGCCTTGATGATCGCATCAAGCTCAAGAACAGCAACCCTGAACTGTACCAGCAGCTCCGGGCAAAGTAAGAAAGTGAGGCTATTATATGGCACAGACTGGCACTTTTGGCGGCTTCGACTTTGACGTTGAGGTGTTCGGCGACTACATGGCCGAGCAGAACACCATCGACACCAGCATCGAGGCCTCCGGCATTATCAAGGACGACCCCTCTATCATGGGTCTGATCGGTGAAAAGGGCAACGTTGCCACCATCCCGTTCTACACCGAGCTGGACGCCACGGCGGATAAGCCCCTGAACAACGACGGCAAGACCGACAACACCCCCACTGAGGTCACTGGAAACAAGCAGACCACCATGCTCATCCAGCGCATGAAGGCGTGGAAGTCTCAGGACTTCACCAAAGAGCTGACTGGCGCAAACCCGATGCAGCACATCGCAAATCAGGTCACACACTACTATCAGCAGGTCTGGCAGAATGTGCTTATGACCATCACGGACGCTGTGCTGTCTACCACCGATCTCAAGAAGCACATCTACGACATCACCAAGGTTGGCGATGGCAAAGTTACGCCGGAATCCCTGATCTATGCGCAGGAAGCCGCTTTCGGCGACCACGCAATGAGCGGGGGCCTGCTCATCATGCATTCCACTGTCTTTGCAAAGTATCAGGCAGCAAATCTCGTCGAGTTTGAAAAGTACACCACTCCGGGCGCTCTGTCTCAGGCTTCTCCGCTGGCACGCATCGGTGGGATGGTCGTGATCGTAAACAACGCCGTCACTTCCGCATCCATCACCGATGCTTCCATCAACGGCGGCAAGGCCACGACTGCATACAAGACCTATGTTCTGGGTGAAGGCTCTTTTGTGGGCTGCCGTAAGACCAACTACGAGAAGCCCTACTACACCGACTACGACCCCGAGAGCAAGGCCGGTGTCCAGAAGCTGTACACCAAAGAGGGCCGTGTTATTCACCCCAACGGCATGAGCTTCAAGGTGGACAACGTTGCCGAAGCGTCCCCCAACGACACCGAGCTGGGTGCAAAGGCCAACTGGGAACGCCGCATGAAGCTGGAGAACATCCGCATCGGCCAGATGCTTTCTCTGGGCTAAAAATTCGGAGGTGACTTTGCATGACCGTCCCCGAGCTGTGCGTTTACACGCACAATTTTTTTGACCGGGCAGATGATCCTATTGCCGGGGAGTTTGCCTTTGAGCCGGATACCGTCCCAGCCGGGGTAGTCCCGGGGCAGTATTTCCTCGTGTGCGGATCCATCTTCAATGACGGCGTGCACAAGGCCGGGGACGGTGATCTGACTGCCGAGACCTTCACCGGGACGGTGCAGCCTATGCGCGTGCCGCCTGCTTTTGTGGCGCTGGCCGAAAAAATCGATGCATACGACAAGGCGCTGCCGTCCGGCGGCGTGTATGTGTCCCAGTCCTTTGCCGGCTGGTCCGGCACGATGGCTACAGGCACGGACGGCCTGCCCGCAGACGGAAAGACCCGCTATAAATCCGAAATCAATCATTGGAGGAAGATGTGACATGGTCAACGCGTTCACTGCATCCACCGTGATGCAGAGCTTTACCCAAAAATACCGTTTTCAGACCCGCAGCTATGAGCCGGACGGCGTGGGCGGCTTTGTGTCCGGCTGGACGGACGGCCCCGAGTTTGAGGCCGTGGAGCGCCACGACACCACCGTGGAGGCACAGGTGGCAGAGCAGGCCGACACGGCATCTACCTACACGCTGCTTGTTGGCACCGGTGTTCCGCTGGCCTTCCCGGACTACATCAAGCGGGTAAGTGATGGTCAGACCTTCCAGATCACCAGCACGGCAGATGAGGGCAAAGCCCCGCCGGAATCCGGCATGGGACTGCGAGCCGTCAAGTGCAAAAAGGCGGTGCTACCGTAATGGGGCCGTCTGAGAGCATCAACCGGGCGCTGAATACGTTCTTCAACGGCTTTGGCATCCCGGGTTATCTGGAGGATAACATCCCGCCTGCCGCTTCCCTGCCCTATCTGACCTACAAGCCCACCATCCCCGGCGGGTGGGACGAAACGGAATCCTTCCACGCCCGGCTGTGGTACCCCAGCAAGGGCGGCAGAGCCCCCATCCTGCAAACCGAGGATACGATCAGCGCGGCCCTCGAGGACAGCACAACGCTTTCCTGTGAGGGCGGCGCTATTCTTTTGCAAAAAGGCACCCCATGGGCACAGCCCCTCGACAACCCGCCTGAAGGGTATCTGTGCGAATATCTCAATTTTGAAATCACGCAATTTTGCGAGTAAGGAGCAATATGGCAAGAAAGTTTACCAAGATCAGCGCAGAAGCATTCAAGTCCATGCAGATCAATGCCGGTGTCGTGCTGAACAAGTTTGACCCGACCGGCACGACCGAGATCCAGGACGCAGACATCATCTGCGCCACCTCCGGCGGTGTGACGGCAGAGTGCAAGCCCAACATCACCGACCTTGGCGATGATGTGGACAACTGCCAAAAAAACACCGCAGAACTGATGCAGATCGAGGACTACGACTGCACGCTGGCCTTTACAGCCCTGAACGTCACAACTGACGTTATCAAGCTGGCACTGGGTGCAGCGGATGTGAGTGAAAAGAAAGTCACACCCCGCATGACGCTGGATCCGACAGCCAGCACCGGCGACTTCAAGGACATCTGGTGGGTCGGCGACACCATCGACGGCGGCTTTGTGGCCGTCAAGCTGATGAATGCACTCTCCACCGGCGGTCTTTCCCTCAAGACCACCGACAAAGGCAAGGGCAATTTGTCCATCACTCTGACCGGCTGCCCACGGATGGGCGACGACACCGTGCCTATGGAGTGGTACTACAGCCCCAAGGCCGCAGCATAAGGAGGACACCGTATGAAATTTTTGACAGAGCTGCCCGATGAAGAGTTTCTGCGCCACTGCTGGCAGATCGCCGATGTGGCAGAGGAGGTCTTGGAAAAATCCAAGATCATGGAGCTGCGCAAGGTTCTGCCGGTCCTGACCGGCGAGGAAACGCAGGAGGAGCTGGAACAGAAGAAGAAGGAGCAGGCAAAAAAGAATATTCAGGCTATGGCAAAAAGCTTGCTGTTCGACAATGCCGCTGCCACCGCAAAGCTGCTTCCGCTGCTCTATGAGCCGGACGTGGATGAAAACGGGGTGGTTGAAAATATCGGCCCGTTCAAGAAGATGCGCGCGGTGAAAGAGCTGCTGAACAACGATGATGTGATGGATTTTTTGCTCTGGTGTCTGCCGTTGGTGCTGGCGGGTACAGACGCCTGATTTCTTCCATCAGCCCGGACGCGCTGCGGCTGTTTGGCAGGCCGTACATTTTGCAGCACTGCCTGAACACTTTGCGGCAAGAGCGCATCACGCTCAGCTATCAGGCGTACATGACGGACGCTCTGGCGCACCTTATAGGCGCGGAAGAGCGGTGGTACGACATGGTGGCCGGGCTTGTGGAAAACCGCCCCCAGCCGCCCCAGACGTCCGCTGATGAAGTGATAGCACGCATTAAAAATGGCTTGAACGGGGGTGATGGAACCTGAAACTTTTTGAATTGAGCGCAACCCTCGGGCTGGACGACAGCGCCTACCGGCAGGGCGTGGAAGAGGCGAAGTCTCAGACTAAGGCCGCCGTCTCCACCATGATGAAGGATTATAGCCGGCTGTACAGTGAGGTCATTCACCTTACGGCAGCCTACCAGAAATCACGGAAAGAGACCGGGGAAACCTCCGAAAAAACCAAGGAATTTGCCCAGAAGCTGAAAGAAGCTCAGGCCCAGCTCAATACCACGGCACAGGGGCTGAGGACGGCAGAAGGGTACATGAACAGCTTTGGGGATGCCGCATCGGGGTCCAGCAAGTCTCTGGCCGGTGCCATTGCGCAGGGCACGGTCATGGCGAACGTTTTCTCGAAGCTCGGCTCCGCTGCGCTCAGCGCCGCAGAGGGATTCATCTCTTCCGGCATCGAGTACAACGCCCAGATCGAGAAATACACCACCGGCTTTACCAATATGCTGGGCAGTGCGGAAGCCGCCCAGCAGGTCATGAGCCAGATTCAGGAAGACGCGGCAAAAACCCCGTTTGATGTCGAGTCCCTGACAAAGGCGAACCAGTACCTGATCTCTGCAGGCGAGAACGCTTCCTATGCCCGCAGTACCATCATGGCACTGGGCGACGCGGTCTCTGCGACCGGCGGCGGCAACGACGAGCTGAACCGCATGGCGCAGAACCTGCAGCAGATCGCCAACACCGGCAAGGCTACAACGGCCGACATCAAGCAGTTTGCCTATGCCGGCATTGACGTATACGGCATTCTGGCCGACTACACAGGCAAGTCCACCGCCGAAGTGCAGAACATGACCATCAGTTATGATCTGCTGACGCAGGCCCTGCAGGCCGCATCCGAAGAGGGCGGGCGTTACTACAACAGCATGGACACCCAGAGCCAGACCATGAATGGCCGCGTGTCCACCCTGAAGGACAATGTGAAGCAGCTGGCCGGTCTTATGACAGCTGACTTGAGCAGCGGAATCGGCGTTGCGATTGGCAAGCTGAATGACATGGCCGTCGCAGCGCAGGAAGCTTACAAAACGGACGGCTGGGAAGGCCTTATTTTGAAGCTGACAGGTTTGGAAGAGGTAGGCAAGCGTGTTGGGGCTACATTTGCCGGAATCGCTGCGCAAGTCAAAGCAATGGCCAGTGGCGATTTGAGCGAATGGAAAGCTTTTTTTGACCCAACGGGACAAAGCGGAACCGCCTACAAGAAGGCATACAACGAATATCTGGGAAACAAAAACGCCGGGACGAAGGATGATAGCTACTGGAAGCAATACGGCGAGCGTCTGAAAAAGCAGTACGGAATAAAAGAAACCAACAGCAGCTCCATCGTTACCACAGGCGGTGGCGGCGGCTCCTCCGGCGGCAAAAAATCCAGATCCTCCGGCTCCAGGTCCACCACCGAAACGGTCATTTCGTCCATCTCCAGCACGGCTACAACCACCGCGCAGAATGCGCTGGGCACTGTGACCACCAACATCCAGACCCTCACCGAAAAGGTCAAGGACAGCGCGGGCAAGATCAAAGACCGCATCACCGAGACCACCACCACGACCGGCAAGGAGATGGTGAACGGTGTTGCTACGACCTTTAAACAGGTCGAGACCAAAGTCAACGGCACGGTCACAAAGGTCACAAAGACCTATGACGACATGTCAAAAACGCTGCTGGGCACCTTTACCAACGTTTCCGAGACCACCTTTGACGGCATCACCACAAAGGTGCAGCAGGCGGTGGAGAAGTACGCGGACGGCAGCGAGCATATCAAGAAGACCGTCACAGAGACCGGCCAGCGCGTCGGCGAGAACGGCGCGGAGACCTACGAGAAGATCATCACCTACATCGACGGCGTTCAAGACAAGGTGAACGAGACCTCTACTCTTATCGACAAGAGCGTAAAGGGTACCCAGAGCCGTATTGACCAGCAGCTGAGCGAGGCTTCCGGCCAGCTGGATAAGGGCATTTTCGGGCTGGTAAAGAACGCCTTCAAAGACGCCAAAAACGGCGACTGGGCAAGTCTTGGGCTGGATTTTGTCAATCTGATCTGGGGCGAGGTGTCGCAGGGACAGCGTGACGTGATCTCTAAGTGGCTTGCGGACGCGGCGACTGCAGTCAATGAGGGCTACTTTAGCGGCGGTATCAGCAAGGCATTTGATATCTTCCAGAAGCTTTTTTCTGACGGCGGGGTAAAATCCGATATTGACGGTGTGACCAATTCGGTCAAGGCTTTTGGTGAGATTGTCAACGGCCTTGCAGGCTCCGGCGGCGTGGGCGGCACTCTGGGCAGCATCGTGCAGGACTTTTCCGGCATGGCAGGCGGCATCACCTCTGCACTGGGTGGCATCGTGTCCTTTGTGGCAGCAAACCCCGTCCTTGCCCTAATCCTGGGCGTGGGCGCAGTCGCTGGCGGCATCGGCATTGCCGCGTGGATGAACAAAAACAAGAAGGAAGACACCGCCGTCAGCCACTACCAGAGCCCCTTTGACAAGACCGGCGTGTATGACAGTCTGGGCACCTTCTCCACCCGCGCGGCCCTGCAGTACCGCGTTACCGGCCAGCAGTCCATCGTTGACCGGCAGACCAGCATTCTGGAACGCATTGAAGGGATGCTGGACGAGCATCTACCGGACATCGGCAAGGGTCAGGTGGTCATGGACTCCGGTGAGCTGGTGGGCGTGCTGTCGCCCCGCATGGCGACCAACGTGGATGCACGCATCGGCGTGACGGTGACACGGAAAGCGAGGGGTGTGTAATGGCTAAGCTTCTGGGCGCAAAAATTGGGGACTGCCACACCCTGAAAGACTGGGGGCTGTATCTCAAGGTGGGCAGCCCCAAGATCGGCGCTGCCGAGGTGGATGAGTACCTTGTACAGGTCACCGGATCGGATACCCTGCTCAACCTTACCATATGGGATAACGGCAAGGTGCACTATAAAAAGCGAACCATCACCATGGAGCTGCTCTGCAATGCCCCGAAAAGCAAGTGGCCCGGCATCGAAAGCACCATCGCCAACGCCATCCACGGCAAGTGGCTGCGGTGTAAGTTCGACGAGGATCCCGCGTGGTACTGGGAAGGGCTGTGGAAAGTCTCACCGTCCCGCGACCGGCTTTCCAGCACCTTTACCATCACCGGCACCTGCAACCCCTTCAAGCGCAGCATCTACGATGGCTCTAACGATTGGCTGTGGGATGACTTCAACTTTGAAACGGACATTGTGCGCAACTACACGGACATCCCGCTCAAGGCGGGCGAGGATAAAGAGGTGTCCATCACCGGTGCCCCGCGTGCGGCCGGTATTTACTTCCAGCGCAGCGAGACCGCCGCAGACATCGCGGTGTCTCTCAACGGCTTTGAGGTAGGCATTCTGGCCAAGTCCACCGACTGGCAGTACATTGAGGGCCTTACCATGCCGGACGGTGTGGTGGGAACCCTTGTTTTCTCTGCGTCTGCGGACTGCAGCATCAGTATCAAGTATCTGGGGGCGAGCCTATGAGTTACAAGATCTATGCCGGCACCCAGTCCGGCGTTGACACGTGGGTGACCAAAGCCTGCATCCACGACCCCGGGGACATCACCGACACCAAAAAGCTCATCAGCCCCACACTGACCCGCGAGGTGGGCAAGGCCGGTTCTCTGGAATTTACTCTGCCGCTGGGCAATGTGGCGCACTCCACGCTCCAAAAGCTCATGACGGTGGTGGAGGTGCAGCAGGGCGACAAGCAAAAGGACGGCAAAGAGATCTGGAGGCAGATCTGGCAAGGCCGCGTTATGAGCCACGAGCAGGATTTTCTGGTGCGTCAGAAAGTCTACTGCGAGGGCGAAATGGCCTACCTCAACGATAGCGGTGCCGCGCCTTACAGCGCCGGAAACGTGAGCTTTTCTCAGTTTCTGGAGTGGGTCTGTGCCAATCACAACGCACAGGTGGACGCTTACAAGGCTTTCACCCCCGGCAAGGTGCAGATGGACACTCCTATGGTGGTGCCCTACATTGACGGGCTCAAGGTGGAGAAGACCGGCTATCACTATGACGACGATGACGACTATATCCAGCACTACACGATCTATAACCCCATCAACGGCGCGGTGCTGTGGAGCGAAGAGGTCGAGCAGTCGAGCGTCGACTCGCAGATGAAAGCTTCCTGCCTGAGCTGGGAGCTCAACGCAGAACGCATGTCTGGTGGCTATGTACTCTCCCGCATCGGTGAAAACAATTTCCGCGTCCGGTACCCCGTGGCCTACGCGGACGGCAAGACGTGGAATGCAAACGTCAGCGTTGCAAAAGCATACGTCTCCTGCCCGATCAGTAACAAGGACTTTGGCACATACTCCATCTACGACATCACAAAGGCGTCCGAGTCCAGCACCTACAAGATCACCGAAAAAGGCGGCTCGTACAGTCTTGCAATCAACGGTAAGGCTGACAGCCGCTTTGCTTTTGACACCAAAGAACCCACTTACAGCTTCGGAGATGGCAAAAATTTCGGCAAAACGCTGGACATCCTGCAAAACGAGCTCACAGACAAGTATGACGGGTATCTCATGGTGCGCCACGGCACCGATGCAGACGGCCACCCGCGCCGCTATCTGGACTATCTGCAGAAGATCACGGACAAGAACCCCCAGACTATCGCCTTTGGGGTCAACATGTTAGATCTGGACAGCTACACCAAAGCCGAGGATATCTGCACGCGGGTCATCGCCTTTGGTACAAAAACCGAAAAAACGTGGCCCTTTGTGGATATCCAGAGCATCATCTCCCAGACAGCCAACGACTTCAAGGCGCAAAAGATCTACGGCATCATCACCAAAGTGATCCAGGTCGAGGGCAACTACAACAGCTACCAGTCATTGCTGGATGCCGCAGAGGAAGAGCTGGCAAAAAATCTGCGGTACCTGAACGGCATGACCGTGAAGGCCGTGGATCTGAAAGACGCGGGCGTTGATATCGACCGAATTGCCGTCGGGAAGCAGACGCATATCTTTTCTGCGGCCCACGGCGTGGATACGTGGCTGCTGTGCTCAAAGCTGGTGGAGCCACTGGATGCACCGGACAAAAAGGAGTTTACCATCGGCACCGAGTTTTCCAGTCTCAGCGATCTGCAGTCTCTGACTGCCCGCAAGGCGTCTGATGCTTACGACCTGAGCCGGGCGCTCAAGGGCTGAGAAAGGAGAGATTTATGGACAAGACCTTTGACGAAGCAATTGCAGGCGTCCGCACCGCAGAACGCGGCGTGGAAGTCCGCGAGGACATCGCGCAGGGCATGGAGTACGTCAAGCAGTACGCCGAGGAAGTGACAGGCCAGCAGCAGGCTGCTTTGCAGGCCGCTCAGACCGCCACCGGAGCAGCCAGCACCGCAACGGAAAAGGCCGTAGCAGCTGCAGAAAGCAAAAGCACCGCCCAGACCGCCGCCACCAGCGCAGCCGGCAGCGCACAGGCAGCGTCCACAGACGCAGATAGATCGGAAAAAGCTGCCGCTTCTGCCAAGGCCGACGCAGACAGGGCTGCGGCCATCGTGAGCACCGACAAGACGCTATCTGTTGAAGGAGCCCCGGCTGATGCAAAGGCCGTTGGTGACACTCTGAAAGGCGTGATAAGCGCAGACGCTGTAAAGACCTTGATCGCGGACGCTCTGGCAGAAGACCATGCCAAAATCAAGTTTTGGATTTCGGAAGATGCCACCAGCCCCGCCGCACTGTTCGGCGGCAGCTGGGAGGAGATCGCGTCCGAGCGGGTTCTGATGGGTGCATCCAGAACCCACGCGGCAGGCACTACTGTTGAGGCAGGTCTGCCCAACATCAAGTTCTCGTTCACTGCGGCTACCGTTGGATTAGGCAATCGCGGAACAGATTATCGTACGGATGGAGTCAGTTCATCCAATTTCAATTTGGACGCTTCCAAGTCCAACGCCATCTACGGCCGCAGCAGCACCGTGCAGCCCGCCGCCTACTATGTGCACATCTGGCACCGTGTGGCCTGAAAGGAGGTTTTGACTTATGAAAATTCTTGACGAGACCGGCGCGGTCGTGGAAAACCCGGACCTGACGCTGGGCTACCTGACCGACGACACCCAGCCGCTGGAGCACCCGGCGCAGGAGGCTGTGGCCGAGGTTGCCCACTACGAGACAGTGGCCGAATACCCCAGCGGCGGCAAAGACGTGCGGCGGGTGGTGGATGTGCCGGGCGTACCGGCAAAGCCCGCATGGACCGAGCAGCTGCCCATTAAAAGGTATATCCGCTATACCGCCGACCAGCTGGCCGCGCAGGAAGAAGCCCGCAAAAGGCAGCAGGAGCGGGAAAAGCTGCCGGACACGGTGGCGGCACTGCAAAAAGATAACGAGATGTTGAAACAGTGCTTGCTTGAAATGAGCGAGATTGTTTATGCATAAAATCACACAAAGAATCGAAAGGATGGTATTTATGATGGCGATGTTATGGGCACAGGAGATCATGTCTGCTGAGACTATGGAGGAGGCAAAGGCCCTGTATGAGCGCTGCCCCCGCCTGCTGAAGGAGAAGGTCAAGGCGATTCTTATCAAGAGCGGCTTTGAGGAAATCACGCAGTAAGGAGGACGCTATGGCTGAAATCATGGACGTGTCCCGGCATCAGGGCGCAATCAACTGGGAGAAGGTCAAGGCAAGCGGAAAAGTGGACGGCGTAATGATTCGCGCCATGGGCAACAGCGCAGCGGGCAGGCCCAGTGCCCCCTACACTGACCCGCAGTTTGCCCGCAATTACAGCGAGTGCAAGCGGCTGGGCATTCCCTGCGGCGTGTATGGCTACTTTAAAGCGGTCAACCGGGAGCAGGCCGACAAGGAGCTGGCCTACTTCAAGAAGCTGCTCACCGGCCGGAGCTTTGAGCTGCCTGTGGCGGTGGACATCGAGGACGAGGTGCAGAAGCCGCTGGGCAAGGCCGCGCTGACCGACCTGACGGCTCACATGCTGAGCACGGTGGAAAGCTGGGGCGTGTACGCCATGCTGTACACCGGCCTGTGGTTCGGCAGCACCTTCCTGTACATGGGCGGCGCGGCCCTGAAGCCTTACGACGTGTGGCTGGCGAGATACCCCAAAGACCAGCGCAAGACCAAGCCAGAGGATAAGCCTAAAACGGCGTTTGCCTTTGGCATGTGGCAGTACACCAGCAAGGCGCATATCCCGGGCGTTGTGGATGCCATTCCGGGCAAGACCACCAACGTGGACATGAGCCACGCATACAAGGACTATGCGGGTATCATCAGCAAGAAGGGCCTGACCCGTCTCCGGGAGGGTAAATGAGCGAAAAAGAAGCTTTACTGTGGGTGCTGGGCATCCTGGGTAGCCTGTGCGCTGCGGCCATCACCATCGACAAGGTGCTGGACATCATCCACAAGTACATCAAAAAGGCACAGGCCCCCGACGATGCGCAGAACAAGCGCATTGACACCATTGAAAAGCGACTGTCTGCGGTAGAAGCTGTTTCCACGCAGCACGCCGCGGCCCTTAGACGCGATTTGACGCGCTTTGACGGCATCGATGAAGAAATGCGCCTCGTCCTTGTTGGCGTGCAGAACCTTCTGGATGCGCAACTGTCCGGCAATAACCGCGAAGGTATGCAAAAAAGCAAATCTGATATCAACAACTACCTGCTGAAAGGAGTAACAAATCATGGAAGCGATCTTTAATTTTATCCCCGCACCCATCGCACTGGTGCTGATGTTCATCGGCTTTGCCGCGCTGGCTGTTGGTGCCATCCGGCTGGGCTACAAGCAGTACGTTAAGCAGTGGGCACTGGAGCTCGTGACCATCGCCGAGGACAGCATCATGGGCAGCGGTCAGGGCGCAAAGAAAAAGGCGCAGGTCTTTGCCGCGCTGCGCGGCGCACTGCCGGACTGGCTGAAGCCTTTTATCACGGATGAAGTGCTGGACAGCGTGATCGAAAAAGCTGTCAGCATGATGAAAAAGGCACTGGCAGAAAAGAAACCTACCATCAACAAGGAGTAATTTATGATCGAGCAGAGCGTATCTCTTGCATCCAATGGCGTCGTCAAAGTGCCGGGCTATGAGCAGCTGGTGCGCTTTGGCTACACCAGGAACCGGGGCGTGTACAGGCTGCACGTCGATGCAACCGGCGAGTGGGCAGGGCTGGCTATCCGCTGCTTCTGGCACGTCCCGGACGGCAAAGACCCGGCATCCTCGCTGGTAGTGGGCGGCTATGTGGACGTGCCCGCCAGCGTGACCGCACAGCCCGGAAACGGGTGCATCACCTTTGAGGGCAGCGACGGCGCAAAGGTGATGACCAGCGCAGACCTGCGGTATCGTGTCAGCGCCAACTCCGGCACAGAGGACGGCACAGAACCGGAGCCGGGCACCCCTGCATGGCAGCAGCTGGTGGATGCCGTCCACGCCGATGCCACCGCCGCAGAGCAGGCGAAAAACGATGCACAGACGGCAGCACAGCAAGCTGGCGCATCTGCCAAAAAGGCCGGGCAGGCCCTCTCTGACACCATCACCGCCAAAGAGGACGCACTGAAAGCCATCGGTGACAAGCAGACCACCGCCACGCAGGCTGTGGACACGGCCCGGGACAAGGCTCTCCAGCAGGTGGAAGCCTCTACAGAAGCCGCTCAGACCGCCGCCAGTGAAGCCGCCACCAGTGCGGGCAGTGCCAGCCAGAGCGCAGCTAAGTCCAGTGCTGCTGCAAGTAATGCCAATGTATCAGCCGAAAATGCTGCGCGTGCACAAGTTACAGCATCTCAACTCGCAGGACAGGCAGCGGACAGCGCGTCTGAAGCTCAAAACAGCGCCACTAAGGCTGCTGCGAGCCAACAGGCCGCCGAAAGCAATGCAGCAGCTGCACAAGGGAGCGCCACAAAGGCCGATGCCTCCGCTTCTACAGCTGTTCAGGGACAACAGCGCGCGGAGGCGGCAGCGACCCGTGCCGAAACCGCACAGCAGCAGACTGAAAGTGCCAGCACTGACGCGCTGGATAAAATCAGCTCTGCAAAAACTGATGCCCTAAAAGCATTGGACACGAAGCAGACTTCTGCCACCACTGCAGTAGAAAGCGCTAAGGGAAAAGCCCTTGACGCCGTGACTGATGCTCAGGACACCGCTACGCAGGCTGTACAGGCGGAGCAGGCGTCCGCAACCACCGCAGTGAAAAAAGCCGGTGCGGAAGTGCTTACATCGATTCCCGAGGACTACCAGACTACCGTGCAGAAGGTCAAGGAACTGGACGCGCAAAAGGTCGAAACGGATGAAGCGATCAGCGCAGTCAAGGCCCGGCAGAACGTCCTCACAGGCAGTGAGCTAGGCAACCCGCTCAGCGTTGACGACGCTTTCGCTGCGCCCCTGTGCGGCCTGACCGTGTACGGTCGGAGCACGCAGGACGGCACACCCACGCCGGATGCACCTGTGCCTATCGTGAGCGCGGGCGACGGCGGGAGTTTGACGGTGAAGGTGACGGGGAAAAAATCGTATGCCGCCCAACCTGAAATATACTGACGTTGTTGAGTGCTTTGTCAAGAAAAACACGCCGATAACTTTAGTATTCAAAGGCGATTTAGTTTCGCAAGGCGGAAACATTTTATTCTTTGACAAGAACAACAACCAATTTTGGTTTGGTATTGATGAGGGTAAGGATGAATACCATACAACGCGTCCGGTTGACTTAACAAAGTTTCAGTATCTGATGTCCAATACGGCCAGTGAAAACGTGTGCCTGACATGGAACGCATCATCCCCCGATTATGAACCCTACCGTGAGCAGCTCCTCACGCTCCCCACTCCCACTGGTCTCCCCGGCATCCCTGTCACCTCTGGCGGCAACTACATTGACCCGCAGGGCCAGCAGTGGGTGTGCGACGAGGTGGACTTAGAAAGGGGTGTAAAGGTGCAGAGGATCGGGAAAACGCAAGTTAACACAAAAAACGGCACTCCTGAAGAAATACATCGCCTACGTATACCATTTAGCGGTAATGGAAAGAGTGGCGATTTTGACTGCATTATATCGGTAACCCCTTTCACATCGTGGGCTTCTTGCGTTAACGACCGTTTTCTATATTTGAAAAACGTGCCAAAATCGGATGGCAGTTTTTACACAGGAGAAGAGCTGCTTGCCTTAGCTATTGACGTTGATTTTGTGTATCAACTCGCCACCCCCATCGAAAAACCGCTCACTCCTGACGAAATCGCCGCCTACAAAGCCCTCACCGCGTACGGGCCTGACACGGTGGTGCAGGCGGGTGACGGTGCGGGGGTCAAGCTGGAGTATCAGAGGGACGTAAATCTCGTCGTCAAAAATCTTGAGGACGCCATTGCGTCCATGACTACCACATAAGGAGGTACTTATGGCAGTTAAATCCAAAGCCCGGCATGACCTGACCCTGCGCTCCATCAAGCGGGAAATCGCCGCAGGGCGTGATGTGGCATACTGGCTGGACAGGACGTATGTCCATTTGGACAGCGGCCTGCTGACGGAGGACGACATCGCAGAGGTGGAAGCTCTGGCGCAGGCGTACTACGACGCGCTGGATGCAAAGGACAAGGCGACCGCTGAGGAAATCACACAGTAAGGAGGATATCATGGCAAGCACTACATACCGCCATCTCGGTGACGTCACCGAGATGTTCGCCGCACAAGAACAATTTCGTGACCTCACGAAAACATACCATCTCGGCAATGTCAACAAAATGGTGACGTTTTGTCACCATTTTGCCAGCATTGGCAATATGGTGCGCAACGCCGGACAGTTGCCGCAGCCTTTCTGGCTCGGTGCTGCCTGTGGCGGCGGCTCGTGTGGTGCTGCCTGCTGCGCTGCAAGGACTTGACCGACAACAGATGACCGCCACCATCAAAAGCGCACCGCTTGGGAGGGTTGACCGTAAGATAGCCTTACTGCGGTACGTTGAGCGGCTTCCACTGCCGGACATTGCAGCACAGACACACTACAGCCGGACGGCGATAGGCTACCGGCTGAAAGGCATTGAAAAAATGCTGGATGTGTGATATCATAATTTTAATTGGGTGCGATTTCTCACGAAACGCATTGAAGCGGCAGGCTTTCGGGTCTGCCGCTTTTCTTTTTGCACGAATTGTGGTATAATAATCTCAACAAATCCGTCCGGCCTCTCGCAGAAGCACAAGAGGGTGGATATTTGAAAGGCTGCGGCCTTTGTAGAGAGCGGCATTGCCTGTGGGCGGTTCCGCTCTTGATTTTAGATTTTGCCGTTTTGGCAGCATAACCCCCCGGTGTTCCGTTTGGAGCATCGGGGGGTTATGCTATTTTTTGTCTTTCAGCTCTTTCAGCTTTTCTTTTAGCTCCTCTTCCCATCCTTCATGCTGGTCAAGGTACTCGCCATATATGAGCTGCTCTGCGGCTTTACGAGCCGCCACGGCATCCTCAAGAGCTGAAAATTTGCCAAGAAAGACCTGCTTTCGCTTGAAGTTGACGTATGCCCTATACCGGCCATCTGCCAGACGGGAAACGCCGTTTGCACCCGTGGTTGAGTTTCGGTTGGTTGCTCCACTCATGCGGCTTTTGACGGAAACAAGACTGGAACCGTCAGCCCATGCGGTGCTGTGGATTGCGTCCGACTTCTTCTTTATGTCACGGGTGCAGGCGGCGCACTGTCGGATGGGCGAGGACTGCCGGATTCTGCTGAGGCGAGTGACGGTGGGTTTGCCGCACTTGGGGCATACCGCCGTGCAGCAGAAGCCGCTGCGTGGACCCTGCGCCGGAAGAACTTCAAGGATTCGCCAGCCGTTGACGGTCTGGCCCGTGTAACGCTGCTGGGATGCAAGAAGGTCGGCTGCGGCCTTTTCCCGGACGGAGCGGTGAAGGCCGTCGCTGATGGCGGAGAAGGCGCAGGCCGGGCACTGGGTGCTGGTGCCTTGCAGCAGGCTACTGCGGTACACATCCTTGACGGTGCCGCAGTCACAGCGGCAGGTGAAGTAGTAGGGCCGCTCCTTTGAGGGAGCCAGCACCGTCCAGTGACCGAAACGGTTTCCTGGAGAAATTTTAGTCTTAGTCATAGCAGCTGCCTCACAGAAGGCCGTAATGCTCCGCCAGCAAAAACCTGACGTATGTGGGGCACGCACGCTTTTCACCGCACCAGTCCTGCACAGTGCGCCGCGGGACGCCTGCCTGCTTTGCAAAAGCGGTCTGCGACAGGCCAGTGCGGGCTACAAGCTCTCGCATTGGAAGACGAGCTAAATCCCAGATGCGGGACAGCTTTGTCTTTTCGGCGTCCAGATCGATGCAACCGTCGGCATCATCCGGGATGCTGAGGGTGACATTGTTGAGGAACGCCGCCCGGGATGTTTCCGGGTCGGTTGCGATAGCGAACAGTTCTGCGGTAGTATACATAGTCTTCTCCTTTCAAATGCGGTCTTTTGCGGAAACACTGATTTTGCGGATAAAGCCGTCCGGGAACATCTCACCGCTCCAGAGAGAGCCGAGATTTCCGTCGCCTCCGTTGTCGCGGGGATATTCATAGAAAGCGGTCATGCCGAAGCGGTTATTGGAACGGCGCAGTTTTACGATGCGGTCAGGAGCGAGCGCGATCTCCCGGGTGAGCTTGCCGTTTTCGTCCAATGCGTCCTCACACACCCACTGGAGCGCAGAGACAAACTCGTCCATCGTGATGGTGGAGTGGGCTGCCCAGTCCTTAAAGATGCGGCTGTTGCCTGCAAGGACAATTTTCTTTTTTACTTCAAAAAAGTTTTTCATGTGATTACCTCTTAAAATTCTTCTTCCGGAAGCGGGCCCATTTTGTAAACCCAAGAAGGATTCCATTCGACGCGAGTGGCTTTGCAAGAGTTCTTGAGCACAATGAGGACATTGCTTTCGGCAGGGCTTTTAAAAAAGCAGTATTCATCAAACTCCGATTTGCTCGTGAGTCCGTTGCGATAGGCAGCGCGGATTTTTTCGCCCTCGTTCCTTAAATTCTGCAGGGCTTTACGCACCAAGTCCATCCGGCTCATGAGATTTTTTTCATTTACGATGTAATCATACTTCCCAGAGCGGACGATCTCTGCTGACAGATCTGCTCTGATGCGGTCTTTTTTCGCAATGCTCCAAGCCGTCCGCAGGGCCTGAGAAAGATCGAGCTGGTAAACACCGCCGACGCTGTTTGCACGCATGATACGCCAAGCGTCATTCATGATTCTCTTCAGATCGTACTTTTTCATTTTCGTTCCCTCCGTTTGTTTTGTGCCTTTCACTGTCTATAGTATACACGCATTGCGTGCAAATTCTTGAGCGCTCATACGGCCCTGTGCTGTGTGGGCGCTTTTCTTTTTTGTCCTTCGTTGTACCTTCGTTGCCTCTCCCGGCGGTTTAAAAAGGTACACTGGGCGCAAAGGGAGGGGGTGCCATGTGGCACAGGTTTAACCCAAACCCGCGCGGGAGTAGCGTCGGGGACTGCGTAGTGCGGGCGGTAGCTGCGGCCACCGGCCGGAGCTGGGAGCAGGCGTATATTGCGCTGGCTCTCACCGGCTACGCCCTCGGCGATATGCCCAGCGCCAACCGCACATGGGGCGCGTACCTCCAAAAGCAGGGTTACAAGCGCCGCATGGTGGAAGCAGACTGCACCACCTGTTACACCGTAGCAGATTTTGCCCGGGAGTACCCGCGCGGCGTGTATGTACTGGGCTGCTCCGGCCACGTCCTGACCGTCATCGACGGCGCGTGGTGGGACAGCTGGAACAGTGGCGCAGAATGCCCGATCTACTACTGGTATAAGGAGGAGTAAACGATGCCTTACAATCCGTATGCGTATCAGATGCCGACATACTACGGCCAGCCAATGCCGGACAACCTCGCTCAACTCAGGCAGGGAACAGGCTATCAGTCACCCATGATGCAGCAGCCGACAGCCCAGACAGCACAGGCTACGCCCTCCATCATCTGGGTGCAGGGAGAAGAGGGCGCAAAAGCCTATATGGTCGCCGCAGGCAACAGCGTGTTGCTGATGGACAGCGAAAACAGCGCTTTTTACATCAAGAGCACCGACGCCAGCGGGATGCCGCTGCCTCTCCGCGTCTTTGACTACAAGGAACGCACCACGGCGACAAAAATGCCCCCTCAGACGGCGCAGCAGCCCGGCGGGGAGTTTGTCACCCGAGCAGAGTTTGACGCTCTGGCAGCCCGCTGTGCGGCGCTCGAGAAGCAAGAGCCTGCAAAACCTGAAACGGAGGTCAAATAAGTATGGCAAACCCTCTTTTTAACGCACTGGGCGGCGGTATGCCCGCCATGCCAAACCCTATGGGTCAGTTCGGGCAGATGATGCAGCAGTTCCAGCAGTTCCGTGCAAACTTTCAAGGCGACCCGAAAGCAGAGGTGCAAAAGCTGCTGCAATCCGGCAAAATGTCACAAAACCAGCTGAACCAGCTGCAGGCGATGGCGCAGCAGTTTCAGCAGTTCCTCCATTAAGTCGTAACCGTGGCCACGGTTCAAGCATAAAAATCATTTAAAACACACGAAAGGAGTACAAAAATGTCTCTTTCTTCCGATTCTGCGGTTCTGACCATGCCTGTTCAGCCCGCAAACACCAACGGCGGCAACGGCTTTGGCTTTGGCAATGATGGCGCATGGTGGATCATCATCCTGTTCCTGTTCGCCTTCTGCGGCGGCTGGGGCGGCAACTGGGGAGGCAATGGCAACACCGGTGCCGGTGTCGTTGACGGCTACGTCCTGACCTCCGATTTTGCCAACATCGAGCGCAAGATGGATGGTATCAACAACGGCATGTGTGATGGCTTCTACCAGCAGGCGCAGCTTGTCAACGGCGTGCAGCAGACCGTGAACAACGGCTTTATGTCCGCAGAAATCAGCCGCGCAAACCAGCAGGCGGCGTTCATGCAGCAGCTGTTTGCCATGCAGATGCAGCAGCAGGAGTGCTGCTGCGAGAACCGCTCTGCCATTCAGGGCGTCAACTACAATTTGGCCACCCAGTCCTGCGAGACCCGGAACACGGTGCAGAACACCACCCGGGACATCATCGACAACCAGAACCAAAACGCCCGCGCCATCCTTGACGCCCTGACCGCACAGCGCATCGAGGCAAAGGACGCAAAGATCGCTGAGCAGGGTCAGCAGCTGTTCGCAGCACAGCTTGCGGCATCTCAGGCAGCCCAGAACGAAACGCTCAAGGCCTACATGAGCGGTCAGCTGGCCTACTACAATCCGCGCCCCGTGCCCGCATTCCAGGTTCCTGCACCTTACCAGTACGGTAACTGCGGCAACGGTTGCGGCTGCAACGGTTGCGCCTAACCGAATAACGGCAACTGACTGCAAATTGTAGTCTGTTCAGCCCCTGAGCTGATTTTGCAAACCAGAGCGCCGGGGCAAAAGCCCCGGCGTTTTTCTATGAAAGGAGCCGATAAAATGGCTGAATTTAGCAACTCCAACACCGTCATCGTGGCGGCGGGTGAAAACCTTCCCCTGACCGAGACCGCAGTGAAAGCTCCTGCTTGTATCGTGCACCGTGAGGGAAGCGGCCTTGTGACCTTGCGCGGCATGACCAGCGGGCAGTGCAGGGCCCGCTTCAAGGTAAGCTTTGGCGGCAATATCGCCATTCCCACCGGCGGCACTGTGGGGCCCATTTCCGTGGCGCTGGCTGTCGGCGGTGAGTCGCTGACCAGTGCGACCGCCATTGTCACCCCGGCGGCAGTCGAAAATTACTTCAACGTTTTCGTGGCCGCTTTCATCGAGGTTCCGCGCGGCTGCTGCGTGACCGTGGCGCTCAAAAACACCAGTACGCAGGTAGTCAGCATCGCAAACATCAATTTGATCGTTGAGCGGGTAGCATAAGAAAGGAGATAAAGTCATGCTGGATAAACTGAATCATCTGAAGGACGAAATGTGCGACGAGCTCATGGAGCTGACCGACAAAAAGAACCGTTCCCCGGGTGATATCGAGATGATCGGCGAGATCGTGGACATCATTCTGGACATCCACCGCATCGAGGACTACTGCGAGGGCGGCGAGTACAGCCGTGCGGGCGAGTGGGAAGCTGACATGCGCGGGACTTTCGGCCACGATGCCGGAAACGGTTACAACAGGGGCAACAGCTACGCCAACCGTGGCCGTCACTATGTGCGCGGGCACTACTCCCGCACAGATGGCCGTGAGCGCATGATCTCTGACATCGAGGACATGATGCAGGACGCCACCGGGGCAGAGCGCGACGCCTACAAGCGGGCAGCTGACATCTTGCGCAATGCATAAGAAAGGGGGCGGCAGGCATGGACATTGACGAGATCAACACCCATATTCACAAGCTGAAATGTGGTTCGACGGACTGGCAGAGCGTGGAAAAGCTTGCCGCCCTCTGCACTGTGCGGAACGAGCTGGAAGAAGCGCACGCACCTGAAACGCAGACCCAGGCATTGCCGCCCACGGATTACCGGGCGACGTACTCCACGGCAACGGAACCGCAAAGCGACTTTGTGGCGGCCGCCAGCTCTGTTCCTTTTGGCGGTCTGATGCAGGTGCTTGACGAGCACATGAAGGCAATAAAGCTGGTGTACCCGAAAGAGTATGAGCTCGTAATGCGAAAGATAAGCGACTTGTAAAAAGACATAAAATGTGTTATTTTTACATAGCCTTCAACGTTGGGGCATGAGACGCATAATCTAACAATAATCCAACAAACCAATTATTATTTGCATAAATACGTTAAATAAATTTGATTTGTAATCAGTGGGTTGCAGGTTCAACTCCTGTCACCAGCTCCAAAAATAAACGCACGAACGATGAAAACGAATCGTCCGTGCGTTTATCTTTTTGCTCGAAATGCCTTAAAATTTCCTGAATGAATGTGATAATCTAACAAACAGTCTAACAAATCAGTACTTCATCTTCTGCATTTCCTGCAACAAATAGGCTGGATCGTTGTGGGACACGTACTTGTTTGCCGTAGTGGAAAAATTTTTGTGCCCGAGAATTGCCTGCACCGCGGTCTTTTCCAGACCACACTCCACCATCTTGCTGCTGGCTGTATGGCGTAGCGTGTGTGGATGCACGCCCTCTATATGGCATTCCTGCATCAACGCCCGGAACTTTGTAGCCACGTTGCGCTTATCCAGCTTTGTGCCGGCCTTGGATGGAATCAGCCATTCACACCCGCTGTCAAGCATCCAAAAGGCAATGATCTTGTAAATGGGCTCAAGGATGGGGATGATGCGGTTTTTTCCTGCTTCTGTCTTTTCACCGCCCTGCATGTACCGCTCTTTCAGGTGCACATCCTCGCAGCGCATGGAAAGCAGCTCGTCGATGCGCATACCGGTATAAAGCAGCACCATTGCGATTTGCGCCGTCTGCCCAAATTTCGGGTCATTCTGTCGGCTGCTGATCTGCTCGATTTCTTGGGCGGTCAGGGTGCGCTCTGCTTTTCCTGTAGCCGCCGGGAGCTGCAGCAGCATGGCGTAATTTTTGTTTATGATGTCCTGCGCCATTGCCCACTCGCAGATCTGGCTGAAAAGTGTGCGCTGCTTTTCGCAGGAGCTGCGGGAGAGCCCCTTTTCCACCATTGCGTCAATGACCTGTTGATAATCTGCCGCTTTTAAGTCCCGCAATTGTCGGTCGTATAGCGGCGCAGCCTTTGCATAGGCCAGCTCGTACCCCTTTTGCATGTCCGTGCTGAGCTTGTCAAATTTGGGCTGCGCTTTCCATTGGGCATAGGCATCCGCAAAGGTGCATTTCAGACGCGCTGCGGGCGTGTTCTGGGCGTTGTAAGCGTCCAGTGCTTGTACGGCTTCGCCTGCCGTTTCAAACGTGCCCAGAGAGTCTCGCTTGGCTGTCAGGGCCACATACGGCTTTGACCTCGTCCCGCTCAATTTATACACGCTGCCGCTGCCCTTTGGGCGGCGGCGCTTTTTTCTTTGCTGCGGGGCGGCTTCCGGCTGCTTCTTCCCGCACCACGGACAAAAAGAAGCACCATCCGGGATCTCTTTCCGGCAGCATGGCCTTACGCATTTCATGGCTTACTCCTTTTTCTGCCCGATATATCCGAAGGCACCATTTTCAGCAGCGGCCCTTCCGGCCTTGTAGTTGATCTTCAGGTCTTCAATGGGAGGTTGCGGAGCGTCCGGGCATGGGTCAAGGCCCGCGATCTGCGCATAGGTATACTGGTCTATGATGGTCCCGCATACACTGGCCCTGTTGTTGAGTGGGCAGTGCAGGTTTGCAGCGATCTCCGATATGACAGCAGGCGGGCTGCTGCCGTGACTGCCCTTCAGTATGAAGAGAAGCAGCCTTTTTGTCAGCGGCGGCAGGTTTACCACGAGACGGCGCAGCTCCGCGTTTAGCTCATCGTCGGCCTTGCCGTCATCCGGCACCTTGTACAGATCCGGGTGGGTCATCTCCATAAACACAGATATGGGCGACACCCCGCACGCCGTGCACCAGTCCATGATCTCATCGCTGTCCGGGCTGGTGCATCCTTTCTCCCAGCTCTGCACGGTGCGCTCTCCCTTCTCAATGCGTCTCGCGATCTCCACTTGACTCAGGCCCGCAGACACCCGCGCTTTTGCAAGCGCTTTCCCGATTTGGCTCGCCGTAAAATAACTCATACTTTCACCCCCCATAATACCGGCGTATTTTTAACAAAAAATGGCGCAGAAAAAATCCGCGCCATTCGACAAATTTTATCCGTATTTTATTTTCCAACGGCGCATGGTAGAATTTGGTACATAAGTTGACACAATTACCAAAAATCAGGAGGAAAACAAAATGAAAAACGGTCAAACAAGCAACCAAGACCCGGAAATGACCATCATCGACGGAATGCCCGCCAGCATCCTGACCGGCACCGACCACACCCCTGCACCCTGGGAGGAATGAGTTATGAAAAATATGAAAAAGCTGTCACACTTTCGCACCCATGCCCGTGCCCTGCTGGCCTGCTATTTGGATATGACCCCGGAGCAGCAGCGCCTTGCTCGCGCTTACATTCAAGATAAGGCCCTGCCGGAGGTGCAAGCCCTGCGTAACGCAGCCGGTACGCCCGGCGGGGCGCTGGCTGCTGATCTGTTGCAAAATTTGCAGCAGCCTTGCAACCACGAATAAGTTGAAATGTCAGCGTAACTCCACGTTTTCAGTTGATTTTCCCACCGAAAACAGTGCTCGAATGGGGATTGACGCCAACAACCAGCAGTTTTATAATATGGTTGTAAACAGGTTTACTTCAAATATTCATAAGCAGCAAGCACGTCTTTGATTCCTTGTTTGTCCTTATCCGGCACAGTGAAATCATAATAATAGTCGCTGCCCTGAAAACGAATGATGGTCTTTTGAGAGTTGGCAATGTCGGTCAAGAGCTGGATCTGATTGTTGTCTGGCGCAAAGTCGGCAACTTCGCAGAGTTTTGCGCCAACATAAGTGTCACGGGTCACATCGCCATAATCAAAATTGATCGTGTCACGTTTGACGCCATCAATATTGATGACAATTTGAGTAAAGAAAACCCAGTCGTTGGCCGCATAGTCAACTTTGCACCGAAGCCAATAGTTCCCGCTCTGCTCTCCAATATAAGGAAGCACATAGCAGCGTGTGTTCGTGTATGTCGGCATGCAAGACGGCTCGTGCCATGTAATGCCCTCAACCTCATCGGTGGATTTCTTGAGTTTTGCTACCGCCGCTTTTCCTGCGGCTTCCGCAGCTTCCTTTTTCAGCTGGGTCAGCGTAGAGGTGGCTGCAACAAGGGTGTCATAATTGGTGACATCCGCCCGGCGGTCTGACGAAACTTTCTGGAACGCCGCTGTAGCCGTGTCAACAGCGTCCTGCGACTTGAGCGACACATCCCCGATCTGGTTGATCGCGTCAATGGCGTTCTGAACGTTGATGTCCTCCAGCGCTTTCTGAGCGGCGGTCAAGACGTCTGCATTTGAGACAGCAGCTTTTACATCGTCAGACGCACGCGCATACAGTTTGTTTGCATTGCCAACAGCTTCCTCTGCTTCGACAGTGACCGGCTGCGGGATAGCGTTGATCGCCTCCTCGATCGGCGCGACTTCTTTCGCAATATGGGCGCTGTAGGTAGCTTCCGCATCTTGGAGCGCTTGGGCATTCTCTACCTTGCTCTTATCATCACCCAAAGCGTCAAAAGCTTCTTGCGCGGCCTTCAGGGATTCTACAGCGTCTGCGCCAACATGTCCTTGCGCAGAGACGTCGCCAATTTTGTCAATAAGCTTTTCAGTATTCTTTACCTCGCTGCTTTTGCATCCGGTGCATGTCACAGCAACGGCAAGGCACATGGACGCCGCAAAAATACGCGCTGATTTCTTGCTCAGTCGCATAAATACCACCTCACACATATTAGATTTACATCACATAGGAGGCATCAGAATGAACACCACAGACCGACAAGGCTACATTGACGCAATCACCAAACTGCTGGAAAAGGCAGATCCGCGCAAGCTGCGCCTGATCTGGGTTTACGCCAGCAAGCTGATTAAATAAATCAAGGTAGCAAAAGAAGGGGAACCCTTACGGGTTTCCCTCTTTTTTTTGCAGCTTTTCAGCCATCCGCTCCAAAAGCTTCCAGTCCTCGGGCTCCAGCTCTGCCAACATCTCCACAAACCGGCGTTTGAAATCGTCGCCATCATTTTCGGTGATGTCACCGAGAAAGGCGGCAATTTTTTCTGATCGGGTGATCTGGTTGAACATCTCCCCTTCACCCGTGCGCAGCCACGTCTCATTGACGTTGAACTCACGGCAGATGTCGGAGATCGTTCTGTCGCTGGGGACTCGTGTACCGCTTTCAATCATCCACATAAAGTTACGGGATAGACCTACTTGCTCTGCAAACTTCTCTTGCGTAAGGCCTAAGCTCTTGCGGACAAGTGCGATTCGTTCGTTCATTTACTTGCCCTCCTTACGCTTCATATTATAGTGCAAAATTCTAACTATGTCAACTTATTTTTGAAAAAAAAATCGAAAAAATGCTTGCAAAATCTAACTGTGTGTGCTATACTAATCTCACAAGGTTAGCAAACGCAAGCAAACAGGAGGACAAAAACATGAATGCACTTTCTATTAACATCCCGGCAAACTTCGCCGCAGAATGCAATAACACCCTCAAGCGGTACAACGCCGCCCAGACCGACGCCGAGCGCCGTGCGGTGCTCGACCGCCAGACCGTGCAGGGCCTGTGGTGGGCGATCAAGTTCGTCAGCCAGCTCCAGACCGCTTGCATGAGCGAGAAAGAGCTGAAGCACGCGATCCGCCTCACCCACTTCCGTGGCACTGTGTGCCCGGCATTTCAGGCTTGAGAGAAGGAGGTTTGAATCATGAAACGCTATAAGGTGTACGTCTACAACACGGCTGATAGGTTCTGGGACTGCTACGAGGTCCTTGCTGATGACCCGGTGGACGCCCGGAACGTGGCGGTGCAGCGGTTGATCGACGAGACCGGGCACGGTCTGGATGTCTACGAAGTAGCCGACGTGTGCGAGATCAAAGACTAAGGAGGACTGAACAATGAAAGAGACCATCACCTCTAAAGAGCTGGAAGAAGCCATGAACGCCGTTTTGAAGCAGGCACGCAAGATGGAGGATTCCGACGAGCCAGAGGAACGCCGCCACGGCTTCGGCATGGAAGGCGCATTGACCGCCCTTGCGGTCTATCTTGACCTGTAACCCCGCCTGATGATGACCCTGCGGCAGGGGTCGAAACCACCCGGCAGCCAGCCGGGCAAGGTCGTGGGTGCCAACCACAGAAGGAGTTGATTTTATGGCAAAGGCAAAGAAGAACCGCACCGATCTGGCTGCAGAGCGGTACAGCATCCCCATTGACGGGGCCCACGCTGCGGACGCCCTGGTCAACGAGCTGTTTGACTCGCTGGATCCCCGGGACAAGCAGACCCTGCTCTGGATGGGCATGGGCATGGCTGCGGTACGCAAGAACGACCGCCAGAACCAGCAGGACGGGGTGGCGTAAGGATACAAACTTATTTTGGAGGTTACTATTATGAAAAAACTGCATGTGAAAGCTACGTTTATTGAGCCGGTGCTGGGCACATGGCCCGCAAACCCCAATGTGGCCCGGGAGTTTATCGCCAGCAAGTCGCCGGATGCTGCAACCATCGAGGATGAAGTGGCGGCTCTTGGCCCTGATGCGGTAGCTGACAAGGGCATGACCGTTTTCCCGCGTGACCCGGACGGCAATCCGATTTTTTACGATTACCAGATCAAGGGGTTCTTCAAGGACTCCTGCGGCATGCTTTCCCGCATCGGCGGCAAGACCGAGACCGGCAAGAAGAAGGCCGTGAACGAAAGCGGCAAACTGACCGCTTACAAGAAGGCCATTGACGGCCTGATCTTCGTTCAGCCCCGCATGATTCCCATTCACGTGAACGGCGAGATTACCGACTGCCAGCGTCCGCTGCGTGCCCAGACCGCACAGGGAGAGCGTGTGAGCCTTGCCAACAGTGAGGAGATCCCGGCGGGCAGCAGCTGTGAGTTTGACGTGACCCTCCTTGACGACAGCCACGAAAAGGTTGTGCGTGAGTGGCTGGATTATGGCATTCTGCGCGGAATCGGCCAGTGGCGCAGCAGCGGCAAGGGCCGCTTTACTTACACCGCCTATGAGGTGAAAGCCTGAGAGCGAGGGCATGGCATTGACGGCCCGGATTCGCGGAGGCGGTGCGATGCACGGCTTGGCAACGGCAAGGCTGAGATTCGATTGGCCGTGCGATGGCTGTGCATAGAGATGATTTGCAAAGGCTATGAGGTGAACTGCTGTGCAGTGGCAGCGTGTTGCGACCTACCGCATCGCAGCGGCACTGAGAAGCACAGACAGGCAAGGCGAAGGCAAGGCACGGCGGTGCAAAGCAAAGGCGAAGCAGAGCATGGCGACGCGAAGGAATGGCAGAGAAAAGCGCTGATGTGATTTGCGAAGGAAAAGTGGTACACCGTAACGATTCGCTGCGGCAAGGTTTTGCTTCGGATGCATTGGCATGGCAGAGAGAAGAAATGCCGAGAATTGCGATGGCATCGCAGCGACGTGCGGAGCAAAGCGTGGCAACGGCAAGGCAACTCAAAGCGAAGCGGAGACGTGCGTTGCAATGAAATGGAAACGCGAGGAAACACACCGCGACGGCACAGCAAAGAGAAGACATTTTATTAAAAGGAGTGAATGATTTGAACGACTTACAGATTTTTAGCTATCAGTCTCATGAAGTCCGCAAAGTTGAAGTGAATGGAGAACCTTGGTTCGTCCTCAAAGACGTGTGCAGCATTCTCAATATCAACAACCAAAGCGATGTTTACAACCGCTTGGACGATGATGAAAAGGGGGTAGCTCAAATCGATACCCTTGGTGGACAGCAGAAAATGAGCACAGTCAATGAATCCGGCCTTTACCATGTCATTCTTCGCAGCGATAAGCCGGAAGCTGTACCGTTTCGCAAGTGGGTCACTTCCGAGGTGCTGCCCCAAATTCGCAAGACTGGCGCATACATGGTACAGGCAGACCCGAGTTTACCTCCAGAATTGGCGCTTGCAGACCAGACGCTTACAGCTGTCAAGAAAATCTATCAGATGCAGATTTCACAAGGCGAGCGGTTGGACAAGTTGGAAGCTACCAAAACGCTTGACTATGCACAGCAGCTCGCGATTCAGGATGCAAAGAGTCAGCGCGTCGTAAATCTGCTTGGCGGCAAAAAATCTGCGGCATACCGGGATATGAGTAACCGCGTATTTTATGCTATCGGCCACGATTTAAAAAGGTTGTTTGGCTGCGGCTCTTACAAAGACATTCCCGCAATTCGGTTTGAAGATGCAAAATCGTATCTTGCCGCATGGATGCCTAAGCCGGAAATGCTGAATGAAATCCAGCAAGCAAACGGCCAGACCAGCCTGTTTGAAAGGGGTGCGTAACATGACCCTGAACCGCATGGACTGTAGAGGAGGAACAAGCATGAAAAAAGTTATTGTTGGCGTGGCGTCCGTATTGGCAAGTGTTTTGCTGATGGCCGGATGCAATAAGCAGGTCATCGACCTGACCTATGAATACAGCTGGGCGCAGCTGAAAATGCCCGACGGAACGATTGTCGAGGGCAATATCGAAAGCTGGTGCGACTATGAAGGCGACCAGCTTCAGGTTGTGATTGATGGTGTGACCTATCTGGTTCATTCGTCCAACATTGTTATGCGTCATTGATGCAAGGAGGATCTTTATGAAAACCACGATGCGCGATAAGGTTTGCCAGCTGATTGGCAAGTATCAGTTCTTGGAAGAGGACTTCCGTTCAAAGTCGTTTTTCAAGTCCGGGCCGTTTTGCGGCCCGTATGGCCAGCCGGAGGAAGCTATAAAAGCGAAGATGTGCAGCCAGTTCTTGGCCGATTTGAACAAGCTGCTGGAAGAGGACGAAGCTTCAGCAGCTCAGGATGACCCCCGCAAGACCGCCCCGGCGGGCAAGTGGTGCACGGAATCAGCGGCACAGGCAGCTGCGCGCGCCGCAAAGGAGGCGCGTGACAATGGGTGAAGCACTGGCGATCATCATCGCGTTTGCCGCCCTTCTGGGCATCTCGTGGGGCGTTACCTGCGCCGCCGTGTGGGCCATCTGCGCATTGATGCACTGGACGTTCACCTGGGCCGCCGGAACTGCGGCGTGGATCGCGCTCTGGCTCATTGGCAGCTTTGGCAGCTCTAAGAAGTGAGGCGCTGACCATGCCTGCACAGAAGAAACACACCAATAAGGAAGGTTATAAGTATGAGTGAGAAGATCATCGCCTACAAGGCCATGGACAAAAATATGCAGTGCCGTGGCAAGCAGTACGAGGTGGGCAAGACCTACTATGAGGACAAGGCCGATTGCTGCCACGCTGGTATGCACGCCTGCGAGAACCCGCTGGATGTGCTGCACTACTACCCGTTGAAGGGTAGCCCGCGCTTTTTTGAGGTCGAGTGCGGCGGGAACGTGGATAAAAGCGTAGAGGACAGTAAGCTGGCCTGCACTGAGCTGACAGTGAAAGGTGAGGTGAATTTTGCAGGGCTGGTAAAAGCTGCGGTGAATGCCGTTTTTAATCGGGTGAAGGGCAAAGAACCTTTTTCCAGCGGATATTACAGCACGGCGGGGTCCAGCGGATATTCCAGCACGGCGGGGTCCAGCGGCGATTACAGCACGGCAGGTTCCAGCGGCGATTACAGCACGGCGGGGTC
>OIYV01000164.1_pt1 | contig 44246 bp, 46 predicted proteins | sample 1588251 | NCBI WGS metagenome assembly OIYV01 (sample SAMN03283282) | human gut metagenome | biome: human-associated habitat; material: feces | host: Homo sapiens | place: Peru | collected 2012
TTATAAATAAATAATAAAAAAATAAGAATAAAAAATAATTAATTATAAATAAATAATAAAAAAATAAAAATAAAAAATAATTAATTATAAATAAATAATAAAAAAATAAAAATAAAAAATAAATAATCATAAATAAGTATAAAAAACAAAACAGCGAAAAGAGACAATCAAAATTTGAAAAAGATATAAAACAAGAAAAACAAGCAAAAAAAAACGAAAAAATAAACTGCAAAGGCTACGGATAACAAAGAAATCAAAGAAAGCAGCGAAATATAAAAAAATACAATTTTTACACAAAGACAATTAAAAACCAAACTTTTTAAAAAGAAGTAGAGCCAATAATTTTATATGTTTTGCTATAAAAATAATAGAAAAAAATTATAAAAATTTGTAAAATTTAAATAAAATGCCAATAAAGTTGTTCTAAAAAATAAATTTAATAATACTATTAAAAGAAGGATGGAAATAAAATGAAAAATAAAAAATTTATTATGTACCTTGTGATAATATTATTAATATTGTTTTTTTTAGCAATAGGATGGCTTGTTATTAAAAATCATAACAATAAAAAAGAACCAATCAAAGAATTTATACCAGAAGAAGAAATAACTACAGACCAATTGAGAAGAACCAATATTACATTATACTTTATTAATAAGGATTCAGGAGAATTAACCACAGAAATAAGGCAAATTGACTCAAAAATATTATTGGAAAATCCAGAAATAAAATTAATTGAATTTTTAATTTCCGGTCCACTTGATAGCAATTTAGAAAATACAATACCAGGAGGAACGAAACTGATAAGCGCGGAAAAAATAAAAGGAATTTTATATATTAATTTTTCTGAAGAATTTATTGATGAGCAATTCCTTGGAGGAGACAAAGAATCAAAAATAATTGAATCAATATTAAAAACAGTAACACAAATAAATGAAATAGAGGGAATAAAAATATTAATTAATGGTGAGGAAAACAAACAATTTCCAGATGGAGAATTAAATTTTAAAGATTCTTTTAGAAGAGAAGCAAATTAAAAATAAAAATTTAATTAAAAAATAAATGTAGTTTTTATATTTATTTTTTAATTATTTTTTTTAATGTGTATGCAGTATTTAATTTTGACAAAAAACAGTTAACTTCTGCAATGGATTTAATGGCACAATCCTTTTTTACTTTAAAATCAAATTTTTTCTTTTTTTTATTTTGAGAATCCATCTTTACTCCTTGAATTTTTTTTATTTTATTATATAATATTCTATATGAAAAAACTTGTTACAGGGGGAATAATGGATATATTATTAAATAACGATGAAAGAATTGATGATTTACAAATAAATAATTTAAAAATAATTCAAAATATAAATGGCTTCTGCTTTAGTATTGATAGTGTCTTATTATCAGATTTTGCAAAGTCAATGAAAAGTAAAGCAAGAGTAATTGACTTGGGAACAGGCACAGGAGCTATAGCAATTTTGTTAACTGCAAAAACAAAACCTGAATTAATTATTGGAGTTGAAATACAAAAAAAGGTAGCGGATATGGCAGGTAGAAGTGTGTTTTTAAATAAATTAGAGGACAAGATAAAAATAATAAATGAAGACATACGAAACTTAGATAAGATTTTAGAAATAGGAACGTATGATACAATTGTTACAAACCCACCATATATAAAGAAAAATACTGGCGCACAAAATATAAATAGTACAAAATTAATTTCAAGACATGAAGTAGAATGTTCATTGGAAGATATAGCAAGAATTTCTGGCAAATTATTAAAAGACAATGGGGAGGTCTATATGGTTCATAGACCAGAGCGATTAGTTGATATAATTGAGATTTTTAGAAAATACAAGCTGGAAATAAAAGAAATGAGACTAGTGTTTCCAACTGTTGAAGCACAAGCTAATTTAGTGCTAATTAAGGCAGTAAAAAATGGAAAATCTTTTTTAAAAATACATAGTCCATTAATTGTTTATAAACAAAAGGAAGAATATTCAGATGAGGTTTTAAAAATATACAACAAAAATGTAAATCAATAAAAAAATTAAATAAAATAAATAAATGTAAAAATAAATAAAAAAAATAATATTAAAAGTATTTAAGAAAAAATAAATTAATAAATAATTATAATAATTTTTATATTAAAATTATCAATTAAAAAAGGAGAAAAAATATGGGAATTTTATATTTAGTAGCGACGCCAATTGGAAATTTAAATGATATAACACTACGAGCAATAGAAGTTCTAAAGCAAGTAGATATAATTGCAGCGGAAGATACAAGGCATACTTTAAAACTATTAAATCATTTAAACATTAAAAAACCATTAATAAGCTATTACAGAGAGATTGAAAAAACAAAATCTGAAATATTAATAAAAAAAATATTGGAGGGTAAAAACATTGCACTAGTTTCCGATGCTGGTACTCCTGCAATTTCTGATCCTGGAGAAGAAATTGTAAGTGAAGCAATAAAAAATAATATAGAGATTCATCCAATTCCAGGAGCTTGTGCTTTTGTAAATGCTTTGATATGTTCGGGATTGAATACTAGAGAATTTATTTTCATAGGTTTTTTACCAACAAACAATAAGGAAAAGAAAGAAAAATTAAATAAGTTAAAAAATGAAAATAAGACTCTTATATTTTATGAATCTCCACACAAAATAAAAATAACGCTAAAAAATATGCTTGAAATTTTTGGAAATAGAAAAATTGTATTGGCTAAAGAAATAAGTAAGATACACGAAGAATTTATAAGAGGTACTATTGATGAGGTTTTAGAAAAAAGCAAAGAAATAAAAGGCGAAATTGTTATTTTGATAGAAGGAACAAAGCAAGAGGATGAGAAAATTAAATTTTTAAATAGTTTATCATTGGAGGAACATTATCAATATTATTCAAAACAGCACTTAGATAAAAAAGAAATAATAAAAAAAATCGCAAAAGATAGAAGTAAAAACAAAAATGAAATATATCAATATTTTTTAAATAAATAAAAAAATAAAAGTGGGTAATTTATTCACTTTTATTTTTTTAGTTAATTATTGTTCTTCACTAATCTTATATATAGTATTCGCACATTTTTTGCAAATTGGTTTGCCATCAAATTCAATTAATTTTTTTGAACTGCCACAAAAGATACAATCTGGTTCATATTTTTTTAGAACTATAGAGGAACCATCTACGTATATCTCAATTGGATCTTTTTCTAAGATTCCAAACTGCGTTCTTATTTCAATAGGAATAACAACTCTGCCAAGTTCGTCTACTCTTCTTATTACACCTGTTGATTTCATACACTTCCTCCTTAATATAATTTTTTCGACACATATTAAGTGATTAATATAATATCATAAAAAGAAAAACAGGTCAATAAAAAAAAAGAAAAAATTCCTTTTTTTGGTAATTATTATTAGTAAAAAGAATAAAATCAATTAAGAAAGGTATTAAACAAATGTTGAATTTTATATGGCCTGCTTTCCTGATTATTTCGTTTATATATGGAATATGTTTTGGAAATATAGATAAAACAAATGCTGCTATTTTCGAATCAACAGAGAACGCGATTAATTTATGCATACAATTATTAGGAACAATTTGCCTTTGGAATGGAATAATGAAAATTGCAGAAAAAACAAGTATAATAGGAAAACTAAAAAAAACTCTAACACCAATTATAAAAAACCTTTTTCCGCAGATTAGAGAGGATGAAGAGGTAAATACAACTATATCTATGAATATGATTGCTAATATTATGGGACTTCGGAAACGCCGCTACACCGATGGGACTAAAAACGATGAAATTACTTCAAAAAAAAAATGAGAATAAAAACAAATTAAGCAATGAAATGATTGTTTTTATTGTTCTTAATACAGCATCTATACAAATAATTCCAACAACGGTAATTGCTATAAGAAGTTCTTTAGGTTCAGAAAATCCAACATCTATATTATTTCCTGTTTGGATTGCTACAGTTTGTGCAGCAATAGCAGCAATAAGTGTAGCCAAAATTTTGGTAAAAAGAAGGTAATTATGAATTTTGTTAATTATTTATCAAATTCCATAATCCCTATTGTTATAACAATAATAATACTTTATGGTGTAAAAGAAAAGATAAAAGTATTTGATTCTTTTTTAGAAGGAGCCAAAGAAGGAATGAGTATAGTTGTTGCACTTTTTCCGACTCTTATTGGGCTCTTTGTAGCTATAGGTACTTTAAGAAGCTCTGGAGTTATTGATTGTTTAATAAATATTATATCTCCAGTAACTAATTTTCTTGGAATACCAAAAGAAATAATGCCATTAGCATTTTTAAGACCAATATCTCGGAAGTGCTTCTATAGCAATAGGAACAGATATTATGAAACAATATGGAGTAGATAATAAAATAGGAATAATTGCAGCTACTATTATGGGGTCAACAGAAACTACTTTTTATACAATTGCAATATATACAAGCGTTGTAAAAATAAAGAAAACAAGGGGAGTGTTAGTAGCAGCATTAATTGGAGATATAGTTGGAATATTGATTTCTGTCGTAATTTGTCGAGTTTTGTCGTAAAGTTTTTCTTGACTTTATGCTAATTATATAGTATTATATTTTCATAACATAAATAAAAATATGTTACTTGAAATCTTATTTTTTATTTCTGGAATTTTTGTGTTCAGAAAAATAAAGTTGAATCTAAAAAATTTTATCAACAAAATGAAATCAAATTAAAAAAATCAGAATGAAATTCATTTAAGTTATTAATATTGTAAAAATCTAGTTTATAAGATTCTTGCAGTATGCCTAAAATTATTATAAACAGATTTTTACAAAATTTATATCTCCCCATATTTTTATCTACTAAGTTTTTTTTCAAGGAAGAGCTATCTTAGTCGCCATGCTTTTTTTCTCTAGGATAGCTCTTTTTAACCTAAACCACTTGAAAAAAGTTACTAGGAGAATTTCTTGGGGCTACATCTAAGGAAATATCATTCCCTTTATAGTTCTGTTTTTGTAGCTCTTCAACTACTGTTTTATAGGCAAGTTCTGGAAAATTATTTTCTTTACTAAGATGTATTAACAAAGCTTTTTCAAGACCGCTATTAATTAAGTGTGCAATTGTTTTACCAGTAATACCATTTTCTAAATGCCCTTTAGGACCACTAATACGTTGCTTTAATAAATAAGGATATGATGAATATTGCAAAACGTTAGAATCATAATTAGCCTCTAGCATTACAAAAGAACTACCTTCTAAACTTTTTATAACATTATTAGATATATGTCCTAAATCGGTAGCTATACTAATTTTCTTATTGTCTTTTATAATATTGAAACCGCAAGGGTTAACCGCATCATGTGGGGTAGAAAATGGCAAAATTTTTAAGTCATTTATTTTGAAAGTTTCGTCTGTTTTAAAAAAGTTAGCTTTTATATTTAAAAACTTTTTATTAATAGGTAATAAAACTTTCCAAGTTTCAAGGTTGGTATATACTGGAATATTATATTTAGAGGATAACATAGCAACGCTTTTTGTATGGTCAATATGTTCATGTGTAATTAAAATAGCATCAATATCAGAAGGAGAAAAATTAAGGGAATCAAGAGCTGTTTCTATTTTTTTACAACTAACTCCTGCATCAATTAACAATTTAGTATTTTCTGTTTGTACAAAAAAACTATTACCAGTACTACCACTATATAAGCTACAACACTTTAACATATTCTATCCTTCCTCATATACTCTCTTAATTTTAGCACCTAAGTTAGTAAACATATCTTCAATTTTTTCATAGCCCCTATCAATATGCCTTAAATTGAAGACCTCTGTGGTTCCATTTGCAGCAATTCCAGCGATAACTAAAGCAGCTCCTGCTCTTAAATCTGTAGCAAATACAGGAGCACCATATAATTTATCTACACCCTCAAAAATTGCAGATTTTCCTTGAACACTTATATTTGCTCCCATCTTATTAAGTTCAGCAGTATATTGAAAGCGAGAATCCCAAATAGATTCATTTATTATACTTGTACCATTTGCTGTTGCTAAAACAATTCCCATTTGAGGTTGCAAATCTGTAGGAAACCCAGGGTAAGGAAGTGTTTTTATAACAGTCTTAGAAGGCTTTTTTGTATACCATACGCGAATTGTATCTTCATATGTTTCAACATTTCCGCCAACTTCAAGGATTTTAGAGGTCAGAGAATCTAAATGTTCAGGAATACAGTTTCTAATTAAGATATCTCCTTTAGTAGCAATAGCTGCAAGCATAAATGTACCAGCCTCTATCTGGTCTGGAACAATTGAATATGTAACATTATTTTTTAAATTTTTTACACCATTTACTTTTATTAAGTCAGTGCCTGCACCTCGAATATCTGCACCAAGAGAATTTAAAAAGTTTGCAACATCTACTACATGAGGTTCTTTTGCAACATTATCTATTGTTGTTGTACCTTCGGCAAAGACACTTGCTAGTAAAACATTTATTGTTGCTCCAACTGAAACTACATCCATATAAATATTTGTTCCAGTTAGTTTATTGGCAGTTACATATATTTTGCCTTGAGAAAGATTTGCAGTTGCACCAAGTGCTTCAAAACCTTTAAGATGCTGATCAATAGGACGGGCACCTAAATTACACCCACCAGGCAATCCAACTTCAATTTCCTTACTTCTACTAAGCATAGCTCCAAGAAGGTAATAAGAGGCTCTAAATTTGCTTGTTAAATCAAGAGGGGGATGAGTGCTATTAATATTTCTATTATCAATAATTAAACTATTAGAATCAAGCCAAGTAATTTTAGAACCTAATTCTTCTAAAATTTGGCAAGATAATCGTACATCAATTATATTAGGTACATTATAAAGAGTACATATTCCATTACAAAGCAAAGTTGCAGGAAGTATTGCAATTGCAGAATTTTTTGCTCCATGTATAGACACTTCTCCTTTTAGTGGAGTAGGACCAGTTATAACTAATTTTTCCATAGTTGGTTCAATCCTTTCGGTTGTAAGAATTTCGTACTTAAATATATAAAATAGAGTGATTATTACACTCTATAATTCTACATAAATATACCACTTATAGTGAAATTTTGCAAGACTTCTACAATTTTAAATTTAACTTTTACATCTGTAGATTCTTCGGAAATAAGATTATATTCTTCTTCTGAAAGATTACTTTGAAGAAGCTCTTTTGATTCTTCAGGCACTATACCAGATGTCACATCTACAAAACAAAGAGGAGGAAACATTACGCACCACCAATTTTGACCAGTAGCTTCTCCTATTTGTATTTTTAAGGAATCATAATATCCAGGAGGAAGAATTATATCTCCATATTTTTTAGTAGGAAAAGAAAAGTTACCAATTTCAACACAAACAGAGTAATCAAAACCATTTTTTCTTATGGTATCTAGAGCAATTGCTTCTATTTCAGTTAAATGGTTCTGTAAAATATTTATAATATCTTCTTTAGAAGAAGCGGTTGTACTAATTTGAGCAACATAATCCAAGACATTATCTCTAACAATATATTTTAAGTTTTGATCTTCTTTAGAATCACTATTAGCTATAACGTGCAATCTAAAAACGTTATCAGAGATATCCATACATACAGCATTTGTATATGATATAGCTGAAACAAAAATATATAATATTAATAGTAAAGATAATATACAAAAACGTTTAAACTTTAAATTAGATATAATTTTTGTAATAATTTTCATTATAAACCTCCAATTGAAATAAAATATAAATTTGTCAAAAAATATCTTTAGATAAAGTATTAACCATATAAAAAAATATATACATTAAAATGAAATTTTAAAAATAGACAGATTGTAATTAAAACACTTAAATCCGTAGAGTTTGTCGAATTTAGACGTACGATTTTTGTTGACAAAACAAACAAGTAATGGTAAAATTTACCAGTAGAAAGTTTTAGGAGGAGAACTAGTATGAAACAATTTAGTAGTACACAAAAAGTGTGTAGTTTTTATGTAAGCAACATGCATTTTGCAACAATGATTTTGCCTTTTGTAAATAAACAAATGGAAGAGCAAGCAAACGTTTTAACATTTTTTGAAAATAATTTTACTACAAATATAGAACTAGTTTTATCAAGATTAACAATATCAGAAGAAAGAAAAAAAGAACTTTTAGGGATTAATTGGAGAGATACTAATACAATAAAGTATTTAAATGTTGAAAAAATTTTAAAAAATAAACTAAGTAAGTGTAATAAAAATATAATAATAATAAATGGAGAAAGGGAGTATATAAAATTAGTAAATGAATGCATAGAAAAATGTTTGGAAAAAAATCATAAGAAAATGGAAGCATATAATATAAAAACGATTGATTGTTATGAAGTACGGGAATTTTAACGAAAATATAAGAGAAATATTAGACGAGCATGAAACAATATTTAATACAACAGGAGAGCATAAAATAGAAGATATTTTTGATGGATATAAAAAAGTAGAGGAAAAAGTAAATGCATAATAAAAATAGGGAACGTATAGTTCCTTTTTTGCTACTAAAATATATTGACAAAACAATATTAAATGCTATATACTGTAAATGCGTTTAGACATAAAGAAATAAAAAACCTGTATTTTTGAAAGGAGGAAGATTTTTTTGGACAAGATTGAAAAAGCACACGAAATTGTGCAGAAGTATCATCAAGAACATTTACTTAAATTTTATGATAAGTTGGAGGAAAAAAAGAAAGAAGAACTTTTAGACCAAATTTTAGATACGGATTTTGAGCTTTTAGAGAAATTATATAAAAATAGAGATATAACAAGTTCAAATGATATTATTACGCCAATAGAATATACTGACAAAGCAAAATTAACAGAGGAAGATTTAGAGAAATATAGAAAAAGAGGAGCAGAGATTATTAAAGAAAACAAATATGCTGTTGTTATGGTTGCTGGAGGACAAGGTACACGCCTTGGACATAGAGGACCAAAAGGCACTTTTGTACTAGAACTTAATTCACCTAAATCTTTGTTCCAAATTTTCACGGAAAAATTAATTGATGTTAAAAATAAGTACAATGTAATTATTCCTTGGTATATAATGACAAGCAAAGAAAATAATGATGAGACAGAGGAATTTTTTGAAAAAAACAATTATTTTGGATATCCAAAAGATGCAATAAAATTTTTTATACAAGATGAAATTCCAATGTTGGATATTAATGGGAAAGTAATTATGACAGAAGAAGGGCTTATAAAGCAAGCTCCTAATGGACATGGTGGAATTTTTGAAGCAATGTTTAAAAACAATATTGTAGATGATATAAAGAAAAGAGAAGTTGAGTGGATTTTTATTGGACCTGTTGATAATCCATTAGCACAAATGACAGATGAAATAATGATAGGATATGCGGTAGATAAGAACATTTTGGGATTAGGCAAATCAATAGTTAAAGCTAATCCAGCTGAAAAGGTAGGAGTGTTCTGTAAGAGAAATGGAAAACCAAGTGTAGTTGAATATACTGAAATTTCAAAAGAAATGGCAGAAGAAACAGATGAAGAAGGAGAGTTAGTATTTGGGGAATCACATATAAATTGTAATTTATTTAATATGAAGGTAATTAATAAAATTGGTACGGAAGTATTACCATATCATACTGCCTTTAAAAAAGCAACCTATATGGATGAAAATGGAAATATTATAACATCAAAGGAACCTAATTGCTACAAGTTTGAAACCTTTATATTTGATGCCTTTCAAAAGATAGATGATATGGAAGTTTTGAGAGGAAAAAGAGAAGAAGAATTTGCACCTGTAAAAAATAAAGAAGGGGTAGATAGTCCAGAAACAGCATTAAAACTTTACAAAGCGTACTATAATTTAAAATAATGGAGGATTAAAATGGAAAAGTATCAAGAAAAATATGAAGAGTGGTGTAACAATCCAATCTTTGATGAAGAAACAAAATTAGAATTAGAAAAAATGAAAAATAATGTAATAGAAAAAGAGGATAGCTTCTACAAAGATTTAGAATTCGGAACAGCAGGGCTAAGAGGAGTTGTAGGAGTTGGAACTAACAGAATGAACAAATATACTGTTGGCAAAGCATCTCAAGGTTTAGCAAAATATATAGTAAAAGCAGGTGGACAAGAAAGAGGTGTTGCGATAGCATATGATTCAAGACACAAATCCACGGAATTTAGTGAACTTTCAGCTTTAATATTAAATGCCAATGGAATAAAAACCTATATATTTGAATCTTTAAGACCAACACCCGAATTATCATTTGCCGTAAGAAAATTAGGCTGTATTTCCGGAATTGTAATAACAGCAAGTCACAACCCACCAAAGTATAATGGATATAAAGTATATTGGGAGGATGGAGCACAAATAACTGAACCAATAGACAAGGGAATAATTGATGAAGTAAATAGCACAGATTTTTCAGAGATAAAAACTATATCAAAAGAAGAGGCTATTCAAAAAGGACTATATAATGTAATTGGTCCAGAATTTGACGATATGTATCTTGCAGAATTAAAAAAGAACACTTTAAATCAAGACGCAATAGATAAAGAAGCAAATGATTTAAAAATAGTATATACGCCATTACACGGAACAGGTGGAAAATTAGTAGAAAAACTATTTAATGATTTGGGGTATAAAAATGTACATATTGTAAAAGAACAATTTAACCCAAATGGTGATTTTCCAACAGTAAGCTATCCGAATCCAGAAGATCCAAAAGCTTTTGAGTATGCAATAAGGTTAGCAAAAGAGGTTGATGCAGATATAGTTTTAGCAAACGACCCAGATGCAGACCGAATTGGATTACAAGTAAAAGACTCAAAAACGGGAAATTACGTAGTATTTAATGGAAATATGATAGGATTAATGATAGCAGAATATTTAATTTCGCAAAAGAAGGAAAAAGGGATACTTCCAGAAAACCCAGCATTAATTAAAACAATTGTATCATCAAATATGACAGATAGAATATGTGAATACTATGGTGTAGATTTGTTTTTAGCACTAACAGGATTTAAAAATATTGCAGCAAGAATAAGAGAATTCGAAGAAAATAATAGTCATACTTGCATAATGGGATTTGAAGAGAGCTATGGATGTTTAATTGGAACACATGCAAGAGACAAGGATGGAATAATAGCAGTTATGATGCTCTGTGAAATTGCAGCATATTATAAGTTACAAGGCTTAACACTATGGGACGCTATACAAAAAATGTATGAAAGATATGGATGTTATAGAGAAGGACAAATTTCAGTTACTTTAGAAGGTGCAGAAGGTGCAGCAAAAATACAAGAAATGATGAGAACAATGAGAAATAATCTACCAGAAAAATTAGGAAAATATAAAGTTTTAAAAATAATGGATTGTAGTACAGGAATAGAAAAAGATATTCTTACAGGAAAAGAAACAAAAATAGATTTACCAAAATCTAATGTATTAAGATACTCTTTAGAAAATGACTGCTGGTGTGCAGTAAGACCATCTGGAACAGAGCCAAAGATAAAATTCTATATAGGAGTAAGAGGAGACAGTTTAGAAAAAGCAGAAAAAGATTTAGCAACTTTAACAGAAGCAATGAGAGCATATACAAAATAAAAAGTAATAACCAACTCATTTTGAGTTGGCTATTTTTTGTATTTAAATTTATATCTCTTTTTTCCATCCCTTTATATTACTTCTTTTAATTGCACCATAGATGTTAGTTTTTACAGTTGGAATACTTTTTTGTAGTTCATAAATTAAGTTTTTCATATCTTCTCTTTTTGAAAATCCATCCATAGGGCAACACTTTGGCATAACTTCGATATTATTTTTCTTAACAAAAGTTTTAATTGATTTTTCTGGAGCATATATTAAAGGTCTAATAAGAGTTATTCCGGATCTATCCATATAACTTTTTGGAGCAAATGTTCCTATAGAACCACCGTACAATAAATTCAAAAGAAAGGTTTCTAAAACATCATCTTCATTATGACCTAAGGCAATTTTATTACATCCTTCACGAATTGTAGCACTATTTAAAATGCCTCTTCTTAAATTAGCACAAAGAGAACAAGGATTTTTCTCTTCTCTTATATCAAAAACGATTTCTTTAATATGTGTTTTTTCTTCAACATATTTAACTCCAATTTTTTCACAGGTGTTTTTTAAAAAATTACTATTAAAAAAATCAAAACCAGGATTAACACTAATTGCAATTAAATCGAATTTCTTATCATAAAATCTTTGCATCGTTTTAAGCCCCATAAGTAGAGTTATAGAGTCTTTTCCACCAGACAAACCAACTGCAATCTTATCCCCATCTTCTATCATATTATAATCATCAACTGCTTTACGTATATAACTTAACATTCTTTGCATAAAACTCACTATCCTTTTCCAATAATATACAATAAAAAAGGCTATTTGTAAATAAGTATTAAACCAAATAATTTACAAAAAATGTGAACAAACTATTTAAAAAAATATAAAAATGTTATAAAATAGTAGCAATAAAAGTGTAATTTAAATATATTATTGCAAGGAGAAAAATATGGAGGATAAAAATATAACTGTGGATAAAATAGTGGAAATATGTGAAGGTAGGCTATTATCAAGGGGGACGGTTCCCACAATTAATGCATTTTGTGTAGACACTCGAAAAATAAATGCAGAAGATATGTTTGTATCATTAAAATCCGAAAAGGGTGGAGAAATACAACACATAAAAGAAGCTTTACAAAAAGGTGCAATAGGATGCATAACAGAAAAAGATGTACCAGAAGAAATAATAAATAAATATAAGGATAGAAATATTATAAAAGTAAAAGATATAATATGTTCCATCCAAAAACTAGCCATATATAAGAGAAAAATGTATGACATTCCAGTAGTTGCAATTACTGGAAGCGTAGGAAAAACAAGCACAAAAGATATTATTGCAAATGTTTTAAAACAAAAATTTAATGTTGCAAAAACAGAAGGAAATTATAATAACCATATAGGTGTACCAATTACAATATTAAATTGGAAAGAAAATATAAATGCAGCTGTTGTAGAAATGGGAATGAACCATTTAGGAGAAATATCTGTATTAACTAATATTGCAAAACCAACAATTGCAGTAATTACTAACATTGGAACAGCACATATAGGACTGCTAGGATCAAGAGAGAATATTTTAAAAGCGAAATTAGAAATTTTAGAAGGTTTAAGTAAAGATGGTAAAATTATTATTAATAATGATAATGATATGCTACAAAATTGTGATATAAAGGAATATGAAAAAATAACATACGGAATTAAAAATAAAAGCAATTATATGGCATATGATATAGAAAGAAAAGATAATTGTTCAGAGTATAAAATAAAAATGGATGATAAAGAAGAAAAAATTGTAGTACCCCAAACAGGAGAACATTTCATATATAATAGCTTATGTGCAATCGCCGTGGGAAAAACAACAGGGATAAAAACAAACAAAATAAAAGAGGGGATAAAAACTTTTAAAATTACAGAAAAGAGGAATGAAACAAAAGAAGTTAATGATTTAAAAATAATAAATGATTATTATAATGCAAGCTATGATTCTATGAAAGCTGCACTAGAAGTACTAAAAAATATGAAGGGAAACAGAAAAATAGCAGTGCTAGGAGATATGTTAGAATTAGGTGACTATTCAGAGAATTTGCATAAAAAAGTTGGAGAAGAAGTAGCAAAAAACAAAATAGATATATTATGTACGATAGGTGATTTATCAAAAAATATAGCAAAAGAAGCTATAAAACTTGGAACAAAAGAGGTATACCAATTTAAAACTAATGAAGAGTGCATAGATAAATTAAAAGAAGTAATTAAAAAGAAGGATTGTATATTACTAAAAGCATCAAACAGAATGAATTTTGGTGAAATATCAAATTATTTACAAGGAGAGAATTTATGGGAAGAACAAAACTAGGTGTAATTTTCGGTGGAACATCAACAGAACATAATGTTTCAATTGTTTCGGGAACATCAATTATTAAAAATTTGAATAAAGAAAAATATGAAATTTATCCTATATACATAGATTTAAAAGGAGAATGGTTTAAATACACATATAATAACGAGGAATTTAAAGTTGGAGACGAAATAATAGGAACAGAAAAAATAGAAAACATTGTTAAATATCTAAAAGAATTAGATATTGTATTTCCAGTGCTACATGGTTTATATGGTGAAGATGGAACAATTCAGGGGATGTTAGAATTACTAAAAATACCATATGTAGGAACAAAAGTATTAGGATCAAGCATTTGTATGGATAAGGCATATGCAAAGGTAATATTTGATAAAGCAAATATTTCACAGGCAGAATATATATATATAAGAAAATATAATGATAAATATATATATATAGAAAAAGATTTTACAGAGGAGATACTTGATATTAATGGAATTATAAAAAATGTATTAGACAAAATAAAATTTCCTATGTTTGTAAAACCATCAAATGCAGGTTCTTCTGTTGGCATAAGCAAAGTAGAAAACGAAACAGAATTAATAAAAGCCATAGAATATGCAGGAAAATTTGACAATAAAATTCTAATAGAAGAGGGAATACAGGGAAGAGAAGTAGAATGTGCAGTATTTGGAAATGAAGAGGTTCAAACCTCTTGCTTAGGAGAGATATTGTCAGCAGATGAATTTTATAGCTTTAATGCAAAATATCAAAATCAAAAGTCAAAAACAGTAATCCCAGCAGATTTACCAGAAGAATTGTCAAATAAAGTAAGAAAAATAGCAAAAAAGGCATATAAAGCAACGGATTGTAAGGGCTTAGCAAGAGTAGATTTTTTTGTAGGTGATAAAAATAATAAAATTTATATTAACGAGATAAACACAATACCAGGTTTCACACAAATAAGTATGTATCCCAAATTATGGGAACAAACAGGAGTTAATTATTCGGATTTATTAGATAAGTTAATAGAATTAGCATATTAAAAAAACTAATGATGTTTAAAACTATAAATGTCTAAGCTTTGAGACTACAAACAGTAATAAGATGAAAGGAAAAAGAGATGGAATTAAAGGAAATAGAGCAAATAGTACAAACCAAGTTGTCAGAAAAAAGGTTTTATCATAGTCAATGCGTAATGGAGAGAGCAAAAGAATTGGCAAAAAAATTTGGATATGATATAGAAATTGCAAAAAAAGTAGGAATAGCTCATGATATTGCAAAAGAAGTACCAAATGAAGAAAAATTAAAGTATGTGAAAGAAAATAATATTAAAATAGATGAAATAGAGTGTGAAAATCCAACATTACTACATGCTAAAATAGGAGAAAATATAGCAATTAAAGAACTAGGATTTACAGAAGAAATGGGACAAGCAATACGTGCACATACAACAGGGATACCCAATATGACATTGCTAGATAAAATACTATTCATAGCAGATAGAACAAGCAGTGAAAGAGGATTTTCGGATGTTAATTATTTAAATAAACTATTAGATGAAAGTATAGACAAAGCAGTATTATACATCATAGATAAAAAAATAATGCTACAAATAGAAAAAAAAGCAACAATTCATCCAAACAGTATTATTGCTAGAAACTGGATTTTAAAAAATGGAGAGATATAATAAAACCACAAAAGACATAGAGAAAACTTGTATGTAATATCTTGCAAAAAAATATTTTGTAGGAAGGAGAAAAAAATGAGATTTATACATATGGCAGATATGCATTTTGATAGCCCTTTTACTGTTCTTAGCAACTGGGAAAATTTAGGAGATTTAAGGAGACTAGAACAAAGGGAGGCTTTTAAAAAAGTAATCTTAAAAATAAAAGAAGAAAAAATACCATTTTTATTCATAGCAGGAGATTTATATGAACATCAATATATAAGAAAAACTACAATAGAATTTATTAATAATTCATTTAAAGAAATTCCAAATACAAAAATATTTATTGCTCCAGGAAATCATGATCCTTTTCTAAAAAATTCATATTATAACAATTTTAATTGGAACGAAAATGTTTATATATTTAATTCAGAAATTCAAAAATACGAATTTGAAGACTGTGACATATATGGTTTTGGATTTAATGATTTTTATTTTAATAATTCGAAAATAGAAGAAATTAAAATAGAAAATAAAAATAAAATAAATATTTTAATAACACACGGAGACTTAAATGCAAGCCAAACGCTTGAAATGCAATACAACCCAATAAATGAAAATAAATTAAAAGAAATAGGCTTTGATTACGTAGCACTTGGACATATTCACAAAAGAGAAATAAAAGGAAATATAGTATATCCTGGTTCATGTATATCTTTTGGATTTGACGAACTAGGTGAGCATGGAATTTCAGATGTTAATTTGGAAAAAAATAAATTACAAATAAATTTTGAGAAAATAGATGAAAAAGAATTTGCAGAAATTAATTTAGATATTTCTGAAATAAATTCAGAAGAAGAATTAATTGAAAAAATAAATACAATTAATTTAGATGAAAATAAATTTTATAAAATTATTTTAATTGGAAATAAAAAAATAGAAATAAATAAAAATAAAATAATAAAAATAATAAATAAAAAAAATATATTAAAAATAAAAGACTTATCAAAAATAGAATTAGATTTAAATAAAATAAAAGAAGAAAATAATTTAAAAAGCTTCTTTATTAAAGAAGTTCTAGAAATGCAAAAAGAAAATAATTATACAGATGAAGAAATAGAAAATGCTATACAAATTGGTTTGCAAGCAATTCAAAATTAGAGGTGATTTTTTGAAAATAAATAATTTAAAAATAAATGGATTTGGAAAAATAGAAAATAAAGAAATAAAATTATCAGATAATATTAATTTAATTTATGGAGAAAATGAAGCGGGAAAAACAACATTATTAAAATTTATTTCTGGAATGTTTTATGGAATTTCAAAAAATAAAAATAAAAAAGAAATTCCGGACTATGAAAAATATAAACCATGGAAGGCAGAAGAATATTCTGGAAAAATAGAATATGTTTTAGACAATAAAGAAACATTTGAAGTGTTTAGAGATTTTAATAAAAAAAATCCAAAAATATATAAAAATTCAGAAGATATTTCTAAGAATTTTAATATAGATAAAACCAGAGGGAATGAATTTTTTTATGAACAAACAAATATTGATGAGCAAATATTTTCTTCAACAACATTAATTGAACAAAAAGAGGTGGTATTAGATAACAGCGAACAAAACATCCTAACACAAAAAATTGCCAATTTGTTATTAACAGGAGAAGAAAACGTGTCATACAAAAAGACAAAAGACCTTTTAAACAAGAAACAAAACGAAGAGGTTGGAAGCTCAAGAACCGTAGGCAGACCGTTAAACGTTATTACTGAAAAAATAGAAAAGTTAATGAAAGAGAAAGAAAGCTTAGCAATAAGCGATGAAAAAAAAGAAGAAATAGAAATAAGGCAAAAAAACACAAAAGATAAAATAAATGAAAAAGAAATAAAAATAAACTTAATAAAAAAAATAAATTCAAAAAAAATAGAAGAAAATATCGAAGAAGAAAAAATAAAAATAAATAATGAGATAATAAATAATGAAAAAATAAAAATAAATAATTTAAAAAATAAAATAAAAGAAAATAAAATAAAAATAAATAAAAAAAATAATAAAATAAATATAATTATTTTAATTTTATTATTAATAATTAATTTAATTTTATTTATTTTAAAAGCAAATAAAATTATTAATATTTTATTACTTGTTGTAACCCTTGCAATTTCTGGAATTATAATTATAAAAAAAATAAAAACAAATAAAAAAATAAACTTAAAAAAAATAGAAGAAAATAAATATTTGTTAGAAAAAGAAACAACAGAAAATAATATTAAAACAATAGAAGAAAAAATAAATAAAATAAATTTAGAAAAAATACAAAAAAATGAATTAGAAAAAAATCAAATAAAAAATGAGTTCAAAAATAAAATAGATGAAAATGAAATTGATTATTTATTATCTGAAAATAAAATAACAATAAATAATATTTTAGAAAGTTTAGAAGGTGAATTATCTTCTTTAAAAATACAATTACATACAAGTGAAATTGATTATAATAATATTTTAAAAAAGTTAGAAGAGAAAGCAAAAATAGAAGAAAATTTACAAGGAGCTTTGTATAATAAAAAGGAAATATTAAAGTTAGAAAAAGAAATCAACATTGCAAGAACTGCCTTAGAGAGAGCATATGATAAAATGAAAAAAGAAATAACACCAAAATTTACAAAAAGTCTTTCAACTATTGTAGATAGAGTTTCAGATGGGAAATATAATAAAATAAATTTTATAGATGGTGAAGGTTTAATTGTGGAGCTTGAAAATGGAGAATATGTAAATGCAAATAAGCTAAGCATAGGAACAATAGACCAATTATATTTATCCCTTCGTTTATCAGCAATGCAAGAGATAACCAAAGAGAAAATGCCAATAATACTAGATGAAACCTTCGCATATTATGACAACCAAAGATTAAAGAATATACTTACATATATAGATGAAGAATTAAAAGAAAACCAAGTGATAATTTTTACCTGTTCAAATAGGGAAAAAGAAATATTAGAAAAAAATAATATAAAATTTAATTATATTAATATTTAATTTACATAAAGTGTATGCCAAATGTTGACAAATGCTACTTGTTTATAGTATAATTTATATGTAATTATACATAGGACAAGTAGCATAAATTTTGATAAGAGAGGTGCTATTAAATGGAAAATTTTGTAGGAAAGCATTTTAGCATTACAGATCCACAAAATGTTAGAACTGTAGTATACGAAGTAAGCAAAACAGAAAAAGAGTTAGAAAAAAATTCTCCTAAATTTACTATACAAAGGTTAGATAGTACAGAAGAATATGTTGGAGAAAAAATACGTAAAACGTTTTATATAGATAATCCAAAACCAGAAGGAAATAGATTAGCTATATTCTCATTTGGCAAGGATAAAGTTGTTATAAACAATGGTGTATTAGACGGAGACAAGGTTATTATTGAAAAAACGCCACTTCCTTTTAATTTTAAGAAGTATTATGAAGAAGAGGATACGGAAGTAAGGGACTTTACATATACGCCAAATTTAAAAAGACCTATTACAATTATAGATTTAGACACAGTTGAAGAAGTAAAACCAGTTTTATACTTTGATGAAACAACAAACGAAGTAAAAGGAAAATGCAAATTAAAAGCACATAAGAATTACTTTGCCTTTGAAATAAGACAAGGAGAAGATGATGATTATATTTTAGTGGGTGGTAGCCCAGTATTTAAAAAGTAAGGAGGTAGTTGATGATGGGAATTGAAGAATTTGATCCTATTTCTCAACCAAAAAGATTAAAAAGTGCAACAGAATTAAGGAAATTACCAGCAGATAAAAAGCTAGTAATACCGGCAATAACAACTAAAAAGGAAAAAGAAGTAGAAGAAATAGAAAAATAGAAAACCAAAGAATAGGTGATTTTAATGGGAAATAAAATAAGTTATGCTTTAAAAAAATGCAAATCTGTTTTTATAATTGCGTTAATACTATGGATTATACTTTCCATAGTATTAATTGCGCCTGTTAGTATAAGTTGGGTTGAATCAATAGAAAAAGGCAATGGGAATTTTATTGAAAACTTATTTAACAGTAATTTTGGCAATATAGGAGCTAATTTGGGAAAAGCATTTTCAGGTGAATACATTCGAACTTATCTGAAATGTGAGTTATGGACAGCTATTATAATATTAGGTTTTGCTATAGTTGGTATGATAAAAACAATGCCGAAACATGATTATACAGATATTGAGCATGGATCAAGTGATTGGGCAAAAGGAGAACAATATTCTATTTTAAGTAAAAATAAAGGTATTTTACTTGCAGAAAAACATTTTTTACCAGTAGATAAAAGAGGAAATATAAATGTATTAGTAGTTGGACGGTTCAGGTTCTGGTAAATCTGCTTCATATGTTATTCCAAATGCATATCAATTACTAGGTTCATATGTATTTACGGATCCTAAAGGAGAGCTTTATGATAAAACAGCGGGATATCTACGAGAACAAGGTTATGATATAAAAATATTAAATTTAGTAAATCCAAAAAATAGCGATGGGTATAATCCATTAATGCATATAGAGAGTGAAATAGATGTTGATGTTATTGCAAACACTATAGTAAAAGGCCAAAAAATAGAAGGAAGCACATCAGATCCATATTGGGATGATATGGCAGAAATGCTACTTAAAGCATTAATATATTATTTATTAGCAACAAGACCAGAAGAAGAACAAAATTTAGTAAGCTGTGCAGAATTAGTTAGAGCAGCAAATAGTAATGGAGGAGGAAACCTTCTTACAGAACTTATGAACCAATTACCATATGACCATCCAGCAAGAATGAATTACAAATCTATTGAAATTGCACCTGAAAAAACATATAGTTCTATTTTAAGTACTCTTCAATCAAAGCTAGGTAAATTTGATTCAAAGGAAATAGCAGAATTAACCTCAACGAACACAATAAATTTTGAAGATATTGGAAAAAGGAAAACAGCAGTATATGTTATATCATCAGATACACATGCAGCATATGATTTCTTACTTACAATATTCTTCTCACAAATGATACAAAGATTATATGATTTTGCAGATAGGAGTGGTGGACAACTTCCACAAGCTACATTCTTTATATTAGACGAATTTGCAAACATTGGTAAAATACCAGACTTTGATAAAAAAATATCTACCTCAAGAAGTAGAAAAATATCTTTTAGTGTTATATTACAAAATTTAGACCAATTAGAAGCAGTATATGAAAAATCAAACGAGACAATAATAGGCAACTGTGATACATGTATATTCTTAGGAAGTAACTCACAAAAAACAGTTGAATATTTTTCAAAAGAATTAGGAGAAAAAACAATATCACACGAAAGTTGGTCTATAAATAAAGATAAAAATATGTGGAGACAAGGTTTCAACAAATCAGATCAGATAATGGCAAGGGCTTTAATGACACCAGATGAATTAAGAAGATTAGACAATGATGTGTGCATTATTTTAGAAAAAGGTTTAAAACCAATAAAAGCAGAAAAGTATTACTACTTTAAATATGGAACTGCAAAATTAGTAGAAAAATATGCATGTAGCCATAATTCAGTTCCGCCAATAGATAGAGGGAAATGGAGAAAATATAATCCATACAATCCTTATGTTGAAGAAAAAGGAGAAGAAAAGGGAAAAGATACAAAAATAGAGTCACTAGACGACTTATTTGAAGAAACACCTGTAAATAAGCCAAAAGAGGAGAATAAGAAAATGAACTCAAAAAATGAATCTCTAGATAGCTTATTTGCAGAAACACCATCAAATAAAGTTGAAGAAAAAAAAGTTGAAACAAATAAAGAGGAAAGTAGCACATATGACTTGCAAAAAGAATTAGAAGCAAAATTTGATGAGCTTTTTGGATCATTTGATGATAACACATAAAATTAAGGGGAATAGAATGAATATAGGAATTGATATAGATGATACCATAAATAGATTGTCTGATATACTTCCACAATATGCAATAAAATATAATGAAGAAAATAAAATTGATTATGAAGTAGCAATTAATAGATGGGGATTTGAAGAGGCTTTTGGATGGGATGAAGACCATATAAAAAAGTTTTTAAATCAATATATTAAAAGATGTTATAATGAAGTTGGAATAAAAAATGAAGCACAAGAATATATAAATAAATTAAAAGAAGATGGAAACAAGATAATTATAATAACTGCTAGAGGAAGTCAACATTGTGGCGATATATATAATATTTCTAAAGACTGGTTTATAAAGCAAGGTATTAATATTGATAAATTAGAAGTTGAATGTCCACAAAAGGTGGAAAAGTGCAAAGAAAACAAAATAGATATATTTATTGACGATAATGTTCAAAACTGTAAAGAGGTACACGAAGCTTTGAACATTCCTGTATTATTATTTGATAGCATTTATAATCAAGAAGATACAACATTAAAAAGAGTACACTCTTGGAAAGAAGCATATGAGGAAATAAAAAAGACAATAAATGAATAAAACAAAGGCTTTTAGAATGAATCTGTTCAATCTGAATTTAAACAATTATTATTCTAAAAGCCTTAAATTTTTAATTAGGAATTTCAATATAAAATGAAGTCCCTTTTCCTTTCCTAGTTTCAAAACGTATATTTCCATTAAAATGTGCTCTAATATTTGAATAAGACATAAATAGACCAAGACCAGTTCCATTTTTACCTTTCGTAGTAGTCATTTCTTTAAATAGTTTTGATTTAACTGAATCTGGGATTCCACTAGCAAAGTCCTGAACCTTAATTACTAGAAGATTGTCCTTGCTATATATATTCAAAACAACCTTTTGATTAGGTGTGCCATTATAGGCTTGTATTGCATTAGAAATTATATTATTTGCAACCTGTACTAAGCTATTAACATTTCCCTTTACAACAGTATTTAAAGGAATTTCCAAGGTTTCCTCTAATTCTACTAATGAATGACTTAACTCGTGTTTCATAAGTATGTTAACCTGTCTTATAAAATCATCAATTGTAAAACTTGTAAATGTAGTATTATCAGAAAATGCTACAGCTTGACCTTTAACAGTAGTAATAACATCAGACATATATGAAAGATGAGTTTGTATTTTTTTAATCCATTCCTCCATATCATTAGCAATTTCTTTATGGTCACTAACTGTTACTTCAGGATCCCCAATAGAACTTCTGTATTCATTTATTAAATCTAGAATACCTTCGGTGGCGCCAGATATTGACATTATAGGAGTTTTAAGGTTGTGTGCAATTCCTCCTATCATTTGACCAAGTGTTGCCAAACGCTCTCTTTCTACTAATATATCTTGATTGTCTTTTATTGTTTTTACGTCTTCTTTATGCTGAGTAATGTCCTTAAATAATATAAGTGTTCCAAGGTAAGAGTTTTTATTTCTGATACTATTAATTTCTATATTAAAGTATTTTTTTATTTGTGTAAAATGTCTCTCAATATTAACAGTATTATTATTATTTTTAGTTGATGATATAAGGTTTAAAAAATCTTCATTTTTATTTTTACTATTAGATAATCTATCTAATAAATGACCAATATATACATTTCTAACCTCACTAGGTTTTAAAGAAAATAAATCTAAAAATGTTTTATTAAAGTCTGTTATATAATTGTCCCCATTTACTATAATATATCCATCGGACATTCTATCAACAATTCTTTGTAATGCAATAGGTGCAACCTTAAGAAAGTCAAACTTCGAAATTGCAAGAGTAATAAATATACTAGTAAGTGCAAATGTAACTGGTGTAACGTAAATAGACATTGGTACGATAGTGAAAAAACCAAGTAAATTAACTGTTACCGAAATTATACAACCTATAATTATCAATAATGCTTGTTTTGAAAATAACCCTGAATTCTTAACAGAATATTTTATAAGTATATAGAATGTTATTAGGTACAAAACAAATGTATATATTGCATGTATATAGAATAAACTTCCATAGACGTTTTCATTAAGGTTTGTTGAATATACTTTATAAAACAAGTGATGTGCATTATTTGTCCATAATAAAATCAAAGAAAGTACAGGAATAATAAAAAGTAATAGGTACTTTTTTGTAAATTTAAATTTTGTATTAGAGAAAGCTATACTAAACAAAAGAAAAATAACAGGTGAAAAGCATACTCCAATATATGTAAAATAATCAAATTTTATAGGATTGATATTAAGTGTTTTGGCAAAGGTTGATTGCAAAATTAAGCTAATAATCCAAATTAATAATAATATAAATATTAATGAAGACAAAGTTTTTAATTGACTTTTTCCTTTATTATTTAAGGAAAATACCAATCCTATGTTAATTATAATACATGTAATTATTAATGTTATAAATATAAATAAACTCACTTACATCACTCTCCTTAGTAATTCTAAAAATTTCATCATATATTTATCTGAAATTTTTGGCCAATTAAATCCAATTTTAGATAGATATTTTATTGTTGCTTCAGATTTTATTCTTATATCAGTTTTATACATCAAATGTAAATTTTTATCAAGGTCATTTATTAAAAAATTTAAAATTTCTTTTTTATTTTTATCTTTCAATGTTGAGTTTATAAGCTTTGCAAAATCATCATCTTGCAATATTTTGAAATTTGTGTTTAACAATTTAAAGTATTTAAAGCATCTAGTTAAATAAATATGATTATGGTCAAATAAGTGGAATACTCTATTTGACTTATGTGGATGTGTCATCAATTTTACAATTGCAGTTGCAGTGCTGTCTATAGGAGTGAACTCCAAATAATTATATTCTATGCTCTTTGGTATTGCTCCAAGTTTAATAAATGCCACAATTCTATTTATAAAAGCATTTTCAATTGCATTTTCTTGAAAAACTCCATCTTTTATTCTAGGCATTAGGTTTCCGAACACGTAAAATATATGCATCTAATCCGTCTAAAATTGCATCTAAAACTAAACATTCAGCTTCAAATTTACTTCTAATATAAACATTTTCTAGAGATTGACCTATATATAAACTATTCTCTCTAAAATATGTTATATGATTTAAATGTTGCTTTACAATATTACTATCAAAGGAATTACCTGATACACTCAAAGTTGAAATATGATACAATTTTTTATTAAAGCTTTTGCAAAAATCAATAGCGTATTGAACACTTTTTACATTTGTGTTGTAGAACTCATAGTAATTTCCATAATGAGCTACTCGTGCAGCAGTATTTACAACTGTATCTACATTGTTGGTGATATTTAGCAAGTCCTCCTGATTTAATCCAAAAACAGGTTTGCAAATGTCACCTGTAATTGCAAAGATACGTTTTCCAAGTAGTTTATCATATTTATTACCAAAATAATAATTTAATTTTTGATGTAATTTTGCAGCAGCAGTAAGTCCAGGTTCTTGCCTTATAATACAATAAACATTTCCTTTCTCGTTACTGATAAATTTATCTAAAATATGTATTCCTAAAAATCCTGTTGCACCAGTTAAAAGAATATTTCCACAGTTTTTATATTTTAGTTCAAAAATACTAGGTACTTTTGTATTTAAACCTAATATGGTGTTATATTTCTTATAATTTTTTTCCATATACTTAAAATCATAATCTTCATCTGTAGATTTAGATTTCTTTACCAATTCAGATATAGTAGGAAACTTGAAAATATCAGCATATGAGATAGAATTTATAATGGTCTTTAGTTCGATGTTTAGATTCATTGCTAAAATAGAGTCTCCACCAAGTTCAAAGAAATTATCTGTTATTCCTATTGGACTAACATTTAATATTTGCTCCCAGATTGAAACAAACTGTTTTTCTAAATCAGTTCTAGGTGCTACATATTCATTTTCTCTGCTAGAAGATAGTATTTCTTCTGGCAATTTAAGAGCTTTTTTATCTATTTTTCCATTTGGTGTATAAGGAAACTTATCTAATACTGTAAAATATGAAGGTATCATATATTTAGGTAAAGTACTTGATAAATGTTTCTTAAGAGATGTTATATTAATTTTGCTTTTTGCTGTAAAGTATGCAGAGATAAAGTCTCTATTATTTATAGTTTGTTTAATTACACAAGCCTTTTCAATACCATTGTAGGCAAGTATTTGACTTTCAATTTCTCCAAGTTCAATTCTTAAACCTCTAATCTTAATTTGGTTATCTACTCTTTCTAAATATTCAATTTCTCCATTTGGTAATAATTTGCAAAGGTCTCCGGTTTTATACATCAAGGTATTTGGAACAAAAGGATTGTTTATAAATACTTTTGTAGTTAATTCTAAATTATTCAAATATCCTTTGCATACGCCATCTCCTGCAATAAATAATTCTCCAGTAATACCAATAGGAAGAGGATTGTTGAATTTATCTAATATATACATTTGAGTATTAGCAATAGGCCTTCCAATATTTATTTTATCTGAATTTGTTAAATCTTTTAAAGATGACCATACAGCAGTTTCTGTAGGACCATACATATTGTAAATTCTTGATTTGCAAGATTCTTGAAGGGTCTTTAATAGTGCAGGAGGGAAAGGCTCTCCACCAACTAAAATATATTTTAAATTTGTTATAAAGCTAAAAGAATTTTCCTTAGCAAGTATGGCTTGCAATCTGGAAGGAGTTGTTTGCAATACTGTTACATTATTGTTTTTACATAAATCGTTAAACATATTTATATCTGTTTGTTCTTCTTCAGATGCAATTACCATTTTTATACCATTTAGTAATGGCAATAAACTTTCAAGAACAAATATATCAAATGAAAATGTAGTTATAGAAACTATAGTATCTTTATTTGTAAATGCAAATTCCTTCATCATACCATAAATAAAGTTAATAATATTGTTTTGTTTTAGCATAACTCCTTTAGGAAGTCCTGTAGAACCAGAAGTATAGATAACATAGGCTAAATCCTCCGGAACATTTACATTTTCTAAATTGGTATTTGATAAAGAATATATTTCATTATCTTTTAAATCTATACAAATAGAATTTTTAAAGTTTATTAAATCTCGCAAATGATTTTGTGTTAGTAAAAGCTTACTATTACTGTTTTTTAGCATATAATCAATTCTATCTTTTGGATATGTTGGGTCAATAGGGATATAAGCCCCACCAGCTTTTAATACGGCTAAGATACCAATAATCATTTCTAGAGAACGATTAACCATAACACCAACAAGGTCATTTCTTTGAATTCCTTTGTTCCTTAAGTATGTAGCTAAACTATTAGCTTTTTCGTTTAACTCTTTGTAGGTTAATTTTTCCGTGCCAAACACAACAGCAATATTATTAGGTGTTTTTTGAACCTGTTCTTCAAAAAGTTCTACTATTGTTTTATCCTTTGGGTAATCTAGTTTAGTGTCGTTAAAGTTATGTAATATTTTGTTTTTTTCATCTTCTGATAACATACAAATATTAGACATTTTAATATCTAAATTATCTAAGCAAGAATTTAATATGTTTGAATAATGTTTAGATAATTCCTCAATAAATTGTTTATTAAATAAAGAGGTTGCATATTCAAATGATAAATTTAAAATATCATTTTCAGGTACAATTTCTAAAGATAAATCAAATTTAGAAATTCTGGTATCTGGTATAAAGTATTCAGATTTTATTCCATTAAAATCAACAGTAGCATTTCCGTTGTTTTGATATATGAACATAACATCAAATAATGGACTTCTACTTGTATCTCTTTGAAGCTTTAATTTATCTACTAATTCATCAAAAGGATAATCTTGATATTTGTAGTTATTTAAACACATAGTTTTAACAACGTCTAAGAAATCCTTAAAAGTTAAATTAGAATCTATTTTTGTTCTCATAGGTAAAGAGTTAACAAACATACCAATCAAATTATATAGCTCTGATACATTTCTACCAACAATAGGAGTACCAACTACGATATCATCTTGAGTAGAGTATTTTGAAAGTAAAATGTAGTAAATACTTAAAAGTAGCATATATGGAGTAACTCCAAGCTCTTTTGATGTTGTATTTATTTTGGCAGTTAATTCCTTATCAAATTTAGAATAAACTTTATTGCCAGCATAAGACTTAACAGCAGGTCTTAGGTAATTTGTAGGCATATTAAGAACAGGTATATCATTTTTAAACTGATTTACCCAGAAATCTTTGGCTTCATCAAAGTCACTAGAAGAAATCCTACTATTTTCCCAAACAGCAAAGTCTTTGTATGAAATATTTAATTTATCTAAAGACTTGTTGTTGTATAATTTGCAAAGCTCATCAATGAAAATATGCATAGAAGTACCATCCGAGATGATGTGATGCATATCAATAAACAATGCAACTCTATTATCATTTAATTTAACCAGCTCGGTTCTAAACAAAGGAGCTTTGGCTAAATCAAAAGGTTTAACAAAATCATAAAAAACAGTTCTCAAATCATTAAAGTCATAAGAATCTTTGCAAACATCTAATTTGAAGTTTACTGAATCTTGAACTTTTTGAACAATATTGTTATCAACAACTTCAAAATATGTACGTAAAGATTCATGTCTTTTAATTAAAGTATTTAAACAAATTTCTAATTTACTAATATCAGGCATTTTATTTAAAATAATACCACCAGGAATATTATAAAGTATAGAATGCTCGCCAGACATAGTAGAAGAAAGATACATTCTTTTTTGTGCAGAAGATAGAGGGTAATAATCCTTCTTATCTGCTTTTGGTATAACTGCTTTTGAAGCAGTATTTAAGTTTGTAGATATAACATCAGATATATCTTGAATACGAGGATTGTCTAATATATCTTTAACAAATAAAGCACAACCAAATTCATTTTGAATTTGAGCACATAAATTGATAGAAGACAAAGAATCTCCACCAAGCTCAAAGAAATTATCATCAATACTTATTTCATCTATATTTAACAAGTCTTTTAATAAAGATATCAATCTAAAATCAATATCATTTCTAGGTAATACTATCTCTGATTTTGCATTTAAAACCTTTGGTTCAGGTAAACGCTTAATATCAACCTTACCATTAGCATTAATAGGTAAATTCTCTAAACTAATCAAATATGCTGGTATAGCATAATGAGGTAAAAACTTAGCAAGCCAAGCTTTTAATGCATTTGTATCAATATTTTCTTTAGAAGAAAAATAAGAACAAATTACTTTTTCATTATTTAAATTTTTAACAACAGTAACACATTCCTTAATATTAGGAAATTCTTGAATCTTAAGATTAATTTCATTTAATTCTACTCTAAAGCCTCTAATTTTAACTTGATTGTCTATTCTGCCAATAAAGTCAATAGAACCATCAGGTAACCACTTTACTAAGTCTCCAGTTTTATAAAGTATACCATCTCCAAAAGGATTAGAAATAAATTTTTCAGCAGTAAAAGTAGGATTATTCAAGTATCCTTTGCTAACTCCGGTCGCCACCAACTAGTAATTCTCCAGGAACGCCAACAGGAAGTAAATTTAATGTAGGAGATACAACATAACAGGTTGAATTTGCAATAGGGTAGCCAATAGGAATAGAATTGTCATAAAATTTATCTATAGTAAAGCAGGTTGAAAATGTTGTATTTTCAGTAGGTCCATAACCATTAATTATAGTTAAATTTGGACAGGCTTTTTTGACAGAATTAATATGTCTAGGAGAAAGCACATCTCCTCCTGTAAGTAATACACGTACAGACTTAAACATAGAAGGATTACTTTCACATAGTTGATTAAACAATGGTGCAGTAAGCCAAAGAATTGTAATTTTATTATCTACTAAATATTTTTCTAACAAAACAGGATCTAGCAAATCTTGTTTTTTAATAATATACAATTCAAAGCCATTAAGTAAAGCCCCCCAAATCTCAAAAGTACAAGCATCAAAAACAATAGAACCTGTTTGAAGAATTCTCTCATTTTCTTTAAATTCTATAAAATTAGTATTTTTAACTAATCTAACAACATTTTTATTAGAAACCATAACCCCTTTAGGGTTACCAGTAGAGCCAGAGGTGTACATTATATAAGCACAAGGGTCATCTGACATAGTAATATTTAAATTGTTTTTTGAATAGGTGTATAATGTATCATTAGATAAATCTATAAAGATAACATTATGATGTTTTTTTAGTTTATCCTTTAAGTTAGCAGAAGAAAGGATAAATTTGCATTTAGAGTCTTTAAGCATAAAGTCTATACGAGTATTAGGGTAATTAATATCAATAGGCAAGTATGTAGCTCCGCATTTTAAAATTGAAAGTATTGCAATAATTGATTCTAATGATTTATCAAGGAAGATACCAATAACATCATCTATAACAACACCTTTATTTTTCAAGTAATTTGCTAAACTATTAGCTTTTTCGTTTAACTCTTTGTAGGTTAATTTTTCCGTGCCAAACACAACAGCAATATTATTAGGTGTTTTTTGAACCTGTTCTTCAAAAAGTTCTACTATTGTTTTATCCTTTGGGTAATCTACTTTAGTGTCGTTAAAGTTATGTAATATTTTATCTTTTTCTTTATGTGTTACAATTTCAACATCATTAATGCCAATATTAACATTTTGTAATACTTGATTTATTATATTTAAAATTCTATTATGGATATCTATTATATCCTGTTTTGAATATCTTGAAGTTTGGTAATCATATGCAATATTGATATTGCCAGTATCGTTCATATCATATATATGAATATCAATATTATCAGCAATGTATTTGTTTGGAACCCAATTAATTTCGTAAGGAGTTTCAGAGACTTGAGCTGTACTTCTAATATTTTGATAAGATATTAAGATGTTATACAAATTCGGAATTGATTTATCCTTACTTCTTAGATCTTTTAGTAAAGATAGATATGGATACTTTTGATGTTTAAATATATTAAAAAATTTACTTGAAACAGTTGAAGCCAATTCGGCAAACTGAATGTTACCTCCTAATTCCATTTTAAGGGGAACAGTACTAACAAACATACCAGAAGTATGCTTTTCTTTTATATTACAACGATTTAAAACAGGAGTTCCAACAACAAATTCATCTAATCTAGATACTTTACCTATATAAATAGCAAAAACAGACATGAAAAAATTGAAAATAGAAAATCTATTGCTTTTGCAGAGGTTATTTATTTCATTTAAAACCTTATTAGGCATAGTAAATTGAACTCTATTTGAACAACAAGGCAAATTACTTTTATTATCAATGCTTGATGGAATTGTGGAAACATCAGGAACAGACTTAAACAATGAATTCCAAAAGCTTTTATCTTTATTAAATTTTTCACTTTGAAAATATTCTTGTTCAGAGTTAATATAATCAATGTAAGTTGGGTAAGTAATGTCGTCAATATGTTCATTTTTTATAAGACGAGTATATATTTTTATAATTTCAGATGCACCTAAACCTGCGCTCCAAGCGTCAGAAATCAAATGGTGCATATTAATAATAAAACCACCATGTCCATCTGGGAATCTAAACATTATAAAATTATAAAGAAAAGAATTAAAAACATCAAAAACAGTTGTAACAACTTTTTCTTCAAATTCTTTAAGTTCTTTGTCAGAGTTTATATCGACAATATCAACATAAAAACTCGAAAAGTCTTCGATATATTGTTTAATTTGATTGTTTCTAGTTAAAAATCTAAGACGAAAGCTGTCATTCCTTTCTACAAAAACATTTATAGCTTTTTCTAAAAGAGTAAAATCAACTTTCTCAGGGATTGTTACTGTCCCTGTAATATTCTCAATAGGGGTTCCTTTGTAAACTTCTTCTGTGTACCAAATTAGCTTTTGTGGAGTTGTTAAATCATACATACTTTTCTGCATAATTACCACCCTTACGACATTTTTTTTCAAAACAAATTATATCATTAATGCAAAAATAAATCAACAATAATATGTTTAAAAAAAGCCAAAAGGTAAAAAATAATGTAAGGAGGAGAAAGTATGTATAGATATGAAAAAAGAGAAAGTAAATTAAAAAAGTTTTTTAGAATAATGTTATTGATAGCAGTAACTTCTGCTAGTAGTATTTTTTTATATAAAATGTATTTAAATATAAATATAAGTGAAACTCCTAGAACAGATGAAAGTACGGGAACTGCAATACGCCTGTCAGCAGAAAAGAATGAAGATACAGACATATCTAACATACTAGAAAACACAATAGCCTGTGTTGTAGGTATATCAAAAATAAGAAATACAGGAGAAGGAATTTTAGATACAAATGCGACAGAAAATTTAAACTTAGGCACAGGAGTGATAGTTTCAGACAATGGATATATTGTTACAAATTGGCATTTGGCGGGGAATAAATATAGCTCTTGTTATGTTACTCTAGAAGATGGTACAGTATACAATGGAAATACTGTTTGGGCTGATTCAGACTTAGACTTAGCAATAGTAAAAATTGCTACAAAAGGATTAAAATATATGGCACTAGGAGATTCAGAACATATAAGGGTAGGAGATGAGGTATATGCAATAGGAAACCCAATAGGTATAGAGTTTCAAAGAACGGTAACTTCGGGAATAATAAGTGGATTAAATAGAACAATAAAAATAGAAGAAAAAAACACTTATAGCTATATGGAGGACCTTATTCAAACGGACGCAAGTATAAATCAGGGAAATAGTGGAGGACCATTAATAAACAGAAAAGGAGAAGTTATAGGAATAAATTCAGTAAAAATCGAATCAGCAGAGGGAATAGGTTTTGCAGTACCAATAAACATTATAAAACCTATAATAGAGAGTTTTACAAGTAAAGATGAATTTGAAGAGGCATATTTAGGAATATTTGCTTACGACAAAGAAGTTATAAAATATTTGAAAAATAATGTGGATTTTGAAGGTGGAATATATGTTGTGAAAATATCTAAAGACGGCCCCGTGGCTAAGACAAACATTAAAATTGGAGACATTATAACTAAAATAGATGGGAACAACATAAACAAAATGAGTGAATTAAGAAAATATATATATCAAAAAAAACCTGGAGACAAAGTAGAATTAGTAATAAATAGAAACAATAAAGAATACAAGACTGAGGTTAAATTGAATAAAAAATAGACAAAACCCAGCGAGATATGATATAATATGATAGAAAATAAAAGAAGGAGGATAATGAAAATGAGAAAAAACACAGTATTTTATAAATGTCCTATATGTGGCAATGTATTGGGGTTAATAGAGGGAAATATTAACAATATCAAATGTTGTGGGCAAGAAATGGAATTATTAGTTGCAAATTCTACAGATGCAGCAACAGAAAAACATAAGCCAACATATGAAAAAGTAGAAGATGAAATTGTAGTAAGAGTTGGTGAAATAGAACACCCAATGGAAAAAGACCACTATATACAATGGATAGCACAAATGAATGATAACCAAACTACAAGAATAAGGTTATACCCAGAACAAGAAACTACAGTAAGGTTTAAATATATTCCAGGTGCAACATTATACGCATATTGTAACAAACATGGACTTTGGGAAACAGAAGTGAAATAAAAAGAGAAGAGTGTTCCAAAACAGGAACACTCTTTAAGTTATTTTATTGAACTGCTCCTAAAACTAGTATTCCCAAATTATCATTATAAATCTCATCAAACTGACTAATTGGAAGTGGATTTTCGCCCAGACCTGCTTCTATTGTATATCCAGGCTTTTTATAGGTTTGTAAAAACCAATCCTTATAACCAGCAAAGCTTGAATTAAAAGGAACTTCAGCTAAAGAATAGCCACTAACTTCAGCAAATTCCTCCCCAATTCTTTCAGCATTCTCGGGAGCATAATTTTGAAATTGCCAATAAATTTCTTGACCCTGTGTATGATATGCAAGTATTAAATTAAAATTATGTTGTAAAGTAAAATCATATAAAGCCAAACTCTCAGGCTCAGTAAGAGAACCATAACCAACAAAATCTCTAGGTGCAGGTGAAGTAAATCCTTGTGTAAATTTAATTTCACGAGCCTCTTCCCAACCTGCAGGAAATTGTAAATTTAAATCCACACCATTAATATTTGCCTTCCAACCCATAGGAAAAGGAATTGCGGGATAATTACGAGCAATATTTTGAGCTCTACTATATACAGAACTACCGTACAGGATAAGCTCCATTTACTAAATTAACCCCATCCGGATTACACATAGGTACTATATAGATTGAAGAATTTTTAAAAATAGTTCTACTGTTTATTCCAAAAATATCAGCATTTATAGTATATGCGATACAAAAATCCTCAATGAACTTCATAAGTAAATTTGTTGTAATAGACTCATTTGCATGAATTGAGGCAGAATAAAATACGTGATTAGAACCCCTACCAATTCGTATGTATGGAATGGGATTTCCGAAGTATACTAAAACCAATAATTTCAGATTGCAAGAAAGGATATGTAGAAAGTAAATCTCTAATATCACTATACAAAAGTTCTGAAGTATAAAATCTATTTGTTGAAACAATAGACATAAAACCACCTAAAATAATATATGCAAAAAACATCAAACTAGTTATAAAAAATAGGAAGAATAACAAAATACTGTATTGAATAATCTGTGAAATTTTGATAGAATAATGTAATCGGAAGGGAGAAATATATGCAAAAACATACAATATCAAAAAGTAAAAAGATGATTATAGCAGCATTATTACTTGCAACATTTATTATATTCGACAGATTAATAACAATAAATATGCAATTTTTAGCAATAAACTTAAGCCTATTACCAATAATGATAGCAGGAATGATTCTAGGTTGGAAATATGGGATGATAATAGGAGCACTTCGGAGATTTAATAGGAGCAATTTTTTGGCCATTTGGTGCATACTTTCCAGGTTTTACAATTAGTACAGCATTAGCAGGATTAGTATTTGGTTTATTCTTATATGAAACACCTAATAAAGAGAAAAAATATTTTTCTGTAAAAGCTATTATAAGTACAGCAATAGTTTTAGTAATGATAAATTTATTACTAAACTCCTCGTGGCTAAAAATTATATATGGTAAAGCTTTTATGTATTACATAACTGTAAGAGCTGTTACACAAGCAGTTGTATTTCCAATATATGTAACATCAATTATATTACTAGAAAAAACACTAAAAAAACCAATAAAAAAATATTTATATAAAGAGGAGCAAATAGAAGAATGAATATAAACACATACTTGTCACATTTTGATAAATTTACAAAAGATCCGACATTAGAAGCGATGGAATATATAATGTCAAAATTCGATAATCCACACAAAAAAGTAAAATGCATACATATAGCAGGAACAAATGGAAAAGGTAGTGTTTGTGAAATGATAAATAATTGCCTAGTAGAGGCAGGATACAATGTAGGCAAATTTATGTCTCCACACTTAATAACCTTTAATGATGGAATATGTATAAATAACAAACCAATATTAGACACAGAGGTTGAGGAGATATTAATTCCATTATCAAAAGTAATTGAAGAATATAACAAAACACATAAAGTACCAGTAAAATGGTTTGAGGTCATAACATCACTTGCCTTCATATATTTTTATAAAAAACAATGTGATATAGCAATTATAGAAACAGGGTTGGGAGGCACAACTGATTGCACAAATATAGTAGAACCATTAGTATCAGTTATAACAACCATTGGATATGACCATATGGATATCTTGGGGAAAAACCTAAAAGAAATAATGAGCCATAAAGCAGGAATTATTAAAAGCAATTCAGAAACAATATTTATAGACCAACCAGAAGTTGTGGATATTGTTAAAGAAAAATGTAAAAAAGAAAAAAATACTTTGCATTTAATTAAAACAGAGGACATAGAAAATTATGAATATAATGAATATTTTCAAAATTTTGACTATAAACAATATAAAAATATAGAAATAAATTTAAAAGGAAAAGTACAAACATTAAATGCAGCAGAAGCATTAGAAACTATTGATATATTAAAGCAAAGAGGGTATAACATTGATGAAACTGCAATTAGAGATGGGTTAAAAACAATAGTACATAAAGCAAGGATGGAAAAATTAGTAAATAACCCTTGCATAATATTTGATGGAGGACATAACGAGAATGCAATTAGAAATCTAAAACAAAACATAGAGCAATATTACAAAAATAAAAAAAGAGTATATATAATATCAATTTTACAAACAAAAGACTATAATACAATAATAAAAGAACTATCGGAAGATAATGAAGCAGTATTTTATTTTACAAATGGTGTCCAGGATAGACCTTATGTGCCAGCAAAAACTTTAAAAGAAGAGGCAATAAAATATATAGAAGAAGAAAGAGTTAATGCAAGAAATTTAGAAGAAGCAATAAAAGAAGTAAAAGAGAAATACAAAGATAGAACAATTTTTATAATAGGAAGTTTCTATGTATACAAAAATGTTATAAAAGCCTTAAAGGAATGATGAAATAATGATAAAAATAGAAAATTTGAGTTTTAAATACAAAGAGGGTGAATATATACTAAAAGACATAAACTTGGAAATTAAACAGGGCCAAAGTATTGCGCTAGTTGGGAAAAATGGCTCTGGAAAGTCCACTTTAGCTAAATTGATATCTGGAATAATAAAACCAACAAAGGGTTTAGTAATGGTAGATGAGATTAATACAAAAGATAAAAAAGAATATATAAATCTAAGAAAAAAAATAGGAGTAGTATTTCAAAATCCTGAAAATCAAATATTATTTAATAATATAGATGATGAACTATCCTTTGCACTAAAAAATTTAGAACTTGATAATCAAGAATTACGAATTAATCAAGCCTTAAAAAATGTAAAAATAAAGAAAGAGGAAATTGGCGAAATAGACGAACTATCTCTTGGGCAAAAACAAAGGATTGCAATAGCAAGCGTTTTAGCTGTAAATCCAGCATACATAGTGCTTGATGAACCTACAACAATGATAGATGGAGAAGGTAAAGAAGCAGTATACAATATAATAAAAGGATTGAAGGAAGCGGGATATACAATAATATATATAACAAATAATACAGAGGAAATTCTATTAGCAGATAAAATTTTAATATTAGATGAAGGAAAAATAGTAGAACAAATTAATAAAAGTGAAATATTAGATAGAATAGAAATAATGAAAAAGTATAATTTGAAATTGCCAACAGCTATCAAGCTTTTAGAAGAACTTAGAAAAAATAATATAGATATAAAACCAGAGGAATTAACTATTGAGGCAATAGTAAAAAAAATAATAGAGCAGGTGAAACAATGAAAAATGTAATCAAGGTCATATTATTTTTAGCATATACAGTATCAATATTTTTAATAAAACATGATATGTTTACAATAATTGTTATTGGAATAAATTTACTTTTAACTATTGTATTAAAAATAAGCATAAAAGGGGAAATATGCAATATTCTTGGAATAATAGTTTTTGTAGCACTAACAAGTGTTATTAATGCAATTACAGTAGATGTTGGAACAGGTATAAGAATAGGTATAAAATTAATACTAGTATGTAATATTACATATGTTTTTTCAAAAAAAACCAGCTATATGGAGCTAGCAGAAGCACTAGAGAAAATATTTTCTGTTTTTAAAGTGATAAAGGTAAATCCTAAAAACATAAGTCTTATGATATGTATTGCAATAGCATTTATACCAACAATAAAAAAGCAAATAAAGCAAGTGAAAGATACCTTAAAATCAAAAGGTGTGAAAATGAATGTAAGAAATTGGGGATTAATATTTGAACCAGTAACAATATCCTTATTAAGAAGGGTAGATGAAATAGAGAGCTGCTTAAAAGCAAAAGCCTATCAGGAGTTGCAAAGTTAACATAAAAAGTGGTATAATATATGTATGCTAATGTTTAAATCCTTTTTTACAACACAGGATAGACATAAGTAAAAATAATTATTTTAAAGGAGAAAAAAAGAAATGCGTCTTAGAGTAGTAGCTGAAACAGGTAGCCAATACGATATTTATGAGGACAACAAAGGTAATATACGTGTGGCTCGTGATTCTGTAAGGGAAGCAATTCTGGCAACTCCATTAACTATCAAATTAGGAGAACCCTTAGTAATGATAGTATATGAGGTAAGCCAATATGACCATACTCCAAGCCAAAAAGAAAGCTGCTGGAGAACTGAGAACGTACAGGGTTTAATCATTTCTTAAAAAATAGTGGAGCTTCAGAAATGAGGCTCCATTATTTTTGAGCAAAATATTGTAAATTGGCTAAAAATAGTATATAATAAATAAGTATTTTTAAATAAGGAGAAATTTATGTTACAAAAATTAGAGGACGTAGAAAAAAGATATGATGAATTAACAGCAAAAATTAGTGACCCGGAGGTTATAGCAAAAACAGCAGAATGGCAAAAACTTATGAAGGAACATGCAGGATTAGAAGACGTTGTTGTAAAATATAGAGAATATAAAAAGGCAAAAAGTGATTTTGAAGAAGCAAAAATGATGGCAAGTGATAAGGAGTTAAAGGAACTTGCAGAAGCTGAAATGGATGAGTTAAGAGAAAAAATCCCTGTGCTTGAAGAGGAATTAAAAATATTATTAATTCCAAAAGATCCAGATGATGATAAAAATACAATATGTGAAATAAGAGCAGGTGCAGGAGGAGAAGAGGCTGCTTTATTTGCAGGAACATTATTTAGAATGTACACAATGTATGCAGAATCAAAACATTGGAAAATAGATATATTAAATGAGAATGAAACTGAAATGGGCGGATATAAAGAAGTAACCTTTATGGTAACAGGAAAAGGTGTTTATAGTAGGCTGAAATTCGAAAGTGGAGTTCACAGAGTACAAAGGGTTCCAGACACAGAAAGTAGTGGAAGAATACATACATCAACAGCAACTGTTGCAGTTCTGCCAGTTGTAGAAGATGTAGAAGTAGAAATAAATCCAGCAGATGTTAGGATGGAGGTGTTTAGGGCATCAGGAGCAGGAGGACAAAAGGTAAACAAAACTTCATCAGCAGTAAGACTAATTCATGAGCCAACAGGAATAGTTGCAGAATGTCAAACAGAACGTTCACAAACTCAAAATAGAGAATATGCAATGAACTTACTAAAATCAAGGATATACGAAATAGAAAAACAAAAACAAGATGAAGCTTTGTATAATGAAAGAAAAAGTCAAGTAGGAACAGGAGATAGAAGTGAAAAAATAAGAACATATAACTATCCTCAAGGAAGAATAACAGACCATAGAATTGGTTTTAGTATATACCAAATGGAAAACTTTTTAAATGGAAACTTAGATGAAATGATAGACAACTTGATTGCAGCAGATAGAGCAGAAAAACTTAAGGGAAATAATGAATAATGTTTAATGGAACAGCGGTGCTGTTCCATTTACTTATTTTACCACTATATTATAAATTCTATTTTTAACATAAATTTCTTTTACTATGTTTCTGCCATCTAGCAATTCTGCTAGTTCTTTATGAGCTAAGGTCTTTACTGATTCCTCATCACTATCAAAAGACACCTTAACTGTTCCTTTAACTTTTCCGTTTATTTGAACAGGAATTTCAATTTCACTATCTGTTGTTTTGCTTTCATCATATATAGGCCAAGTAGATTCACAGATAGGCTTAAATCCTAATTGTTCATTTAGTTCCTCAGTAATGTGAGGAGCAATTGGATTTAATAAAGTTAAAAGCAAATGATAATCCTCTTTAGTAATTGAAGGCTGTTCTTCATAGCTATTTGCTAAAATCATTAAGCTTGATACAGCTGTGTTATAAGCCATTTTGGTTAAATCATTTTGAACTTTTTTAATTGTTTTATGAATTATAGGTTCTAACTTTTTTGAATAATTATCTCCATCTACAACTTTATTTTTTAAACGAATAACTTTATCTATAAAACGTTTGCAACCTTTTAATGAATCTGTGCTCCAAGGTGCATCTTGAGTATAATCCCCCATAAACATTTCATATAATCTTAAAGTATCTGCACCATATTCATTGACAATATCATCAGGATTTATTACATTTCCTTTAGATTTACTCATTTTTTCATTGTTTGAACCTAAGACCATACCATGGCTAACTCTTGTCCAAATCATTTCTTTTTTAGGTACTAATCCAATATTGTATAAGAATTGAACCCAAAATCTAGCGTATAATAAATGTCTTGCAGTATGTTCCATACCACCATTGTACCAGTCAACTCTGTTCCAATATTTCATAGCCTTCATTGATGCAAATTCATTATCATTATGTGGATCCATAAATCTTAAGAAATACCAGCTAGAACCAGCCCAATTAGGCATTGTGTCTGTTTCCCTTTTTGCAGGTCCACCACAGTGTGGACAAGTTGTATTTACCCAATCTTTAATATTGGCAAGAGGACTTTCGCCATTTTCAGTTGGCTCATATTCTGCAACATTTGGAAGAAGTAATGGTAAATCATCCTCCTTCATTGGTTGCCATCCGCATTTTTCACAATATATCATTGGAATTGGTTCTCCCCAAAATCTTTGGCGAGAGAAAATCCAATCTCTCATTTTATAATTATTAACTTTTTTTGCAATTCCCATATTAACAAGCTTTTCAGTAATTGCCTCTTTTGCTTCTTCAACCGTAAGGCCTGTAAATTCTTCAGAATTAATTAATTTACAGCCTTTATTTAAGTAATCTTGTTTTTCAAAAGCTTTATCAAAGGTATCTTGCCCATCTATTACTTGAAGCATTTCTAAATTATGTGCTTTTGCATATTCAAAATCTCTTTGGTCGTGTGAAGGAACAGCCATTACAGCACCTGTTCCATAATCTCCTAAAACAAAATCTCCTAAGAAAATTGGAACCTCTTTGCCATTTACTGGGTTAATTGCAGTAATGCCTTCAACAATGCAACCAGTTTTACCTTTATTCAAGTCAGTTCTATCTATATTAGATTTTTTTGAAGTTTCTTGAATATATTTCTTGACTTCCTCTTTATTTTTTACTCTTGGCATTAATTCCTTAATCAATTTTCCATCTGGTGCAATAACGAAAAATGTAATTCCATAAATTGTTTCAATACATGTTGTGAAAATAGAAAACTTACCACCACCTAATATTTGAACATCAAGTTCAACACCTGTAGATTTTCCAATCCAATTTATTTGACCAAGTTTTACTCTATCAGCAAAATTAGTATCATCTAATCCTTTTAATAAGTCCTCTGCATAGTCACTCATTCTAAGCATCCATTGAGATTTTTCCTTTTGAACAACTGTATTTCCGCATCTCTCACAAACTCCACCTGCAGAATCTTCATTAGATAAAACAGTTTTGCAAGTAGGACACCAGTTAACTGGAACAGTAGCTTTATAAGCCATACCATGTTTATAAAATTGCAAAAATTGCCATTGAGTCCATTTATAATATTCTGGATCTGTTGTAGAAAACTCACGAGACCAATCAAAAGAAAATCCCAAATTCTTCATTTGCCCTTTAAAGGTATGAATATTTTCTTTTACAGCATCTTTTGGATGAATATGGTTCTTAATTGCATATTGTTCAGCAGGAGCACCAAATGCATCCCAACCCATCGGATATAAAACATTATATCCCTGTAATCTCTTCATTCTAGCTAAAGCATCTTGAGCAGTATAACTTCTCACATGACCAACATGAAGACCAGCACCAGAAGGATAAGGAAACTCAACTAATATATAATAAGGCTCTTTTTTATCTCCAGTTATTGCCTTAAAAGTTTGGTTATCATCCCAATATTTTTGCCATTTCTTTTCGATTTTGTTATGATTATATTCCATAAATTCACCTCTAAAAACAAATTACATAATATTATACAACAAACTTAGCTAAAAATAAAGTGGAATTAGGGAAAAAGGATAAAAAATAATATCATAAAATTACTAAACCTTGCATAGAATTTAATATATTAGTTACAAAGGAGTGAAGATTTATGTGGTGCACTTTGGAGGTACAAGATGTAACAAGAAAACTAAAGACGAATATGCAGTTTGGTCTAAGTGAAGATGAAGTAAAGAAAAGACAATTACAATATGGTAAAAATAAGCTTAATGAAAAAAGAAAGACGAGCCTAGTTGTGAAATTTTTAAAGCAATTTAGTGATTTTATGATAATTATATTACTTATTAGTGCAGGAATTTCTGCAGGTATTTCATATCTTGAACATAGTAATGATTACATAGATTCTATAATAATTGTTGGAATTGTTATTTTAAATGCAATTATGGGAGTAATACAGGAAAGTAAGGCAGAGAAATCAATAGAAGCACTTCAGAAATTATCTAGTCCACAAGCAAAAGTAAAAAGAAGTGGAGAAATAAAGGTAATACCAAGTGAAGAACTAGTTCCTGGTGATTTGGTTATTATAGAAGCCGGAAATTATGTTCCAGCAGATTTAAGACTTATAAATACATATAATTTCAAGGTGGAGGAATCAGCTCTTACAGGGGAAACAATCCCAGTAGAGAAAAATGCAACCAGAATAATAAAAGAAAATGCAAGTTTAGGAGATATGGAAAATTTGAGTTTTTCAACAACTATAGCTGTTAGTGGACATGCAGAAGGAATTGTTACTGAAACAGGAATGAATACAAAAGTTGGAAAGATTGCTCAAATGATTATAACAGATGAAGCACCAGAAACACCTTTGCAAAAAAGATTACGGAGAAGTAGGTAAAAAACTTGGAATAACTGCACTAGCAATATGTGTGTTAGTTTTTATTATAGGGTTATTTAGACAAATACCAAAAATGGAAATATTTATGTCATCAGTAGGGCTTGCAGTTGCTGCAATTCCAGAGGGATTACCAACAGTAGTTACAATTATGCTCTCAATTGGGATTACTAGAATGGCAAGAAAAAATAGTATAATAAGAAAGCTTCCAGCAGTAGAAACATTAGGCAGTAGTACAGTTATAGCATCAGATAAAACAGGAACTCTTACACAAAATAAGATGCAGGTTGTAGAAATATTCTCTATGGGAGGAAATAATCAAAATCAAATTTTAAGGCTAGGTGCAATGTGTACAGATTGTTCAATATCAAATGGAAAGATAGAAGGAGAAGCAACTGAAAAAGCAATAGTTGAAGCAGCAAGTAATCTCGGAGAAAACAAAAATAGATTATATAAAGAAATGCCAAGAATAAACGATATCCCATTTGACTCTGAAAGAAAAATGATGACAACAATTCATAAGGTTGGAAAGAAATATAGGATTATTACAAAAGGTGCACCAGATGTATTGATAAAAAGATGTTCAAAATACATAAATCAAATAAGACAAGAACAAATAACCACAAGAGAAATTTCTAATATAGAAAGACAAAATGAACAAATGGCAATGCGAGCATTAAGAGTAATAGCAATTGCTTATAAAGATTTAGATACTTTACCAAATAAAATAGACAACACTTTAGAAGATGATTTAACATTTTGTGGTTTACTAGGGATGATAGATCCACCACGAGAAGGTGTAAAGGAAGCAATTGCAGAGTGTAAGCGAGCAGGAATAAAAACTGTAATGATTACAGGTGACCACATATTAACAGCAAAAGCAATTGCAGAAAAATTAGGAATATTAAGATTTGGAGATGTAGCAATAACAGGTCAAGAATTAGATAAAATTTCAGATAAAGAATTAGAAAAAAATATAATGAAATATTCAGTATTTGCAAGAGTTTCACCAGAACATAAAGTAAGAATAGTAAAGGCTTTTAGAAGTCAAGGAAATGTTGTTGCAATGACAGGAGACCGGAGTAAATGATGCACCAGCATTAAAAAATGCAGATATAGGAATAGCAATGGGACAAACGGGCACAGATGTTGCGAAAAATGCAGCAGACATGATTTTAACAGATGATAATTTTGTAACAATAATAGAAGCGGTAAAGGAAGGAAGACATATATATGATAATATAAAAAAATCAGTCCATTTCTCAATATCAACAAACGTAGGAGAAATAGTTACAATGTTTATCGGATTACTACTTGGATTTGATGCACCATTTGTAGCAATACAATTATTATGGATAAACTTTGTTACAGATTCACTTCCAGGAATAGCACTAGGATTAGAACCAATGGATGTGGACATAATGAACAAAAAACCGAAGAAGGTAAATGAAAGCTTATTTGCAGGAGGATTATGGGGAAAAATTATCATTGAAGGAATAATGATAGGAACATTAACATTATTCACATTTGCATTAGGAAAAAATTTATATGGATTGCAAGTAGGAAGAACAATGGCATTTTTCAATTTGAGTGCATTAGAATTGGTTCACAGCTTTAATATAAAAAGTGAAGAATCAATATTCAAAACAGGAATATTTAACAATTTATACCTAGTAGTAGCAGTAATTATAGGACTAATATTACAAGCAGTTGTAATAATTCAGCCAAAACTAGCACAAGTTTTTGACAGCGTACCATTAAACTCTACACAATGGTTACTTGTAGGAATAGTTTCAATATTACCAATAATAATAATAGAAATACAAAAAGCAATAAACACCTTCAAATTTGGTAAAGTAATATACCCTAAAAAAGAGGCAATGGGAAAATTATAAAATTAAATCATTCATACATACAAAATAATAGTGTAAAATAATTTCGGGGAAATTTTAAAATAAAAAAATAAGATACTCCCA
>OIYV01000167.1_pt1 | contig 43750 bp, 40 predicted proteins | sample 1588251 | NCBI WGS metagenome assembly OIYV01 (sample SAMN03283282) | human gut metagenome | biome: human-associated habitat; material: feces | host: Homo sapiens | place: Peru | collected 2012
TGTGTGTGTGTGTGTGTGTGTGTACAGCCCCAAGGGTTTCAGCTTCTGCTTTGTTCATATTCTCCTCCTTTATTTTTTTACTTATATAATCAATAAATACTTTTAACAATTTATAACTTTATTCTATAATAAAAAAATACAAATTGCAATAAAAAATCGCAATTTGTAATATAATTGTAATATTTACTTTGTTTTTAAAGCATACATAGTATTGCTTCTAGTCCTACATTTATGTCTATTTGTCCTTGTTTGGTTTTGTAGTCTAAGTCTATTAGTTGTTGTAATATGTTTCTTAGTTCTTCTTTTTTGAAGTAACTTGCTTGTTTTTTGTATTTTGTTATTAAAAACATTTGATTTGGTTTTAGGTTTAGACTTTCTGCTATGTCTTTATTTTCTTCAGTTGCTAATATTGTTATATATACTTTCTTTAAGTGATTGTATAATGTAATTAGTATCTTTTGTATTGGTTCTTTGTTGTATAATAATTCTTTTAGTGTTTGCAAGGCTTTTGCAACGTTTCTTTGTCCTAGTCTGTCTGTTAAATCAAATATTACACTATCTAGTTCTTTTATTGATAATTTGTCTATATCTTCTGGTTTTATTGTTCCTTTTTCTCCTACATATTCTATAAGTTTTCTTATTTCATTTATTAGGTTTAGCATTCTTGTTCCACAGATTTCAATAAAATAATTTATTGTTCTATCATCTATATTTACTTTGTAAGCATTACAAATTGTTTTTATTCTTTTTGATATTTGAATTGGTTTTAGCTTTTCGAAGTTGCTTACTGTCCCTAATTTTTGTAGAGTTTTTACAAGTTCATTTGTTCCAATATCTTGTTCTATAAACACAAGTACAAGAGTTTCCTTTATTGTTTCTATGTTTTCTGTTATATATTTTGATATTTTTTCTTGCAAACTTTCGCTTTTTTGATTTCTTTTAGTGGGCTTGTCCTCTTTCTTTTTGCCTCGGGTTTCTTTTTTGAATAATCCAGAGTTTTTTACAAATATTAATTTTTTAGGATAGCCAAAAGCTGGAGTTTCTATATCTGATATTAGTTTATCTACATTTTTTTCATCTATTTGAACATAGTTTATACCATTTATTAATTCGCCAAAGTTCTTTTTAATTCGTTTAGTACATTGTTCAAGTAAATATTGTTCCTCACCATATAACAGGTATAAACTATCTAACTTTCCTATCTTTAATTTTTTTTCAAGTTCTTCTATTGTCATTATTATCCTCTCTAAATTTAATATTAACTTATAATTTTTGTGAAAATTTAGCTGAATGTGCATGGCATATTGCTGCTGCCATGCTATCTGTTGTATCATCTAACTTTGGCAGTTTCTCTACATTTAGTATTGTTTTTACCATTTTTTGTACTTGAATTTTATCTGCTCTGCCATATCCAGCTACAGCTTGTTTAATCTGAAGTGGTGTGTATTCAAATGTGGGTATATTTTTTTTGCACCCTACTGTTAGTATTATACCTCTTGCTTGTGCTACATTAATTGCTGTTTTTTGGTTGTTGTTGAAAAATAATTCTTCTACTGATATTGCATCTGGTTTGTATTCATCTATTATCATACTTATATCATCAAATATTTTAGTAAGTCTTAATGGAAATGATATTCCAGCACTTGTTGTTACTGCTCCTGAGTCTATTAACTTAAATTTGTTACCTACATAATCTATTATGCTGTATCCTGTTATTGCATAACCTGGATCTATTCCCAAAATTCTCATTTTTATTCCTCTCATTTTTCATATATTATTCTGAATACCTCTGCTACACTCCAAGCTTGAGCTACCGCTCCTTTCGGTAAGTATGGTGCTTTTGAATCATATATTTCACTTATTTGACCTAAGCACCCTCTTTCCAAGATATCCTTTGTGAAGGTTTTCTCTGTTTGTTCTTTTAACTTAGCTATTTTTTGTTTTAGTTCTTCTTTTTTCTTTCTATCCTTCTCAGCTTTTACCATGTTTTTCAATCCATTATAGTATAAGCCTAAAAGCCACGCCCATATTATTCCTTGATGATAACTTGAATCTCTTCTAAAACTATCTCCTTCATAAGTATCTATATAGCCTTTTTCACCTTTTGCTAGGGTTTTTAGGCCATATTTATTTAATAGTTTCTTTTCTACTGTTTCCATCATGTTTTTAGCTTTCTCTGAATTAGGTTCTAATATTGGATATGTTAATGATATACTAAATAATTGATTTGGTCTTACTCTAGCATCTCCAAGCACATCATATAAACATTTCTTTTTAAGATTATAGAATTTTTCTTCAAAAGATTTTTTGCATTTTTCTGCCATTTCTTCATATTGTTTTAATTCTTTTTTGTCTCCGAATTTCTTGCACAATTCTGCCATAATTTTTAAACTATTGTACCATAAGCTATTTACTTCAACTGTTTTACCATTTCTAGGTGTGAAACAGTGGTTTCCATATTTCGCATCCATCCACGTGTTTTGTGTGTTTTCAGTTCCTGATGAAATTAAACCATCTTCATCTAAAAATATATTGTTATTATCTATATCAATTCCTTTTGAGTAATTTTCTATTATTGCTTTTAATTTTTTATATATGTTTTGTTTGATGAATTCATAATCCGAAGTATATTCTAGATATTTTTTCACTTGCTCAAATAGTAGTAATGAACTATCCACACTATTATATAATGGTCTATTGTCATACCCTGAGTAGCCATTTGGTACTAATCCAAATTTTATGTCTCTTGTGAGTGTTAATAAAACATCTTTTGCAATTTTGTATTTTTTTGTCATTAACAATAAACCTTCAAAAGAAATTAATGCATCCCTTCCCCAATCTAGGAACCATGGGTATCCTGCAATTATTGTATGATAACCAAAACTTGGTCTATATACAATAAAATTGTCAATTGCAATTGAATAGTATTTTAGCATCTCTAGTTTTTGAAGCTTTTCTTCTGATAGTTTTGTTATATCTTCTTTTAGATTGATAAATTCTGCTTTGTACATTAATTCATTTATTCTTATAATCTCTTTATTTATAACTGTTCTAGCATTTATTTCTTCTATGTTTTCTTCTAATGAACATATAAAACTAATTTCTGTTCCGAGTATTTTCCTTTATTTCTATTTCATATCTACCTGGAACAGAAAGGTTTTCTTCAGGGAAGAAACCTCTTTTTTCCTCTTCTATATAATACATATTGTTAAAGGTATCATTGAAATGTTCTATATATGTGCCTTTTGACATATGAAAATATATTGGACAATTCGTATATTCATCTATTTGTACTTTTACTTTGTTATCTTTAATTTCTTGTTTTATATTATAGTAATGATTTGTATTCATTGTATGAAAATCTCTAAAGTTTAATATTGGAGTAACTGTAAATTTTGCTTTTGGTCCATCATTTTTTATTTTATATAGTATGCATACTGTGTTTTTACCATACTCCATACAAATAATTTTGGTTATTTTTATTTTTCCAACTTTATATGTGAAGATTGGAATATACTCTTTTTCAAAACTTTCTAGATATTTGTATCCTTCTGATATGTAATTTCTACACATATTAGAATATAAATTATATTTTTTGTTTTCTATTTCTACACTTTCATCAACTTTTGATAATATTACATACCTTCTTGCTGGAGGTGTAAGAGAAGCTACTAGTAATCCATGGTATTTTCTTGTATTAATTCCTAATACACTAGATGACGCATAGCCACCAATTCCATTTGTTATAAGCCATTCTTTTGTTATTCCGTCTCTTAATTCCAATTGTTCCTTACTTAATTTCATCTGTTTGTTCCTCCTTCAAAAGTGCAAAGTGTTTCTAATCTTTACTTTTTAACTCTTTTGCCTTCTTTCATCTCTTTTAAAAATCGTTCTTTTTCTTTTTTTTCTGCTTCGTCTGTCATTTTTTTTGCTTTTTCATATATCTTCTTATTTACTTCTGCTGTTTGTTCACTTTCTCTAATAGATTCAATTCTATCTTGATATTTACTACTGAATTTGCTCTTTCCTCTTATCTTTTTTACTTTTTTATGTTTTGGTTTTCTACTGTTCTTTAGTTTTTTTCTAGCTTCTTTTAGTTTTGCATTTAATAGTACATAATGCTCATCTGTCTTTTTATCTTTGAATCTTAAATCATTTACAATTATTTCTATTATTTGCTTTGCTATTAGGTCTGGATTATGCCTTATGTATTCTCCTTCTACATATGATATGTCAGCTCTTATTATTTCTGTATTTTTTATGTTTTGCTTATCTATTTCAACTAAACTTGCACCCGCTTTATTATATTTTCTTAAAATCTCTGGTATAATGTCTCCATTGTCGCAAATACAATAATCTATAATTTCTGCACCTGTATGCTCTGTAATAGCTTTTATATGATCTGATAAAGAATAATCGTCTGTGTGTCCATTTTCGGTCATTATATTAGATACATATATCTTATATGCCTTGCTTTCTCTTATTGTTTTGGCTACATTTTTTATTAATAGATTTGGAATTACCTCTGTATATAATGAGCCTGGTGCAATAACTATAGCCTCTGCTTCCTTTATTGCTTCAACTATCCCTGGTGTTGTCCTACAATTTGTTGGTCTTATAAATACTCTATTTATCTTTGTTACCTTTTGGCTTGTTATTTCTGCGATTTTTTCCTTTTCCTCTATAATAGTTCCATCATCTAATTCTACGCATATATGCATTGCGTCCAATGTTGCAGGTAATACCTTGCCCACCATAGCTAGTATGCTGTTGCTTTTTTCTATCCCTTTTGCTAAATCGTTATTTACTTTTCCCATTGCATCTAGATATATATCTCCAAAAGTCATATTGTCTATTGGTAAATTCATAATTTTAGCCATTTCTTGGCTGTTTTTTGATAATGCTATTATACTGTTTCTAATTGCGTCTGTTGGTCTTCTTTTTATTTCATTACCATAACTAGATACCGTTACAATTGCTGTTAGATTATTTGTATAATTTTTAAGTCCTGTAATTACTCTATTTAAACCTGCTCCTCCACCTATTACTACTATTTTAGGTCCTCTATCTTTTGTATCTCCTAGTTCTTTTATAGTCTTTGCATCTTGTAATACTGCCAATTCTAATGTTCTTTTTTGTATAAAGACTAGTCCTACTGTAAATGTTGTAATTCCAGCAACAAAAGTAATTACTATTTTTATTAAATCTATCATTAATAGCGGACCATTTGTAGCTATTATTTTTGAAAATCCATAACAAGCTAAACTTATTCCTATTATCATTAGTAATATCCATCTTTTAATTTTTGTACTATTTTTTAGCCATCCAAAAAAACTTTTCATTTTTATTCACCTATTACCTTTATTTCTAATTCTAAATCTATTTCATATTTTTCTTTCACTACGTTTTTTATATGTTGAATTAAATCTAAAACATCTTGTGCTGTGGCATTTCCTTTGTTTACTATAAATCCAGCATGTAAATTTGAAACATAAGCATCTCCAATATTATATCCCTTTAAATTACATTTGTCTATAATTTCTGCTGGAATATATCCATTTTTTCTCTTGAAAATACTTCCTGCATTTGGTATGTTTATTGGTTGTTTTGTTTTTCTCCTTGTCATATTTTCTTCCATTATTTTTTGTATTTGTTCTTTATTTCCTAATTGCAATTTGATTCTTGTAGATATTATTATATCATCACTTTCACTGAAAATGCTATTTCTATATGAAAAATTGTGTTTCTCTCTTGATATTGTTTTTAAGTTTAAATCTTTATCTAGATATGTTGTACTTCGTACAAGGTCTCCAAATTCTCCACCATATGCTCCTGCATTCATCTTTATCGCTCCACCTACAGTCCCTGGTATTCCTGAAGCAAATTCTAATCCAGATAAACTATTCTCATAAGCTACTTTTGCTAAAACTGGTATAGCCACTCCACTTCCAGCTTCTATATTTTCTCCTTCTACCTTTATATCTTTGAAGTTTAGTTTTATAGTTATCCCTCTTATACCTTTGTCTTTAACTAAAAGGTTGGTTCCATTCCCTATGCAAGTTACAGCTACTTTTTCTTTTCTTGCAATTTGAAGAACATTTCTTAATTCCTCAAGTTCATTTATGTTTATGAAAATGTCTGCTGGCCCCCCTATTTTAAATGATGTATGTTTTGACATCGGATCATTTAGTGAAATTCTATCCTTGGAAATTATATTTATTAATTCATTATATATTTTTTCCATTTTCATCCCCTAATTCCATATTATTCAAGCTATAGCAATTTTATCATTATTTTGAAGAAAAGTAAAGCATTTGGGTAGCCAAACCTACCGTTTTTATGATATAATATAATTCCATGGAGGAGAATATGTTAGACGATTTATTAATTCCAGAAGATAAACGTATTATTATAGATTTGCATAATATGGAGCTATTAGAAGCTCGTTATTATTTAGATAAGTTATTCGAAACTTTACCAGAAGATATTCAAGAAGTTGTTGTTATTCATGGATATCGTAAGGGACAAGTTTTATTAAATATGGTCCGTAAGGATTTTAAAAATCCTAGAATTAAACAAAAAGTAATCCCCTTTAATAAAGGGATTACCTTGTTTTTAGTTTAGTTCTCTACTTATTCTTTCTATGTCTGGATCTGCTAATATTTCATCATATATGTTTATTTTTTTTATGTTGTTTATCTCTTCTACTGAATACCCCATGTTTTTTAACTCTTCCACTTTATAATTTGTTATTATGCTATATTTATCATTTTCCTTTACTACTTTTATTAATATTTTGCTTAAATTCCCAGCTTTGTTTCTTATTACATAGCTTAATCCGTTTTCGTATATTATGCTTGAATTAGGGATTCTAAGCCCTTGTTGCTCCCACCATACTATGTCTAATGAAATTTTTCTATAATTTGTTAGGTATTCTACCCCTTGTGTGATTTTTAACACTATTAATTTGCTGTCATTATCATCTTTTATATATTCTATTGTCGCTGGTATTTCTTGATTTGTAGCCAATTTTATTTTTAACTTTTTTCCAACTTCTGCTTTTTTTGCTTCTTCTGTTTTTGTTGATACTGCAATATAACATTCAAAATTATTTATTATTTTTCCCTCTTTGTCGCTTGTTGTTACTATTTGACCTGTTATTAGTCCTAAACTTTCGAGCATTTTCTTGTTAATTCCATCAAGACTTTGGAATGTTAATGTGTCTTCTAAGCCATCTACTCTATATGAGACAACACCTCCAATTGGTGCTTTCTCATATTGAGAGTTGTCTTTAAGTTGATTTTCAATTTTTATTTTTTCGTTTATTAAATTACTTATATATGAACCCGCTGGACTTAATTCTCCTGAAATTTTGGCTTTTTTGGTTATATATCCATTTATATCAGTTTTATATTCTTTTATCTGTTGAATATTGTTATTATTTTGAATTCCATTTATTTTATTTTCAATTTGTTTATCTAGTGCCTTTATATCACTTGAAAATACTTCTGCTTGGCTCTCCATTGCTACTTGTATTTGCTTGTTTAAGTTTTTAATTTTTTCGTTAAGTTCCTCTTCGTTTGTAGCCTCATACCTAAATACTTCTTCACCAACAGAAACTCTTTCCCCTTCATTTTTTATTTGAACTAATTTGTTTTGATTTTCTGGTGTCTTTATTACTTTTTCTTCTCTTATAACATATCCTGTTACACTTTCACTTTGTGATATTGTACCTTGTTCTATTAAGAAGGATTCTGTGGGATTTATTGCTAATTTTATTATTTGATATGTACAAAATATTACTGCAAATATTATCAAAGATAACAAGGTTACTTGTACTATATGTTGTCTGATTTTATTAATCTTATTGCTTTTCTCGCTACGTTTTTTGTTAGCCTTTTTTTTGGGTCTTTCTTTAACCTTGGTCATCTTTACGTTTCCTCCTTCTAAGTTTCTTGTACTTTTTTAGCTTTCTAATTATTCTCCATTTATTATTATTTCCAATTTTTTTTCTAAGGGTTTTTCTCCATCTAGCCATATTGTTTCCTTATTTTTTCTAAACCACGTTAGTTGTCTTTTTGCATAATGTCTAGTTTTCTTCTTAATCTTTTCTATCATTTCTTCTTTTGTAAGTTTATTTTCTAGATATTCAACAACTTCTTTATACCCTAATCCCTGCATTGCTGTGGGAAATTTGTGATATTTATTTAAGATACTTTGTACCTCTTCTATTAGCCCTTGTTCAATCATTTGGTCTACCCTTTTTTCTATTCTTTCATATAGCTTTTCTCTATTCATCGTTATTGCAAACATTTTATAATTATACTTAATTTCATTCTTTCTTGATTCTTTTTCTACTTCTGTTTTTGTTTTTCCTGTTTTATGATATATTTCTAGTACTCTTATAATCCTTTTTTTATCATTTATGCTTATTTTTTTCATTGCCTCCGGATCAATTTTTCTTGCTTCTTCGTATAGTCTTTCTAGTCCTTCCTTTTCTGCTAGTTCGTTTAATTCTTCTCTATATTCTTTATCTATTTTTTCATCTTGGAATTCAATTCCATATATCATACTATCTATGTAAAGACCTGTACCACCTACTATTATAGGTGTTTTACCTTTTTTTAGTATTTCCTCTATTTTTATTTTGGCATCTGTTTTAAAATTTGCAACACTATATCTTTCTTCTGGTGATACAAAGTCTAATAAATGGTGTTTTATACCTTGCATTTCTTCTTTAGTTAACTTTGCAGTTCCAATATTCATATCCTTATATATTTGCATAGAATCTGCTGAAATAATTTCTCCATTTATTCTTTTTGCAAGCTCAACTGCCAGTTTAGATTTTCCTGATGCAGTTGGTCCTCCAATTACATATATATTTGGCTTCAAAACATCTTCCTCTCTAGAATTATTCATTAGCACAAAGTATCTACTACTTTCTTCTATTGAACTTCTTCTCCAAATCTACTTTACTCATTTTTATTGCTGTTGGTCTCCCATGTGGACAGGTAAATGGGTTAGGTAATACTAATAGTTTTTTCATTAAGGCATCTACTTCCTCTTTAGTCAATGCCATATTTGCCTTTACTGCTGCTTTGCAAGCAATTGTTGCAATGAACTTATCTTCCTTTTCTTGTTTTGCTGTTATTGCGACAGTATCAATTGTATCTAGTATTTCTAAGAATAGTTCTTTTGTGTCCATATCCATACAAATTGCTGGAACACCTATTAGTCTTATTGTACTTTCTCCAAATTCTTCTAACATGAAACCAGCTTTTGTGAATAAATCAAGGTTTTCTTTTACTATTGTTTTTTCTTTATGTGATAAATTTATTATGTCTGGTAATAGCATTATTTGAGATTCCTTTTCTGCTGTTTCATAATAGTTTTTCTTTATTTCTTCATACATAACTCTTTCATGCGCTGCATGTTGATCTATTATGTACATTTCATTTCCCATTTCTATTATAATGTATGTTGAAAATACTGTCCCACAATATTTATATGGAGGTGCATTTTTGTATTCCTCGTTATCTTCAAACATTGAAAGTTTTTGTTTTGTGTCTGCATATGAATAGTCTGTTATCTTTTCAACATCTTCACTTTCTTCTTTTTCTATTCCAAATGTTTCATTGTACATTTTTTTAAAATTCATATTTTGAGATGTTTCGTCGTTTGTTTCTTTATCTGTTTTGTATATTTCATTACTCTTATATGCAAATATTTCTTCTATTGCATTTTTTTCAACTTCTTCCTCTATAGTGTTATCCTTTTTTTTGAATAATCCAAATAAACCTGTTTTTTTGTCTTCAACTTTTTCGGTTATTGGCTCAAACCTTTGAGTTGCTTGCATATCAGGTTCTGGCTCGACTCTCTTTTCTGTATTAGAATTTATTATTTCAGATATTTGTTCAATATTCTTGTTTTCCGTCATATCTTTTTTAGTGTCATTTTTCACTTCTTGGTCTATTGGTTCTATCTCTTGTTTTGTTCCTATTTCTAGTGTTTTTTCTGTGTTTTTAACTAGGTCTTTTTTTAAAAGTCCTTCCCTAATTGAATGATATATTGCTTTGAATACCTTTTGCTCTTCTTGAAATCTTATTTCTAATTTTGTTGGATGTACATTTACATCTATCTTTCTAGGATCTATTTCTAAATTAAGTATTACAAAGCCAAACTTTCCTATTGGAAGAAGTCCTTTAAAGGCTTGTTCTGCACCTGCTGATAAGGTCTTATCTTTAATAAATCTTTTGTTCACAAAAAACATTTGATATGTTCTATTATTCCTTGCTATTTCAGGTTTTCCAATTACACCTGTAACTTTTATATTCTCATATTGATAGTCTATATCTATTAATCCATCTGTTATTTCTTTTCCATATAGGCTATATATTACTGTCTTTATGTCTCCATTTCCGTTTGTTTGCAATATTGTCTTATTCTCATTTGATAATTTTATTGCTACATTTGGATTCGCCAAAGCTATTCTTGTAACTGCATCTTCTATATATCCAAGTTCTGTATAATCTTTTTTTAAAAACTTGTATCTTACTGGAGTATTATAAAACAAGTTACTTACTATTATAGTTGTTCCTTTTTGTGCTCCTGTTTCCTCCTGTTCTATTATATCTCCACCTTCTACTATTATCTTATTTCCCATGAATTCTTCTGCTGTTTTGGTAATTAATTCTATATGAGAAATTGCTGCAATACTTGCCAAAGCCTCTCCTCTGAATCCCATTGATTTTACACTTTCAAGATCCTCTGCTGTTCTTATTTTGCTAGTAGCATGTCTTTCAAATGCAAATCTTAAGTCGTCTTCTGCGATTCCCGAACCATTATCTGTTATTCTAATTTGCTTTATTCCGCCATTTTTGACTTCTATATTTATACTTGTTGCTCCCGCATCTATTGAGTTTTCTACTAATTCTTTTACAACAGAAGCTGGTCTTTCTATTACTTCTCCAGCTGCTATTTGATTTATCGTTAACTCATCTAATAAAACTATTTTCCCCATAATCTATCCCTTCCATTTTAGTATAATGTGTACTCAACGTAGTGCATAACACCATCCTTCTTAACTCCATTTAGGCTTATTACATCTCTGTTCTCAAAGTTTACTACTATATCATCATAAACATTACCCAAATCAAATGTCTCCTTTATTTGGCTGCTTGAAAAGTATCTTAGCTTTGCATCTGTTAAGCTTTGTGTTTCAATAGAGCTATTGGATGATATTATTTTTTGTAACTTAGTTTCTTGTTCTTGGGTTAATGGAGAACCAAGTTCTGTGTAATCTATTCCTTCTTCTAAAGCTATATCCACTTTCTTTTGAAGCAATTTCATATATGCTTCAAAGCGTACAACTTTAGATTTGTTGTATGAATCTATACCATAATTAATTGATAAACCTGAAATTATAAGTAGTAATATAACTATTATTATAACTATTATTAAGGTTATTCCTTTGTTGTTCTTCATATCCTTCCTCCTCGTATGTTTAATATGCTCATATTTTATCATATCAACTTTTCTTTTTCAATGATTTTCTTGACTTTTTTATTTTGTATGATAAAATTATATTAGATGCGGGTATAATTTAGTGGTAGAATGCCATGCTTCCGACCTGGTAGCGAGGGTTCAATTCCCTCTACCCGCTCCAGAATATTAGCTTATAAAACATTATTGAAGTTTTATAAGCTATTTTTTGATTTTGAATAGTTGAAAAAAATTTGTTAAAAACGATAAGAAAAATTTTATTACCAAGTTACAACAATGGGATTATACATTAGGAATATTTGGTGTAAAACTATATCAGGGTAACTACAATTCAACATTAGTTGCACAAGGTGCATTTAGTGCTTATAAAAAATGTCTTTTAAAACAAATAGGTGGCTGGCAAAACTGCATATGCTATGGGAAATTGAATGTAAATTAGAAAGAAGAAATATTTTGGCATTTATCTTTTACGTTTTATTATATGCATTTACTTTAGCTCCATATTGTTTAATTGGATATATTTCAGAGTTAATAAATTTTAAGAAAGAATGGTAATTAAGTTCAAGACCTTAGCAAGTAATACTAAGGTCTTGATGCCTTCTTTAATAGGCTTTATGATACTTTCTCTTTTTTGTCTGTTCTGTATAAGATATAGTCTATACTTACATTGTAATAATCTGCTAATTTACATAGCGATTCTAATGGAATATTACGTTTGCCTAGTTCATAGTATGAGTATGCTACTTGTGTTATATTTAACTTTTTGCTAACTTCTGTTTGGGTCAAGTCTTTGTCCTCTCTTAAATCTCTTATTCTCGTTTTCATAATAGAATCCTTTCAATAATAAATTTATAAGTAGATTATATGAAAGATATACTATTATTTGTTGTTTTAAAACATTGTGTTGTGTAAAAATTGTGTAAAAAAATGACAATAAACAATTTTTATGTTGTTTATTGCTATTTTTTATTCTCTTTTTATTATTTTGCTAGCACTCTAGTTGTTCTCTTGTGTGGATTTTTATCCACATTTTGCACTTAGTTTTCCACAACTATTTCTCCATCTTGTTCTGTTATTGTCGCTCTTTCTCCTTTTTTTAAATTTCCTTCGATTATTTCTTCTGCAATTTTATCTTCTAACATTGTCTGTATCATTCTTCTTAATGGTCTTGCCCCATAGTTTGAGTCTGTTCCTTTTGCCACTATTAATTCTTTTGCTTTTTCATTTATTTTAATTTCTATATTTTGTTCTTTTAATCTTTCTTGTATTTGTTTAAACATAATATCAGCTATTTGTTTTATTTCTTCTGGTAGTAGTTTATGGAAAACAATTATTTCATCTATACGATTAATAAATTCTGGTTTGAATTCTTTCTTTAATTCTGCTAGTACTTCTTTTTTGGTTGTTTCGTATTCTTTTAATTCTTGATTATTCTCAGCTAAAGTAAAGCCTAATGTTTTTTTATCTGTAATTAGCCTTGCTCCTATATTTGATGTCATTATTATTACTGTGTTTTTGAAACTTACTACTCTTCCATGAGAATCTGTAAGTCTTCCATCATCTAATATTTGAAGTAACATATTTAATACATCTGGATGCGCCTTTTCAATTTCATCAAATAGAATTACAGAATATGGTTTTCTTCGTACCTTTTCTGTTAGTCCTCCTGCTTCATCAAAACCCACATATCCAGGAGGTGAGCCTATCATTTTTGAAGTTGAATGTGCCTCCATATATTCAGACATATCAATTCTTATAATTGAGTTTTCATTTCCGAAAAGAGCCTCTGCTAAAGCTTTTGAGAGTTCTGTTTTTCCAACACCTGTTGGTCCTAAAAACATAAATGAACCTATTGGCCTATTGGGATCTTGAAGCCCTATTCTACTTCTTTTTATTGCCTTTGCAACTGCTTTTACCGCTTCATTTTGACCTATTACCCTATAATGCAAAATTTGCTCTAGATTTTTAAGTCTTTCATTTTCATCTTGTGATATCTTTTTAGCTGGTATACCTGTCCAACTACTTATTACCTCTGCAATTTCTTCTTCTCCTATTTGTTTTACACTTTTGCTTGTTTTGTCTTTCCATCTTTGTTTTTCTTTTTCTAATTTTTCTTTTTCTTGCCCTTCTATGTCTCTCAATTCTGCTGCTTTTTCAAAGTTTTGAGTTGCAATTGCTTCTTCTTTTTCTGAAGTTATTTTTTGTATTTTTTCCTCTAACTCTTTCAATATTATCGGTTCTGTATATGTTTTTAGCTTTGCTCTTGATGCTGCTTCATCTATTAAATCTATTGCCTTATCTGGTAAAAATCTATCATTTATATATCTGATTGAAAGCTTTGTTGCTTTAATGATTGCTTCATCTGTTATTTTTACATTATGATGTGCTTCGTATTTGTCTCTTACACCTTTTAAAATTTCTATTGTTTCCTCTTCAGAAGGTTCTTCAACTGTTATTGGTTGAAATCTTCTTTCTAAGGCACTATCCTTTTCTATATATTTTCTATATTCGTTTAATGTTGTTGCACCAATTATTTGAATTTCTCCTCTTGCTAAAAGTGGCTTTAAAATATTTGCTGCATCTATTGCTCCTTCTGCTGCACCTGCTCCAACTATTGTATGAATTTCGTCAATGAAGATTATTATATCTTCTGCTTTTTTTACCTCTTTTAATGCTTTTTTTATTCTCTCTTCAAAATCTCCTCTATATTTTGCGCCTGCTACCATTCCAGATATATCAAGTGTTACAACCCTTTTTCCTTTTAAATTCTCAGGCACCTCTCCTGCTACTATCTTTTCTGCCAGTCCTTCTATTACTGCTGTTTTTCCAACACCAGGTTCACCTATTAGACATGGATTATTTTTCGTTCTTCTTGATAATATTTGTATTATTCTATCAATTTCATTTTTTCTTCCTATTACTGGGTCAAGTTTTCCTTCTTTTGCAAGTCTACTTAAATCATTCCCAAATTGATTTAATGTTGGTGTATTGTTATAACTGCCTTTATTTGATTTTTCTGTATCTAAATTATTTCCATCAACTACATCATATTCATTTATTACCTTTACTATTTGATTATATAATTTTTGTGGTTCTAGATTTAGTTCTAGCATTATTCTTACTGCCACACTATCTGCCTCACGCATTATTCCTATAAGCAAATGCTCTGTTCCTATATATTCTGAGCCAAGTCTTCTTGCTTCTCTAAATGCATTTTCTATAACCCTTTTAGTTCTAGGAGTTAGTCCCATAGTTCCACTATTTTTCTTTTCGCCTACCCCTACTAGTTCTTCTATCTTTTCAAGAACTGCCTCTGTTGTAATATTTTGACTTTCTAGTACTTTATTTGCAATTCCTGCTGGTTCTTTTACTAATCCATATAGAATATGTTCTGTTCCAACATAATTATGTCCTAGCTCAATTGCTAAGCTTTCTGCTATTTGCACAGCTTTTTCAGCCTTTTTTGTAAATTTGTATGTCATAAGTCCTCCTTGTAAGATAATTATTAACAAGTCTTAATCTTTATATTCAATAACACTTCCAACTATTCCTGCATCATTTTTTAATTTTGCTGTGATAATTTTTGGAACTGCTTGGTTATTAAATAACATATCTTCTTTATTTAATTTGTTAACTAATTTTTCTAGCAATATATCTTTAAAATGTACAAATCCTCCACCTATTGAAATTACTTCTGGTTCAAATATATTTATTAAATTTGCTAGTCCTATGCTTAAGTCTTCTATATATTCATCTATAATCTCTTCTATTTCTTTTTGGTAATACTTATCTGTCAATAATTCCTTTATCTCTTTTCCTGTTAAATTTTTATTATTGAACTTGTTTTGAATTCTGTCTTTAAAGGTTTTCATTGATGCATATTTTTCGAAACATCCTTTTCGTCCACAATTGCATTTGATACCATCTTTTTTTATTACCATATGTCCTATTTCAAAACCTTCGTATTTTTTTGGCTTTAGTAGTTTTCCTCCTAAATAAACTGCTCCGCCTATACCTGTACCTATTGTTAAAAACAATGCATCATCATATTTTTTTAAACTTCCGTATTCTTTTTCTGCAATTGCTGCACATTTGGCATCATTTCTCAAAACAATTGGAATATTAAAATATTTATTAATTTCAGAAACGATATTGAAATCTTTAATATGTAGATTCTTTGCTTTAATAATATGAGTTTCTGAGACTGTACCTGGAATTGCTATACCAATCAACCTTATTTCTTTTATATCAATTTTTTTCTCCTCTAAAATTTTCGTTATTAACTCTATAATAGTATTAACCAACTTTTTGCAGTAGTCTTTACTTCTTAAATCATTATTTAAATCTTGATCTTCTTTTGCAATTATCTTTCCATTTCCATTAATTAATCCTATAGCTACATGGCTCCCACCTATATCTATTCCTATCTTCATATATTGCTCCTCCTTGTTTAATAATATATTACATTTTGGTAAAATATGCAAGTTCTTTTTCTTAGAATATCTTGCCTAATTTGTATGAAAAAAATCTTAAATAGTTTGATTTTTTTGTTTTTTAATTGTATAATTTATTTATATTTGTTTATCTTAAATTTAGGAGGTATTTTATGAGATATAGCTTTGATACTACTGGCACATGTACTAGAAAAATTGAATTTGATATAAATGATAATGTAATTACCAATGTTACGTTTTTTGGTGGTTGTCCTGGTAACTTAGCAGCTATTGCAAGGGTTGTTGAGGGAAAAACTGTTGAGGAAATTGAAGAGCTTTTTAAAGATATAAAGTGTGGCTCAAAGCCTACTTCTTGTTCTGCACAGCTTGCTATTGCTGTAAGACAAGCATATAACGAATTGCAAAAAAGGATAGGTTAATTTTATGGAAGAAAGTGCTTTTTGTAGAACTAAAATTTTAATTGGAGATGAATGTTTAGAAAAACTTAAAAATGCAAAAGTTGCTGTTTTTGGTGTTGGCGGAGTTGGTTCTTTTGTTGTAGAAGCTTTAGCAAGAGCTGGTGTTGGATGCTTTGTTCTAATAGATAAAGATCAAGTTAGCCTTTCAAATATAAACAGGCAACTTATTGCAACACATAAGACTATTGGAAAACTAAAAGTTGATGTTGCAAAAGAAAGAATTTTATCAATAAACCCTGAGGCAAAAGTTGAAACATTCGCAGAATTTTTCATGCCTGGTAATACAAATATTTTAAACAATTCAATTACATATATAGTAGATGCAATAGATACGGTTACAGCAAAAATAGAATTAGTTATGCAAGCTCAAAAGCTTGGTATTCCTATCATTTCATCAATGGGAACAGGGAACAAACTAAACCCATGCCTATTCGAAATTACAGACATATACAAAACCCAAGTCTGCCCTCTTGCAAAAGTTATGAGAAAAGAGCTAAAACAAAGAGGTGTAAAACATTTAAAGGTTCTATATTCAAAAGAAGAACCTAAAAAAAGTGGTATCATTGGAGAGAATGGAAAAGCAATTCCTGGAAGTATCTCCTTTGTACCATCAGTAGCAGGGCTTATAATTGCAGGAGAAGTAATAAAAGATTTGCTTAAAACTTAAAGCAAATCTTTATTTTTTATCCTTCTTCAATGGTACAACTTTTAGTGTATATCCCATTGCATAAAGCAATTTCATTAATGTATTTGTTTGTGGTGAATTAACACCTTTTTCAATTCTTGCAATTACTGGTTGTCGTATTCCACTTATTTTACTTAATTCTCTTTGCGTTAAATTAGATTTCTCTCTTGCCTCAATTGTTGCTTCAATTATAGCTTCTTCAAGCTTTATTTCCTCTTCTTGCTCTGGAGTGATTTTTAAATCTCGTTTCACATCTTCCCAACTTATATAAGGCTTATCATTCACTTTCATCACCTCTTTCTATAAATTTTTTTAGAACCTTTTTAGCTCTTTCAAGTTCGCTTTTGGAAGTCTTTTGCGTTTTTTTCATAAAAATTGTTAATAGCACTATTTTATTATTTCTTACAAAAGCAAAAAGTATTCTATCTCTTAGTGGTCTTAATTCCCATATATCTTCTTGTAAGTGCTTTATATATGTATCTCCTAAATTAGTACCATATTTTGAAAGCATATTAATATATGATATTATTTTGTTTGCCTTTATCCTACTGTTTTTATCCTTTCTACTTTGCAACTCTTCCAAATATTCTTTAATTTCACATTTTTCTCTTTCGTCCTTATAGAAAACAATTTTATACATGTTGCTCCTTCTATATTGTATTTATATGATAACATATTAGTTATCAAAAATCAATATTGTTTTTAATTTTTTTGAAAATATTAAGATTTTAATTTTAAAAGAATTAAACTTTTAGATTTAAATTAGATATATTATACATTTGTAAAAGTTCAAAGTCAATCGTTTTTACAAATTTTGCCATTTTTAATAAAAAATCAAAAGACTTGCCTTCCATAAAGCAAATCTTTTTGATTTTATTTTTCATTATTTTTCTTTAAATAACCTTGTACATAAAAAGCCTTCATATACAAGATAAGTGATGCTATTGTGGTTATTACTGCTAAGTAATATATTATTTTGTCTGCTAATCCTATAGTTTTTATTAAATTACTTTGAGTTTCTCCTATCTGTTCTAAGAATAATGATATTACCATTGCTATATAAAATAGTACTGTTGCAAGTTTTCCATACCATTTGCTTGATACAACTAGTTCTTTTCCATATAGAAAGGAAGCCCCCGATACCATACAGAATTCTTTTAATACTACTATTGCTAATATCCATATTGGAATTACTCCTTTTATGAAAAGAGTAGTTAATAAGCTTATTTGTGTTGCTTTATCTGCTAATGGGTCCATTAATTTTCCAAAGTCTGTTATTAAGTTATATTTTCTAGCAATTGTTCCATCTAAAATATCGGTAAGTCCTGATATTGTAAGAACAATTATTGCTATAATATATTGTCCTTGAGCACATGCTATTATTATAATTGGTATAAGTAAAAATCTTAATATTGTTAAGGCATTTGGTACGTATTTAAGCATATTTCCTCCTTATTTTGAGATAAATTTAAGTTTATCATCTTCTAGTGAAACTTCCACAGTTTGGTATTGTTCTATTTCTCCTTTTAATATCATTTCAGATATTTCATCTTCTATATACTTTTGAATTGCTCTTCTTAATGGTCTTGCTCCATATTTTAGGTCTGTTCCTTTTTCTAGTATATATTTTTTTGCTTCTTCTGATACTTCTAATTTGATATTTTTATTATCTAATGCATTTTGAGTGTTTTTTAATAATAAATCTACAATTTGAAGTAATTGTTCTTTTGTTAAACTATCAAAGCTTATTATTTCATCTACTCTATTTAAGAATTCTGGTCTAAATATCTCCTTTAATGCACTTTCTATCTTATTCTTATCTAAAGAACTCTTACCAAATCCTATTGAATTGGTGTTTAAATTAGAACCTGCATTTGATGTCATTATTATTATCGTGTTTTCAAAACTTACTGTGTTTCCTTGTGAATCTGTAAGTTTTCCGTCGTCTAATATTTGAAGTAATATATTAAATACATCTTGATGTGCTTTTTCAATTTCATCTAATAGAATTATTGAATATGGTTTTCTTTTTACTCTTTCTGTTAGCTGACCTGCATCATCATATCCTACATATCCAGGAGGTGAGCCTATAAGCTTTGCAGTTGAATGACTTTCCATATATTCAGACATATCAATTCTTATTATCGCATCTTCACTTCCAAACATTTCATAAGCAATAGTTTTTGCAAGTTCTGTTTTTCCTACGCCCGTTGGTCCTACAAATATAAATGATGGTGGCCTTTTTGAACTTTGTAGTCCTGCTCTATTCCTTCTAATTGCCTTTGCTACTGCCTTTACAGCTTCATCTTGACCTATTATTCTGTTATGTAGGTTTGATTCTAGATTTAGCAATTTCTCTGTTTCTGCTTCAGTTATTTTCTTTACGGGTATTTTGGTTGTGTGTTCTATTACCTCTGCAACATCTTGAACTGTAAGTTTTTTAACTACTAATTTTGAATTTAATTCGTTTATTCTATCCTTTATATTGCATTCCTCTGTTTTTAAATCTGCTGCTTTTTGATAATCTTCAATTGAATCTGATTGTACCGCTTCTTCTTTTTCTTCTTCTATTTTTGCAAGTTTGTTTTTTAATATTTCTAGTTCATATAATTCTTTATTATTTAAATTTATTTTTGCACATGCTTCATCTAATATGTCTATTGCTTTGTCTGGTAAAAATCTATCATGTATGTATTTTTCAGACATTTTAACTGCTTGTTCTATAACATCATTTGATATTGCAACTTTATGAAAGTCTTCGTAATATTTCTTAATTTCTTTTAAAATCTCAATTGTTGCTTGGACTGTTGGTTCTTCAACTAAAACTGGTTGTAAACGTCTTTCTAATGCAGTATCCTTTTCAACATATTTTCTATATTCTTTTAGGGTTGTTGTTCCAATTAGTTGGACTTCTCCATTTGCTAGTGATGGTTTTAAAATATTTGCTGCATTCATTGAATGTTCCCCATCTCCTGCGCCAATTATATTATGTATCTCATCTATAACTAAAATGATATTCTTTGATTGTTTACATTCATCAATAATTGCCTTCATTCTGCCTTCAAATTGACCTCTAAACTGTGTTCCTGCTACAACAGCTGTCATATCTAGCAAATATACTTCTTTATTTAAAAGTTTCGCTGGAACTTCTTGTCTTGCAATTTTTATTGCTAATCCATTTGCTATTGCGGTTTTTCCAACTCCTGGCTCTCCTATTAAACATGGATTATTTTTTAAACGTCTATTTAAAATTTGAATAACTCTTTCAATTTCCATGTTTCTTCCAACAACTTCATCTATTTCATTTTTTCTCGCTTTTGCTGTTAGATTTGTACCATATACATCTAGAAAACTCTTTTTCTTTTCTTTTTGTTTAGTTTTCACCTTAGTGTTACTTTTTTGCTCCTTTTCCTTTGAAGTTTCTCCGTTTTTTCCTCCAAACATATTTGAAAAAATTGAACCCAAACTAGCTCCTTCTCCTTCTATATCTTCTAAATTCTCTGGATTTATATTCTCTGAAACTTCTCCTAGAATTGTTTCAAATTGATTAGACATATCCTCTATTTGTTCTTCTGTTAGTCCTGATTGTTGAACTAAAAACTCTAGTGGATTAATTCCTTTCTTTTTAGCACACTCTAAGCAATAGCCCTCCATTGTGCTTTTATCTCCATCTATTTTTTTTGCGAAAATTACAGCCACATTTTTATGGCATACTGAACATAACATATATGAAAATCACCTATTCCTTTTTTATCTACTTATAATATAATACATTAATTTTTACGCATAGTCAAGAGAAAAATGACAAAATCTCTTGCCATATTATGCATATGATAAAAGTAGATTAAATACCTATGTAAATAATCTACTTCTATCTTGTAACTTTGAAGATTCCGACTAACCTCCATGGCCAATAGTTATATTCATTTTTTAATGAAGTGCCTATGTCTCGTGGGAGTTGCCACCGGAATTTCTCACTCCATCTGCCATCTTCAAACCTTGTAAAGTGAAAATCATGAATTTTATTATCTGCATAAACTTTAACAAATAATGCAATTTTGTATTGATTTTCACTAATTACTTCTTCTTCAGAAGATCTTTCAATCGTTAAATCGATTTCTCTGAAATCTTCATATAACAATTTAATAATTTCTCCTGTTGAAAAGTATGGTTCTTCAAGTGGCTTTCTTCCTGATATTGCTCCTACTCTGTAAAGGTTTAAACAACTTACCGTGCTTCCCATTGCATAAGAGTAACAATTTGTCGTGTTTCTTACTAATGTTGTATCGTACCGAGTTTTATCAAGCTTTTGATGTGTGGTTTCTCGTATTCTGTCTAGCAACAGAACATCGTTAGTTGATGTCACTCTAACATCTCCTTTGCAAAAGTTTATATGTTTAATTATACCATACTTATGTTAACTTTGCAAATTTTAATTGCTTTCTATTCTTATTGTTTTGCTCGAATATGCAGTTATAATTAGCATTATTACAAGCATTATTGCTAAGTATATTCCTATACTTCCAAATGGTACTAGGATTTTGTTTAATGTTATTACGTTTTCCATGTGTTTTATAATACCCCATATTATAGGTACTGATATTATAGCTGAAATAATTGTTGCTTTTATAAACATAACAACTGTTTCATACACTAGAATTTTTCTAATGTCTTTCTTGGTTGCACCTACTCTATGTAAAATTTTAAAATCTTCTTTTCTTTCGCATAAACTAGCATTCATTATATTTATTGTACTTGCAATGCCTATTGTTATTATTGCTATCATAATGGTTCTTAACAATAGTTCTACTATGTTTATATAGATTAACTTTTCTTGGTTTTCCAAAGTATAATAATCTACCCATATTTTATCTTCTCTACTTTTATTAACTTCATCTATATAGTTTTTAAATTCAATTACGTTATCACATTTAATTTTTACGTTTAAAGTAGTTTCATTGTAGAACCAAAAATTTCTTTTGGATATATCTTCGCTTGTTTCATTTATATATTTATCCAATCTTTCAAATGTTTCAAAATTCATGAATAATGTAGGTATGTTATCATTTTTTACTTCCTTAAATCCATCTACAATTTTATCTGTTAAAATATATTTTCCATTTAAAATACTTTCATCAATGATATTGTAATCTGTAATAAAATCTGCTAATACTATTACGTCCACCAGTTTCAATTTTAAATTACTATTTTCTTTAAATGCTGAAACATATTCATATTTATTTTCGTTTTCTTCTCGTGTAGAAATATTTATTGTGTTATAAATTATAAAATCACCGTATTTACCATTTACTTCTTTTATATATTTACTATATTCAGTATCTTCTAAAGCAATAATACGTATCCTAACGCTTTTTGTATTATCAATGTTTTTAGAACAAAAAGTATTTTCTAAAACCGCATCTGTTGGTTCAACCAAAAAATCTTCATTCCATAGTATATGATATTTAATGATTTCTAATTTTTTATTGTATTTTTTCTCATATTCTTTTAATATTGTTTCATAATCTTTATAGGTAGCCCAAAAACCTGCGTCGACATCATATTCTGTAGCAATATCTGCTGTTTCTTTTTCATACTTAAGGTATGTACTCATTGCTATAAATGATGTTATTGATATTATAAGAAGTAACGTAATTAACCTATATTTACTTTTATTTCTTTTTATATTTTTTATTGCAACTTTGCCTTCAATTGGTAATATCTTTTCTAGAATAGAGTTTTTACCTTTGTATTTTATTTGCTTATTATTTCTTATTCCTTGAATTACAGAAGTTGAGCTTGCCTTTATACTTGGAATTAGAACTGATAGATAAATGTTTATAGCAATTAGCAAAATTGCAAGTACCATATATTTCACAGTAATTGTAAGTTTAAAGTAATATCCTGCACTATTTAATATACTATTTACACCACATAAAATACTGTTTGCAATAAATATTGCAAGTATAAAACCTATTATTATACCAATAATTCCCATAAAAATTGCTTCTGTAAAAATCATTTTTAGTACTTGTCCTTCTGTTCCGCCCCACACTGTTTAATACTGCATATTCTCTTTTTCTCTCATTAATTGTTATCAAAAATGCATTATATAAAATAATTATGAAAAAAATAGAAAATGCTCCTATTGTTACAATTATCATAATGTTAATTATATAGGAATAGTTTAATCTCATTTTGCAATCTGCAAAACCATCATTATTTATATTAGGTTCAACATCTATAAAACCATTTGCAGTAAGCAATTGTTTATTAAAGCCACAAAATTGTTTAATAAATTTTGCTTCATTTTCCGATAAGTTTAAGCCTGAAATTATATAATTAGAATACTTACACACATTTTTTATATTATCATATTTCAAATATACTTTTATATTACCTGTTGGTACATATGATGAATCTACCATTTCCATTGGTGAACCTTCACTTTTTTGTATGTATATTTTATCTATATACGGTTTACTCTTTACTATGTTAAAACGTTCAGGAGATAAGCTATTTAAAATAAAATGATAGTCATTATACTCAGTATTGAAACTTTCAGAAACTCCGTTTCTTATACTAGATATTAACATTATTGTTGTTAAAATAAGCGTTGAACATAATATTAATGAAATGCATGTGAATATTGTTCTTTTTTGGTTTTTTCTCATATTCTTAAATGCAAGTTTTGTTTCGATTTTCATACTTTCTCTCCTTTTTTATTTTATAAAAAAATGGGAGCCTTGCTGTCTGCTTAGCTCCCTCGAAGATATTTAAATTTTTATCATATATTGAAAATCTTGTCAATACCCTTTACTCTTTTCCATTTATTTTTAATAGTTTGAATAATTCAACTATTACTATTGGTGAGAATACTAGTAATATTATTTCAAAGATGTGCTCTTTTGGTAATAATGTTATACCAAAAATTTCTCTTAGGTGTGATGTGAATAGTATTATAAACATTAATGATGCTGATACTATTTGAGCTAGTATTAGTTTTCCATTGTTGAATGGGTTTGATTTGAATATTGATTTATGGTTATTTCTTATATTAAATATGTGTACTAGTTCTGATAATGCAAGCACATAGAATGCCATTGTTTGACCTATTATAACTTTTTCTTCTGGTGTTCTATTTGGTGTACTTAAACCTAGTACAAATGCTGCAAGTGTTATAAGCCCTATCATTATGCCTTGGTAAATTACTCTCCATGTCATTCCTTTTGTAAATACTCCGTCCTTTATGTTTTAATGGTTTTCTTTCCATTACATCAGCTTCTGCTGGGTCTACTGCTAATGCTAAAGCTGGTAGTGAATCTGTTACTAAGTTTATCCATAATAAATGAATTGGTAATAATGTTTGTATTAGGTTAATATCTATTCCAAATTTGCTTGATAACCATGGTGTTATTAGTATTGCTACAAATAATGTTACTATTTCTCCTATATTGCTTGATAGTAAGAACTGTATTGCTTTTAAAATATTATCATAGATACGGCGTCCCTCTTCTACTGCCGTTACTACTGTTGCAAAGTTATCGTCTGTTAGAATTACATCTGCTGCTTCTTTTGCTACGTCTGTTCCAACAACACCCATTGCACAACCTATATCTGCAATTTTTAGTGATGGTGCATCATTTACTCCATCTCCTGTCATGGCAACTATTTCGCCATTTGCTTGCCATGCTTTTACTATTCTTACTTTATGCTCTGGTGATACTCTTGCATAAACTGAATATTTACGTACATTTTTCTCTAGCTCTTCTTGGCTCATTTCTTCAAGTTCTAATCCTGTTATTGCTTCATCCTCATTTTCCAATATTCCTAATGTTTTAGCAATTGCTATTGCTGTTACTTTGTGATCTCCTGTAATCATTACTGTTTTTATTCCTGCTTTTTTACATTTTGCAACTGCATCTTTTACTTCTAGTCTTGGTGGGTCTATCATACCTACCATTCCTATATAAATTAAGTCTGATTCCATTGAATTCATTTCTTCATTTGTAGGTTTATGGTCTAGCTCTTTGTATGCCATTGCAAGAACTCTTAATGCCGAACTTGCCATTTCATTATTTACTTTTCTAATTTGCTCTTTAAAACCACTTAAATCTTCTTTTATCTCTCCATTTAGAAGATATCTTGTACATCTTGCTAGAAGCTCATCTACACCACCTTTTGTGTATACAATATATTTACCATTATCAAGATGAACTGTTGTCATTAATTTTCTGTCTGAATCAAATGGAATTTCCTTTACTCGAGGATATTGACCATATATTTTTCCTTCATAATCTAATTTAAAACCTAAGTCTACAAGTGCTGTTTCTGTTGGATCTCCTGTAAGTTTATTATTTTCTGATATTTTTGTATCATTACATAACATACTTGCATATATTAATTTATTTAAATCTTCATCTGCTAAATCTCTTTTGAAGTCTTTAACATTATGAATTTTGTTATTATAGAAGATTTTTTCTACTGTCATCTTGTTTTGTGTTAAAGTTCCTGTTTTATCTGAACATATAACTGTTGCACTTCCTAATGTTTCTACTGCTGGAAGTTTTTTAACAATGGCATTTTTCTTTACCATTCTTTGAACACCTATTGCTAAAACTATTGTTGATACAGCTGGTAGACCTTCTGGTATTGCTGCAACTGCTAAACTCACTGCTGTTAAAAACATTTCTATAACATCTTTTCCATATAAAAGACCTATTCCAAATATTACAAAACAAATTATCAATGCAAGTATTCCTAGCGTTTTGCCTAGTTTATTTAGTTTCACCTGAAGAGGTGTTTCTCCTTCTTCTGCTGAATTTATAATGTCTGCTATTTTACCTACTTCTGTATTCATACCTGTATCAACTACTATGGCCTTGCCCCTACCATATGTAACTAGGCTTGAAGAGAATAACATATTTATTCTGTCTCCAATACCTATTTTTTCATCTTCTATTTTTTCTGACATCTTTTCTACTGGCACAGATTCTCCTGTTAAGGCTGCTTCTTGAGATTTTAAATTTATTGCTTCAATTATTCTTAAGTCTGCTGGCACATAATCTCCCGTTTCTAAAATAACAATATCTCCTGGTACTAGTTCTCTTGATGGAACAACTTCTAATTTTCCATTTCTCATAACTTTTGCAACATGGCTACTTAACTTTTGCAATGCTTCTAGTGATTTTTCAGCTTTATTTTCTTGCAAAACTCCTATTATTGCGTTTGCAATAACAACTATTAAAATAATAATAGTATCAGTTATGCCTGAAATTCCTTCTTGTTTAACTCCTACTATTCCTGATATTATAGCTGAAATAATAAGTACTATTATCATAAAGTCTTTGAATTGTTCCAAGAACTTTACAAAAGTACTTTTCTTCTTTTTTGTAGCTAATTCATTTAGCCCATATTTTTCTTGCCTTTTTTTTACTTCCTCTGTTGTTAATCCAATTTCTTCATTTGTTTCTAGCTGTCTAACTGTTTCTTCTACAGTTTTATTAAACCAATTGCTAGTCATTTACACATCCCTGCTCCTTTTTTTATATATGGACTTATTTTATAATAAGTATTATAAAAAGTAAAGAGTTTCATCAAAAAAAACAAAAAAGAAACAGATAGGAGTGTAATTTTTTTACTTTTTCCCTATCTGTTTTTGACCATTTTTAATTCTCTTGAAATTCTGGTCTTTTAAGTAAGTCCGCTAAAACATCATTGAGAGCAATTGGTGTTACTTTGTAAGTTTTTAATGTTTCTATTATATTCTTTATTTTTCCTTCGTTTGTTGATATTTGTTTAATACGGTTTGTTTCTAATTTCACTTTATCTTTTATGTATTCCTTTTTTACAACAGTTATACCGTAAAACGTCTTTGGTTTTAATGTTTTTAGAGAGTGATTCTTGTTCCTATAGTACTCTAATACAATCCTATTTTTGTTATTTGATTCTACTAAATCTGCTGTATCTAATAGAGTAGCACCATAGTAAACTCCTAGGTTTTTCACGATTTTTTCCCCTTTCTTAGTTTAATATAGTAAAAAGACTACATACCTATAATACATCAAACCACTAATAAAATCAAGAAGAATCGTTCGTCCGGTTTCGAGGTTGTTCGACAAATTTCGACAAATTATTTCAATTTTTATTAATTAAAATGTGCTATTATAGCACATTTATATTTAAACACTCATTATTTCTTTTTCTTTACTTTCTATTGCTTTATCTATTTCTGCTACTTTATTATCTGTTAATTTCTGAATTTTATCTTCAGCTGCTTTTAGTTCATCTTCTGTAATTTCTCCTTCTTTTTGTTTTGCTTTTGCAATATCCATTCCTTCTCTTCTTATAGAACGAACTGAAACTTTTGATTCTTCTCCCATTTTTCTTATTTCTTTTACTAATTCCTTTCTTCTTTCTTCTGTTAATTCTGGGAACGCAAGTCTTATAACTTTTCCATCATTGTTTGGATTTATTCCTATTTCTGCTTTTAATATTTCTTTTTCTATTTCTTTTAGTAAACTAGCATCCCATGGTTGAATTACAATTAGTCTTGCTTCTGGAACTGATATTCCTGCTACTTGGTTTATTGGAGTTTCAACTCCATAATAATTTACAGTTATTTTATTTAGTATTGCTGGGTTTGCTCTTCCTGCTCTTACCTCTGATAGATTTTCTTGTAAGACACTTATTGTCTTATTCATTTTTTCTTCAATATTGTTTAATTCCATAAAAACCTCCTAATTTTTTATTTTGTATTTTTATATACAAAGTTTATTTTTCAAGCTAACGCACTAGTGTTCCAATTTTTTCCCCTTTAATAATTCTTACTATATTTTCTGGATCATCTATTCCAAATACAACAAGTGGAATATTGTTGTCTCTACACAAAGAGGTCGCAGTTGAGTCCATTACTTTTAAGTCTTTGTTTAAAATATCTAAATATGATATTTCATCATATTTTACTGCATTCTTATCTTCTTTTGGATCTGCTGAATATACTCCATCTATTGTTTTTGCAAGTAATATTACTTCTGAATTTGTTTCTGCTGCTCTTAAGGCTGCTCCTGTGTCTGTTGTAAAATATGGATTTCCTGTACCACATGTAAATATTACAACTCTTCGTTTATCTAAGTGTTTTGCTGCTTTTCTTTTTATGTATGGTTCTGCAATTTGTCTCATTTCAATTGCTGTTTGAAGTCTTGTTTTAATGTTTCTTGCTTCTAGTGCATCTTGCAATGCTAAACCATTTATTGTTGTTGCAAGCATTCCCATATAGTCTGATGTTGTCCTTTCCATTTCATGTCCATATCTTCCTCTCCAGAAATTACCTCCTCCAACAACTATTGAAACCTCTACTCCCATTTCAACTATTTCCTTTATTTTGTCACATATTTTTCCTAAAGTATCTGCATCTATTCCGTTCTTTCTTTCGCCTGCTAGTGCTTCTCCACTAAGCTTTAGTAAAACTCGCTTATATGCAATTTTCATTTTTACATACTCCTTTTCAAATTTTTCTTTTACTATTCTACCATAAGTTGAGTATAAAAATAAAGAGGTTTTACAAAAAAAGAACAGAATTTAATCTGTTCCTGTTTCAAATTTTACTATTTTTTTTATTTCTCCTATTTTTGGTGCTCCGTTGTACTCTTCAAATGATTTATCTATTTTATTATCTACTAATTCTTCTATTTTTTCTTTTTGAGTATTTTCTGCCAATGTTAATTCACTTACTAATATTTGTCTTGCATTTAATAGCATCTTCTTTTCACCAGTAGATAACCCTCTTTCTTTTTGTTTAAAACTTAGATTTCTAACAACATCTGCAATTTCATATATGTCTCCACTCTTCATTTTCTCCATATTGTCTCTGTATCTTTTGTTCCAGTTTAATGCCATTTCTGTAGAATCTGTTTCTAATACTTTAAAAACCTTGCTTGCTGTTTCTACATCAATAATATTTCGCATACCTATTTCTTCTGCTTTTGAAGTAGGCACCATAACCTTAACTTCACCTGGCATTTTTATTATGTAATATGATGTTTTTTCACCTAAGATGTCTTTTTCTTCTATGTCTTGTATAATACCTGCCCCATGCATTGGGTATACTACTTTATCTCCTACATTAAACATTTTTAGTCACTCCTTTACAAGCTTTTTCTCTACCGACCATAAGTATTATATCATAAAATATGGCAAAAGTAAATGATTTTTCCAGAAGAAAATTTTAATTAATTTGTAACATAATTGTAATATTTTATTTTAATCTTTATTTTAGTTCAAAGGCACGAAGTCTGTCCCTACTGTAACATTTTCTTTTCCTAAAATTTCTTCAAATTCCTTTAAAATCTCCTCATTTAAGTATATTGCTCCACAAGGTTTTATTCCTTCATCGTCTTTTATTTGCACTATTATGTTATTTCTTTCTCCTGAGAAAAATCTTATTGCTCCTCTTAATTGTGCTTTTTGCTGTTCGGTTGTGTTTTGTATGTTGAGTGTTAACTTTCTTGGTTTTTGTTCCTGTTTTTGAATTGTTTCCTCTTGTACGTTTTTAGTTGCATTTTCAAAGTCTACTATCGTGTTTGCTACTATCTTTACTTCATCATCTTCCTTTATGCTTAGTCTACCATCTACTAGGACTATGTTATCTACTAGAAGTATGTTTGACGCTCTATTGTAACAGTTTTCAAATACTATTATTTCTGTTGCCCCATATAAATCCTCTATGGTTACAAATGCCATTATGGTATTGTTTTTTGTATATTTCTTTTTAACAGAAGTTATTATTCCTGCATATTTTACATTTTTTCCATCTTTTGATAAGTCATTTTCTTCTTTTATGTTTATCATTTGCAAAGTGTTGATGTTTGTAATAGTCTTTATTTTGTCTTGTAATTTTTCTAGTGGATGTCCTGATATGTAAATTCCTAACATTTCTTTTTCCATATCTAGAAGTTCTCTTTCTTCATATTCTGGAACTTTGTTTATAGCATATTTATGCTGTTCTAAATTTTCTTCTCCACTTGGTATATCGAACATAGAGATTTGACCTTCTATTGATTTTTTGTTTTGATTTGAAATTGTATCTAGTATACCTTCAAAAGAGTTCATCAGTGTATGTCTTGTTTCTCCTAATTCATCAAAAGCTCCAGCTCTTATTAAGCTTTCTATACATTTTTTATTTACGGTTTCTCCTTGTATTCTTTCTGCAAAATCTGTAAAGCTTTTAAATTCTCCATTTTTTTCTCTTTCTTGTACAATTGTATCTACTGCTGCGGTTCCAACATTTTTCACACTTCCTAGTCCAAAACGAATTTTGTTTTCATTTACTGTAAATTTTGTGTAGCTTTTATTTATGCTTGGTTTCAAAATTTCAATATTCAATCTTTTACATTCTGCTATATATTCTGGTATTTTGTCTAGATTTCCTAAAAAGCTGTTTAAAGTTGCTGCCATAAATTCTGATGGGTAGTATGTTTTTAAATATGCTGTTCTATATGCTACAACTGCATACGCTGCAGCATGTGATTTATTAAAAGCATATTTTGCAAATTCTGCCATCTCATCAAATATTTTGTTGGCACTTTTTTCATCTATTCCATTTCTTACACATCCTGGAATTAATATATTTCCTTTTTCATCTGTCTGTCCATGTATGAAATATTCTCTTTCTTTTGCCATTACATCTAATTTTTTCTTTCCCATTGCACGTCTTACTAAGTCTGCTCTACCTAGTGAGTATCCGGCTAAATCTCTAACTATCTGCATTACTTGTTCTTGGTATACCATGCATCCATAAGTTACATTTAATATTGGTTCTAGAGCTGGATGTGTATATTCGCTATGTTCTGGGTTCAGTTTATTTTTGATATATCTTGGTATTTGATCCATTGGACCTGGTCTATATAGTGATACTCCTGCTATTATATCTTCTAACGTATCTGGTTTTAGCTCCTTCATAAAGTTTGTCATTCCTTGACTTTCAAACTGAAACACTCCAACTGTATTGCCTGATTGCCAAGTTTCTTTGAATACCTTTGGATCATTCATTTCTTGGTCAAATTGTACGTTTATTCCTTTATTCTGTTTTACAAATTTTATTGTGTCTGATATAACTGTTAATGTTCTTAGTCCTAAAAAGTCCATTTTTAACAATCCAAGTTCTTCTAGCGTTGTCATTATAAATTGTGCTTCAACTGTTCCTTCATTTACATATAAAGGAACATAGTCTAATACTGGCTTGTCTGTAATTAATACTCCGACAAGCGTGTGTTGATGCCTGCCTTGGTAGTCCTTCAAGCCTCATTGCTATATCTAGTATTTTTTTTGTCTCTTCATCTGCTTCATATAATTCATTTAATTCTTTGTTCTGCTCTTTGGCCTTTTTTATTGTTATATGTAGTTCATTTGGTATCATTTTCGCTAGTTTATCCGCTTCTGCATATGGAATATCTAGTACTCTTGCCACGTCTCTTATTACCATCTTTGCCGCCATTGTTCCAAAAGTGATTATTTGCGATACATGGTCCCTACCATATTTTCTTGCAACATATTCTATAACTTCTGGTCTTCTTTCATAGCAGAAATCTATATCAAAATCGGGCATACTTATTCTTTCTGGATTTAAAAATCTTTCAAAAAGTAAGTTATATTTTATTGGGTCTATATCAGTTATTCCCATTGCATATGCTGCAATTGAGCCTGCCCCTGAACCACGGCCTGGTCCTACAGAAATGCCCTGTGTTTTTGCATAATTAATAAAATCCCATACAATAAGATAATAGTCAACATATCCCATTTTTTCTATTACAGATATTTCATATTCTAATCTATCTTGAATTTCTTTAGATGGATTATCTCCATATCTTTTGTTTAATCCTGTTCTGCATAACTCCTTAAAGAAATCTGCATGTGTTGGGTATTCCTTTGGTACCTCATAATTAGGAAGTTTTGTATTTCCAAACTCAAAATCAAAATTGCACTTTTCTGCAATTTTTACTGTATTTTCAATTGCCTCTGGTATATTTTTAAAGTAATCCGCCATTTCTTCTGGAGATTTAACGTAGAATTCTTCTGCCCCCATTCTCATTCTATCTGGGTCATTCATTTTTTTACCCGTTTGGATACACAACAATACTTCGTGGATATATGCATCCTCTTTTTTTAGATAATGTGAGTCATTTGTGGCTACAAGAGGTATATCTAGCTCCCTTGATATTTGTACCAATTTTTGATTTACCAATACTTGTTCAGGTAGTCCATTTGGTTGAACTTCTAAGTAGTAATCTTCTCCAAATAGATTTTTATGCCATAATGCTATTCTTTTTGCCTCCTCCATATTCTCTTTTAGTATTGCTTTATTTACACTTCCTGCTAAACAAGCACTTAGGCAAACAAGACCTTCATGGTATTTTTCTAGTATTTCTAAATCTATTCTTGGTTTATAATAAAAGCCTTCTGTAAAGCCTATTGAAACTAATTTGGTTAGGTTTTTGTACCCAGTTTCATTTTTTGCAAGCAATATTAGATGTGAATATTTGTTATCTATATTAGATTCTTTATCGAATCTTGTACGTGGTGCAACGTAAACCTCACAACCAATAATTGGTTTAATACCAACTTTTTTACACTCTTTATAAAAGTCAACTACCCCAAACATAACACCATGGTCTGTAATTGCCATTGCATTCATTCCAAGTTCTTTTGCCCTAATTGGTAGTTCTTTTATTTTATTTGCTCCATCTAATAAGCTATACTCTGTATGAGTATGTAAATGTACAAAATCCATATTTTTCTCCTAATTTGCAATTTTTGTTATATTATATCATTTATCTTGGTTTTTTTCTATATTTATGATATAATATTTTTAGTTTTGAAAGGATTTGATTTTATGAAGTTAGCATCTGACAATGAAACTTTAGCTGAAAATAAAGCATTAATTTTATATATATTAGATAAGGTTGATAAACCTATTGAAAATACTGCTTTTTACAGATTAATTTTAACTTTTGAAGATATGAATTACTTCTATTTTCAACAATTCATATTAGATTTAATGGATAATAAATATATTTTAAAGGGTATTACAGATAAAAATGAAACCATATATGAGATAACCAATGAAGGTAGGCAAGCTATTAATTTAGTTCAAGACTTAATACCTGGTTTTACTAGATTTCAAATTGATAATAATTTTAAAGAAGATTTGCGTTCAATTGAGGATGAGTATTCAATTACAGCAGACTTCATCCCAGAAAGCGAAGACTCATATACAGTAATTTGCAAAATTACTGAAAATGGTAAGGTAACATTTGAAGTGAAAATATTTGCAGGCTCAAGAGAACAAGCGAAGGCTGTTGTTGATAACTGGAAGAAAAATGCAGTTAAATTATATCCAAAAATGTTAAAAATGCTTATGAAATGATAAACCAAGTTAAACCCAAAAAGTTAGATGCTTTTTGGGTTTATTTCACAATAAAAACAATATTATAATTTTAGTTCTGGTAGTAGTTTTCTGTAGTATGGCATTAGTCCAATTTTGTTTGATGTTTGTGCTGGTAGTTGCCAGAACATATAGTCTGTCCAGTCATTTCCCTCTATTATAATTGGTCCGTCTTGTCCTATACAGATATCCCAACCTATTTGCCTTACTTGTGGTACTACTAGTGCCGCTTCCTTTACCATTTCTTTTGCTTCTTTAAATAATGGTATTTGGAATCCTTTGAACTTTATATTTGATACTGGATGCCTTTCAAATACTTCTCCTTTGCAGGTTTGTGCATCTGCTGATATTATTCCTGTTTCCAAGTCGATTGGAGCAGATACTGCTCCGAATCCCATATTGTCTACATAGTCTTTACTACATCCAAATTTTACAACTCCGTAAACTACCTCTACCTCTTTGTTTTCTTTTACAACTGTAACTAATCTCATACAGTTTACACAATATGGATTTACTTTTGCCATTTCTTCGTGTTGTTTTACAACAGCTTCTAGTACTCCTATCTTTTTGTCTTTTATATAATTATACATTTCTTCTTCATTCTTAAAATCTGAAAGACTAAGTTTCTCTATTCCTCTACCTGAGCCACCTTTATATGGTTTACAGAATATTGTTTTGTTTTTGTTTATGAATTCATTGAATTCTTCAAGGCTTAGTTTTTCAATATCTGCAACATCTCTTTTTAAGTATTTTTTGAATTTTTCATTAAATATAGATTTGTCATCAATTATGTCTCTATAATCTTTATCATTTAAGTGTTCAATTATTTTTTTGTTTCTAATTCTTGTTAAGTATGTGTCTCTACTTTTGCTGTCCATATTATAAAATTCAAATATTTTATAATCATTATGTCCTGCTCCATATTTTATTGCACAATGTACAATGTCAAAGAAAATGATTATTTTAGGCTTTTTTGTGATTTTGTGAACTGTGTTTATTGTTTCGAAAAAGCTTTTGTATCTCATTCCAAATATCATTTTTAATTTGTACTTTATCATATTTTTTCTCCTTGATAACACTATTTTTCTATTATATTATCATATTATTTTTAATCCTTCAAGATTTTATGCAAAAAAGTTGTAAATAGTTATTGATATTCAAAAAATATTGATATATAATATTAAATAAAAAGGAGTTTTCATATGGAGTTTTTTGCAAATGAAGGTAAAAATGTCGAAATAGATGCTTTTGGTAACCATTATTTAAGACATGCTATAAAAACAAGATTTATTAAGCAGGGTGAAAATTATATTGACGTCTTTAGAGAGTATGTTTCACCTATTTATGAAGAGGGAGATATAGTTTCTTGTAGTGAAAAAATTATTGCTTTGTGTCAAAATAGAGTAATATTAAAAAAAGATATAAAGGTAAGTCGTTTGGCAAAGTTTTTGTCTAGGTTTGTCAACCAAACTCCTGCAGGGGAATCTGTTGGTAATCCTTTTAAAATGCAAATAGCAATTAATCTTTGTGGAAGATTGAAAGTTATATTTGCAGCAATATGTGCGGGTGTTGGTAAATTGTTTGGTAAGAAGGGTGTGTTTTATAAAATAGTTGGTCCTGAGGTTGTGGGACTAGATGGTTTTTGTGATGATGCTTTTGATACTTACTTAGATATGGGAATAAGAATACCTGAAAATTCAGATGGGGTTTGTGATGAAATAAAAGACAAATTAGGTATAAGTTGTATGATAGTTGATGCAAATGATATAGGTCAATTAGTTCTTGGAAAATCTTCAGATTTGGAAATGACAAAAGAGGAATTAAGAGAACTTATAAGAGATAATCCTGCTGGACAAGGACATGAATCAACTCCTATTATATTAATTAGAAAAGTTAATCAAGAGTAGTAAAAGTGAAATATAATAAGAAAAGTAAAACTTCTTTTCACTTTGTCCAGAATGCTTCGCATTCGGACATATATAGGAAACTTTTCTTGTTATTGAAGTCAATTCCAAGGAGAACTTTCCTACATAATAAAATAAAACCAGTGGTCTTCCACTGGTTTGTTTTATACATTAAATTTAAATAACACTATGTCGCCATCTTGCATAATATATTCTTTTCCTTCTGAACGTACTAAGCCTTTTTCTTTAGCTGCCACCATTGAACCTTCTCTTATTAAATCATTAAAACAAACTATTTCTGCTTTGATAAATCCTCTTTGTATATCTGAGTGAATTTTTCCTGCCGCTTCTGGAGCTTTTGTTCCTTTCTTTATTGTCCATGCTCTTACTTCTGGCTCTCCTGCTGTTAAGAAGGACATTAGTCCAAGTAAATCATAGCTCTCTCTTATTACTGTATCTAGTCCAGATTCTTTTAGTCCTAATGCTTCTAGCATCTCTTTTTTATCAGCATCCTCTAAAGCGCTTAGTTCTTCTTCTATTTTTGCACAAAGTGGAATGCATTTTGTTTGCTCCTCTTTTGCTATTTCCTTTACTTTATTAACATTTTCATCATTTTCAATATTAGTTAGTTGATATTCCTCAACATTTGCTATATATATAATTGGTTTTGATGTTAATAAAAACAAGTCTTTTACCATATCTTTTTCTTCATCTGTAAGTTTCACATTTCTTGCTGATTTTCCTTGTTCTAGCAAGGCTTTTATTTTACTTAGAGCATCTATTTCAATTTGATATTTTTTGTCTGCCTTTAACATTTTTATTGCCTTATCCATCCTTTTATCAATAGTTTCCATATCTGCAAATATTAGCTCTAAATTAATGGTTTCAATATCTCTTTTAGGATTGATATTTCCATCAACGTGAACAATATTTTCATCTTCAAAGCATCTTACAACCTCTGCTATTGCATCTACTTCTCTTATATGTGATAAAAATTTATTTCCAAGTCCCTCTCCTTTGCTTGCTCCTTTGACTAACCCTGCAATATCAACAAATTCAATAACTGCGTGTGTTGTTTTTTGTGGATGATACATTTCGGTTAATTTATCTAATCTTTCATCTGGAACTGCTACCATCCCTACATTTGGCTCTATTGTACAAAAAGGGTAATTTGCACACTCTGCTCCTGCTTTTGTAATACTATTAAACATTGTACTTTTTCCAACATTTGGTAATCCTACTATTCCTATTTTCATAATATGTATCTCCTCTTTTTTTACATTTTAACTGTTAAATATTATATATCATTTTAAAGAAATATTCAATAAGAACTCCTTAAAAAAATCCTAAGTAGGAAGCTTTCTCCTACTTAGGCTATTTTTATCCGAATAAACTTATTTGGTTGCTTTGGCTCATTCCGTCTAAACATCCAAATTTTCCAAGTAATTCTGTTGTTGATTTTCCTATTTTTGCTTTGTATTGTAAGTCGTCTATACACATAAAGTGTCCTTCTTTTTGTGCTGCCTTGTAAATATTATCTGCTGCTATTCCTCCTAAACCTGCTATACTAGATAGTGGTGGTCTTATTTTTCCATCTTCTATTTGAAATTTGTTACTATGTGATTTGTATAAGTCAACTGGCAAGAATTCAAATCCTCTTTCATAAAATTCTAATACTATTTCTAATATTGTATACATTCCTTTATCTTTCTGACTAGCATTATTTCCTTGCATTTCTATTTCCTTCATTTTTGCTTTTACCTTTTCTTTACCGTATATCATAAATTCGCTATCAAACTCTGTTGCTCTTATTGTGTAAAATGCTGCATAATATGCAAGTGGAATATGGACCTTAAACCATGCTATTCTAAATGCCATTGTTACATATGCTACTGCATGTGCTTTTGGAAACATATATTTTATCTTTTTGCAAGATGCTATATACCAATCCGGAACATCAAATTGTTTTATGAGCTCTTCTTGTTCTGGAGATAAACCTTTTCCTTTACGTACGCTTTCCATTATTTTAAAAGCTTTATCTGGTGGCAAGCCTTGTTTTATTAAGTATGTCATTATATCATCTCTTGTACATATTGCTTCACTTAATGTTGCAGTTCCTTCTTTTATTAGTGTTTGTGCATTGTTTACCCATACATCTGTACCATGCGATACTCCAGATATTCTTATTAATTCTTCAAAGGTCGTTGGTTTTGTATCTACTAGCATATCTCGTACAAACTTTGTTCCAAATTCTGGCACCCCAAATGAGCCTACTTGTGAATTTATTTGTTTTGGTGTTACACCTAATGCTTTTGTTGAACTAAATAGTGACATTGTTTCTTTATCATCTAGTGGTATAGATTTAGGGTCTACTCCTGTTAAGTCTTGTAACATTCTTATTACTGTAGGATCATCGTGTCCTAGCATGTCTAATTTAAGTAAGTTTTTATCTATTGAGTGATAATCAAAATGTGTTGTTATTATGTCTGAATTTGGGTCATCTGCTGGATGTTGAACTGGACAAAATTCATAAATTTCTCTTCCGTGTGGTACAACTATAATTCCTCCTGGATGCTGTCCTGTTGTTCTTTTTATTCCAACACAGCCCTCAACTAGTCTTGATATTTCTGCATTTGTTATAGGTATGTTTCTTTCTTCATAATATTTTTTTACATATCCAAAAGCTGTTTTCTCTGCCATTGTTCCTACTGTTCCAGCTTTAAAGGTTTTTCCTTTTCCAAATATAACTTCTGCATACCTATGTATCTTTCCTTGATATTCTCCTGAAAAATTCAAGTCTATATCTGGCTCTTTATCTCCGTTAAATCCTAAAAAGGTTTCAAATGGTATATCCATTCCGTCTTTACAAAGTTTTTCTCCACAGTTTGGGCAAACTTTATTTGGTAGGTCAACTCCATTTTTTATTCCATAATCAGTAAAGTCTGAATACTTGCACTTTGAGCATCTGTAGTGTGGTGGTAGTGAATTAACTTCTGTTATGCCAAGCATATTTGCTACAAATGAGGAACCAACTGAACCTCTTGAGCCAACTAAGTATCCATCTTCATTTGATTTTTGCACTAACCTTTGTGCAATTATGTATAGTGTTGAAAAACCATTTTTTATAATTGAATCTAATTCCTTTTTTAGTCTTGCTTCAACTATTTCTGGAAGAGGGTCTCCATATAATTCTTTTGCTTTATTTTCACAGGTTTCCTTTATTTCTTTTTCTGCGCCTGGTATTACTGGAGGGCATTTTTCTTTTGAAATTGGGCATACATTTTCGCATAAGTCTGCTATTTTGTTTGTGTTGGTTACAACTACTTCATATGCTTTTTCTGGTCCTAAATAATCAAACTCCTTAATCATTTCCTCTGTTGTTCTAAAATATAATGGTGCCTGATTGTCGCAGTCTGAGAAACCTTGTCCTGCCATTAATATTCTTCTATATACTTCGTCTTGTGGATCCATAAAGTGAACATCACATGTTGCTACTACTAGTTTTCCAAACTTTTCTCCTAATGCCACAATTTTTCTGTTTATTTCCTTTAAAGCTTCTCTATCTGGTACTGTTCCATCTCTTATTAGGAAATCATCATTTCCTAGTGGTTGTATCTCTAAATAATCATAGTACTTAGCAATTTTTTCAATTTTTTCTTGTGGTTTGTTATGTAATATCGCTCTATATAATTCTCCTTGTTCACAAGCACTTCCTAAAATTAATCCTTCTCTATATTTTTCAAATACACTTTGTAATATTCTTGGTTTTTTATGGAAATATTGAATATGTGATACTGATATCAATTCATATAAGTTTCTTAATCCTTTTTGTGTTTGTGTTAGTATTATGGCATGATATGGTTTAACTTTTTTCCAGCCATCTTTTCCTTCTGGTATTTCATCATCTGGTACAAAATATGCTTCTACTCCATATAAAACTTTTATATCTAAGCCTAAATCATCAACAGCATGATTTGCTTCTGGAAATGCTTGTACAACACCGTGATCTGTAATTGCAACTGATTTCATTCCCCAAGCTGCTGCACGTTTTATTAATTCTTTTGCAGGTGTAATTGCATCCATTTGGCTCATTTGAGTATGCATATGTAGTTCTACACGCTTTGTTATGCTATTATCTTTTCTTATAATTCCTGCTTGTGGTGGTAATTCTATAACAATATTTGCAATTACTCCAAGCTCTTTTGCGAAATTATCATACATTGCATTTCCTTGAAGTTTTACTCTTATTTTTGGTTTAATTCTTGCTGTTACCTTTTCAATTTTTTCAGGCTCAACAAAAGATTTACAAGTAATTGTACTTGTTCCATCATACACATCAAACATTACTAATGTTTTACCATTTTTAAGTTCTCTTGAGTCTGTTCTAATAACTTCCCCTTCAAGGGCAACCCTTCCATAATCTGCTGTTAAATCTTTAATTTTCACAATTTGCTCTTTAATATTTGCATTTCTTCCTATTATTAATGGTGTTTGTGTTTCTTCTGGTTCTTTTTTCTCTTTAATCTCCTGTTTTACTTCTTTCTCTTCTGCAAAAATTCTTATATTGTTTATCATTGTTTTACATACATTATCTTGCATCTCCTCTAGTAAATGTTTTTGCTCTGCCATATCGTCTTCACTCATATTTTCATTATATGTAACTTTATATTTTATTCCATATAGGTTCATGAAAAGTCTTTCTAAAACACCATCTACTGAATATGCATATAAAAATTCTGAGCTCTTATTTTTTAAATTGATTACGGCCTTATTTTGATTTAATTCAATAGTGCTTCCTTTTAGAATTGCTTTTGTAATAGGAAATTTTACAGAAACATATTTTATTATTTTATCCCAATCCTCTTCTAATGTATGACTTAACTGTATTTTAGGATATTTTACATCTAGTATTATTGTTTGTATATTAAATCTTGTACTTAGATACGTTTCAAAATCAGCTAAATCTTCTATTTTTAGCTGATTTTGACTAAATAATTCAACCTCTAATTTATTGCTTTTTTTATATAAATCTATTTTTTGTATAGTAGCATTTATTATATCATTTTCTTTTTTATAATCTTGAAATACGTCTTTTATAACCTTTTGCATGTTTTTTATGTTCCCTCTTTCTTCTTGTTTGTTACTGATAATTATATCATATTTTTGAAAAAAACAACAAAAAATTTATTTTTTTTGTTGTTTTTTATAATTTGTAATGGAAATATAATCTTTATGTAATATCTTGCTAAAAAACTTGAAGTGCCATTTTTGGGCACCTCAAGTTTTATTTCAATTGTTTTTTATTGCTTTTTCAGCGTATTTATTGTTTACTACTTTTGAATAATCTGCTCTTTTTTCAAGTTCTCCTGCTTCTTCCATTACATCTTGTAGTTTGTTAAATGCTTCTTCTGTTAATACTGGTGTTTGATTCCATGCATCTATGTCTTTGTATCTTTGTATTGAGTTTTCTAACATTTTTACATCTGTGCTTGGGAAAAAGTCTTTTATCAATTCTGCAATTTCAGCTGCTGAGTGTTCTTCAGTCCATTTTTGTCCTTTATATATTGAATCTGTAAAGTTCTGAATTAATTCTTCATTTTTTTCTATATAACTTTTCTTTGCAAAATATGCTGTGTATGGAATTTCTCCTGCTTCTACTCCTACTGATGCTACTATATAACCTGCTCCTTGATTTTCTGTCATTGATGCTGTAGGCTCAAACAGTGTTACATATTCTGCATTTCCTCCTGCAAATGCTCCTGCCATCAAATCAAAACTTATGCTATCATCTAATACTAAATCTTTTGATGTGTCTAAGCCTTTTTGCTTTAATACATATTCAAATGTCATATAAGGAACTCCACCTTTTCTTCCTGGTATTATTGTTGTTCCTTTTAGTTGTTTCCAGTCAAATACTTCTGCTTTATTTCTAGCTACTAAAAATGATCCGTCTCTTTTTGTAAGCTGTGCAAATACTTGTGTATAGTCATTTTTACCTTCATTAAATACATAAATTGAAGCTTCTGGTCCAGCAAATCCTATGTCACTTTGACCTGATAGAACTGCTGTCATAACTTTATCTGCTCCTTGCCCTGTTGTTAATTCAACTTTTATGCCTTTTTCTTCAAAATAGCCTAATGCTATTGCAACATATTGTGGAGAATAAAAAACAGATCTTGTAACTTCATTAACCTTTACAAGAGTTGTTCCCTTTTGATTTTGTGTAGTATTTTTATTTGTTGCTATAACAACTGCTGCTATTATACCTGCAATTACAGCAATTAATATTATTGCTATTATCTTTTTTTTCAATTTGTCTCCTCCTATATAAATTTATGAGATTTTGAAACTAGTCTTTCTATTAAGACTACTGAACCATAAAGTATGGTTGCTACGAGTGCCAAGATTATTACACCTGTCATAACTAAATCTAGTTTAAATACTTGACCTCCATAAACTATTAAGTATCCTAGTCCTGCTTTCGATACTAAAAATTCACCTGTTATAACACCTACTAATGATAATCCTATGTTAATTTTTAGTGAATTTATAAATGTTGAAATGTTCGCAGGAATTACAATTTTTGTTAATAATTGAAACTTAGTACAATTAAAAGTTTGCGCCATTTTTATTTTTTCCTCATCTGTATCTAAAAAGCCATTTAAAATTTCCATTATTGTTACAATAAGGGAAATTGCTAACCCCATAGTTATAATGGCACCGTTTACCTGCACCGAACCCATATGATTATTATTGGTCCTAATGCAACCTTTGGTAAGCTATTTAATACAACTAAAAATGGTTCTGAAACTTTGCTTAAAAAGTCTGACCACCACAAAAGCATTGCTATTACAGTTCCAATTAATACTCCTAGCAAAAATCCTATAAGTGTTTCTTCACAGGTTACCCATAGATGCATTAATAGTTTATTTTCAGATAAGTTCATAAAGGTTTTCAAAATTCTGCTTGGTTGACTAGTTATGAAGCTGTCTATTAATCCCTTGTTTGCGCTTATTTCCCATATTACAATAAAAGCAATCACTATTCCAATTTGAGTTAATAAGATTGAGGTTTTCTTTATCCATATTTTTCTTAAGTATCTCTGCCTATCTTTTGAGATGTTTTTCTTATGCATTCACATCTAACTCCTTCCAAATGGTGTCAAAATATTTGCTGAATTTAGGACTTTCTCTAACATTTAATGGGTCTCTATTTTCCATTTCAAAATCTATGTTGTGAATACTTTTTATTGTGGCTGGTCTTTCTGTTAATACTATAATTCTGTCAGACATACTTATTGCTTCTGAAATATCATGAGTAACCATTAATGTTGTTACATTTTCATTTTTTATGATTTTGTATATATCCTTTGTAACCATAAGTCTTGTTTGATAATCAATAGCAGAAAATGCCTCATCCAACAACAGTATTTTAGGCTTTATAGCCAAAGTTCTAATTAGAGCAACCCTTTGGCGCATTCCTCCTGATAATTGAGATGGATATTTGTCTTTAAATTCATATAGATGGTATTTTTTCAAAAGTTGTTCTACATATCTCCTATTTTCTTCTGTTTTAATTTTTCTTATTTCTAAACCGAATATTACATTTTTGTATATGCTTCTCCATTCAAGTAAACTATCTTTTTGTAGCATATATCCAATTTTAGGTGATATACCAAAACTTTCTTCCCCATCTATGTAGAGATTACCTGTAGTTTTTTCCTCAAGTCCTGCAATAATTGATAATAGAGTTGATTTACCACATCCACTAGGTCCAATCAAACTCACAAATTCTCCTTGTTCTACGCTAAAATTTATATCTTTTAAAGCCTCTATTTCTCCATTCTTAGCCTGATATATTTTTGATACATTCTTAATCTTTAGTAATTCTTTCACAACCTATTCCTCCTACAAACTTATCTACCTATAGTATATTCTAATTTTCATTTTTGGGTGAAAAAAAAGAAACCAGAAAAGTTCTAGCTTCTTTTATGAATTATTAAATTAATAAAAAAACAAGTATTATTAAGTAAATTGAACTTACCCTTGTGTATATGGTAGAAAAAGATACTTTTGTAATTTCTTGTATTTTTTTATAAATTCTCGTATTGCCTCGTATAACTAGCTTTTCCGTACTTGTATTTTATTATGCTTTTTATATTTTTTTATCCCTTTTTATACTTTTTTATTGGCGTTGCATTAAAAGTTGCATTAAAATTTGCCTTTATGATTTTATGAAAACTAGCTACATTTCTGTAACTAGCTCTCCCCTTATTTTTAGACTACTTTTTTTATTTCATCTGTTTT
>OIYV01000169.1_pt1 | contig 43656 bp, 65 predicted proteins | sample 1588251 | NCBI WGS metagenome assembly OIYV01 (sample SAMN03283282) | human gut metagenome | biome: human-associated habitat; material: feces | host: Homo sapiens | place: Peru | collected 2012
AACATCCCTCGTCTGATAGAAGCCTCTATTATTTCGGAAACGACGCTCCCACCCAACCCGACCTTGCGGGCAAACAAAAGCGCAACCTCCTCTGTCCATTCAATGTAGTAACCCGCCTTACCGTAAATCTCTTGCAGCAAGTGAACGACTACACCAAATCCTGTCAAGCCAAATTCTGCCTCTATCAGTTCAAGCTTTGCATCCAATGCGACATCAAGCGGAAAGTAGTCGATCCCGCTCTTTGCCATGACTTACCTCAGAACGGAAGGTCGCTATCATCGTCCTCGACCTCGTCGAAGTCCTCCGCGTCCACGCTGACCGGCGCTTTCGCCGCCTGATGTCCGCCGTTGTCGCTGCGGCTGTCGCAAAAGTACAGGTTGTCAGCAATGACCTCCGCATTGCGGCGCTTGTTGCCGTCCTTGTCCGTCCAGTCGCGGATCTGAAGCTTGCCCTCTACAACGGCCATACGGCCCTTCGTGAAGTACTTCGCCGCGAACTCCGCCGTGGATCGCCACGCGACGCAATCAATGAAGTCTGTCTCCTTCGTGCCATCCGCGTTCTTAAAATCGCGGTCAACGGCCAGCGTGAAGCTGGTAACCGCCGTACCGCTGTTGGTTCTCCGAAGCTCCGGATCGCGGGTCAACCGGCCCATGATGAAAACTTTGTTCAGCATTTCTTATCCTCCAATCTGTACTCGGCAAAGCTCACGCTCTCGCCGTATCGGTTCTTGTTTGTCACCGTCCGCTTGCTGATGGCGTGCCCTGCGTGACGCAAGTCCCATATCCTCGCACCCAGCCGGTAGCAGCCAAACTCGCGGGCGGCGTCCAACTGTGTGATGGGGCCTACCGTCTCCATGTATTCCAGGATTCTTTCGCACTGTGTCATAACCCCTCCTATAAGTACGATTTCCCGAACTCGCGCCGGAAATCATCCTCCGTCCAGCCCTGTTCCTGCATGGCCTTGAGCTGCCCGTAGCGGCGCAGGCGGCGCATCTGGTCACCGTTGCGGTGTACCGCGCCCCTGCCGTTCCGGTGGCACCTGTTGCCGCAGAGATAGACCACAAGGCCGTATTTCTCGCTTTTCTTGCGGTACGGGCCGCCCACGATATGGTGCCGCTCAAGTGGGTCTGATGGGTCATTCCTGCCGCACAGGAAGCATCTGCGTTCTTCCATCATCCTCTCCCCTCCGTTCCGTCCGAAACGTATTCCGGGCAATAGTGGATGGCATAAGACAGCAACTCTCCGCGACGTGTATAGCCTTGATATTTGGTGGTCGGCGTAGCGTCCCACCCCTCGACGGGAAGGTGTTCTTTCCGCGCCCAGCTGCACCCGTCGACATAGTTCTTGCACGTCCAGCACGGTTGATCGTGTGTAGGTGCGGCGCCCTTGCGCCTGCTTCTGCCTTTTCGCTGGCATCCGCAGTGCGTAACGTATCGCAGCATCCGCGTTGTGGCAACGCGTGTTCCGCCACACTTGCATTTGCACTTCCATGTCAGTTCCCCGCTGGCGTTCCGCCCGGCAAAGGCAACGACCTTCAACATGCCGTGCTTTTCGCCCACATGGTTTGCTTTGCGCGATGGGAGATTCTTTGCCCTTTCCCGTGTTGGCGTTGTCAGCGCATCATGCAGCGACCATCCGGCAGACAGCCGTTTGCGCAGCGTGGTAATGCCCATGCCGTAGATGGTGGCCCACTCGGGCAAATACTTCTCTTCTCCCTTGTAGCGGTATTTTCGGCGCGTGCTCACTTTGCCGCACCCCATTCCCGATCAAGCTGAGAATCCATCAGCCGGATTTGCAGTTTCATGGAATTGATGGCTTCCATCGCGGACTTGTAAAGTACCTCGGCACAATCCCGATTAAACCGTAGCGTAGCGATTTCCGTCTTGCCTTTGCAGATATCAGAAATGATCGTCACTGGCATGCCGTTGTCGCGCTCCAAAAGCATCTGCTTGGCAAGGGCCACGCGGTAGTCCCGTTCTGCTTCCGCGTATTTCTGGCCGCGCCGTTTCAGTTCGGAAATGGCAACGTCCAGCATCCGGCTCTTGTCCATGATCTCATTGACCAGATCAGCCATCGGCGTTCTCCATCGACGCCCGTGCGGCCTTCATGCAGTCCCAGCAGAGACGGCGGCCGTAAGCCTCCACGGCGTTCTGTGCGATGGTAGCGGCGGAATATTCCGCGCCCTTGAATCGCTTTGCCGTGATCTTCTTGCCGCATCCCTCGCAGGTAATGGCCTTTTTGGCTTCTTCGTCCAACTGCGCAGAACTGATCTTGTCCGGGTCTTCTCCGGTGGGAATGGCAAACGTCCGCAGCCACATGTACTTAAAAGCGTATGTCATGGCTTTTCCGCTGCCCTTGTCCTGAGTGTCCGCGCCGTCGCCGCAAGACACCACTTCGATGTAATCAGCCGGATCGTCGATGTTCACGATGCGATATTTCACGTCAACGTGGGTGATGTTGCCGGTTCTGGTGGCGCTCTGCTCAACGGGGAATACCACCAGTTTGTGCTTGAGCATGGCAGACCGCATGATAACCGTCACCTTCTCCTCAGACAGCGCCTTGTAATTGGTCTGCCCAAAAGAGACGTTGTCGTCCTTCGCAAGATACTGCACGTCCTGCATGACGGCGGCAATTTTTTCATAGATGTTCATCACTTCACCCCCACGTTCATGCTTGTGACAAGCTCCGCGCCGTCAATGGTGACCCCGTTTTTCAGCAGCGGGGAAATATCGCTCTTTGAAACGCTGGGTGCGCTGTACTGCACCAGCCCATCACGACCGTTTGTCACACACCAATGCACCAGTTCCTCCATGTTGGTGATCTCTACGCGGGTACTTTTCCGGAAGGTAACCGCACACCGCGCGCTCTTAAACGTGCTCCCGTCCAGCGCCTTGCCCAGATACCCAAGCAGACGCTCACGCTTCTTCTCCAGCGACTTCCGGCGCTCCGCAAGGGACAGTTCCTCGGCGAGAATGGCCTTTGCTTCCGCATCCAGATTCTTTGTCCAGCACGCCACACTCTCGATCTTCTTGTCGCGCTCCATCTGCAAAGCTTCAAAAGCGTCAAAATCCTTGATCTCTCCGGTTTCTTCGTCAACCAGCGTCTCCAGTGCGCGGTCGATTTCGTACAAGCTCAAACTCATGCCCTTGCCTCCTTATAAATTTTCTTCAAATTCGCCCAGCTGTTGCCGTCCAGCACGTCATCCAGCCAGGCTTCCTCTGTGTCACCCAGCTCTTGAGCGCCCTTTTCAAACAGGTTGACAACGGCGATCTTGCGGCAGTCCGGGCAGAGAAACCGGTTCTCGTACTTGCTGCCGACGTGACCATCGTCCCACGACACATGGGCGCGGCAGATGTCGCACTCAAACACCTCGTCATAATGGGTATCGCCGCAGCAGGGGCAGACATACGCCCCGTCGTTTTTGTTCCAAAAGTCCCGGTCGTAGACGGGATTCTCGAACTCCCGTCCTGTCTCATTGCATCGGTACATCATCTACCTTCTCCTCCCACGCTTTGCTCGTTCCCGTAAGCTTTTAACTGCCGTCCGTTTTAGGTCGGCCATCGCGTCATCGGTCTGCCGCCTGACCTTTGCGCGGGTCTCATAAGCGGCGTTTCTTGATACTTCGTACTCCCGATATGCCTCACAGGTCGAAAAACACAGCGCCCGCCTATCCGGGCAGTCCGGAGAGCATGGGCAAGGGACGCATGTGATATGCTCGTCCGTCATTTAGACACCCCCAACACCTTGAAAAGCTTGTCCCGCTTACCGAACGTGTTCAATGGCAGTGCGCCGCTTTCCAACCGCGCAATAGTTGCCTGAGATACGCCAACGCTAAACGCAACCGCATCTTGTGACCACTCGCGTTTCGTTCGTTCTTCGCGTATCCAACGCTGATTTTCTGCATACAGCCGTTTGTTCTCTTCGTAGCGGAGCCGCTGCCTTCTGGCAATATGATCTGCGTTTGCCACCCGATAAACACGCATGTACAGGTTGATTTCCTCGCGGTGCTCTTCGTTGTATCGGCGGCTCATCTCCGCCCCTCCAGCCGGTCGATCAGGTGCATGAACTGTACCGAGAAAGTCAGCGCTCCGATGATGATCATGATGTAAGTGATCATATGTACCTCCTATGCTCTAACCAGCTGAGCCAGCTCCTCTGCGCTGAAGCGCAGCAGCTTGTCCAGATTCTTGATGTCCTCGCACGTCCATGCGCCACTGCCAAACTTGGCGTTCAGCGTGGAAATGCGGAACCCGGTCTTTCGCGCCAACTCAGATTGCGTCTGGATATCGCGCTGTGCGCATTTGGTGCGGATGATCTTCCGCATCATCGTGGCGCGTGTTTCTATCGGGCTTTGCGCCCACGGGCATTTTGACATTGTCTCTTGCCTTTCTCCGTTGTCTGTGCTACAATAAAGCCGCGCATGACATTGTGCCTTTCATTTCATTTGCCCTGTTCGGTCTACTATGCCGGGCAGGGCGCTTTTTTATTTTCCCTTCCGTTTTGCAATGACCGCATCTACAGCGGCCTCAAGGCGCTTACGCGCATCCGGCGGCTTGCGGTGGCCGTTCAGTAGCATACTCACATACGGACGCGTAACGCCAAGCTCGGCGGCTACATCGTCATAAGTGATCTCGTGAACGTGCATCTTGCCCACAATCTTGCCAGTCCAGGATTCCAGCAAAATCACACCTCCTTAGTGTTAATTTGTTTGACTGAGGCGAAAAAGTTTGTTATAATGCCACTTGGCTTGATTTGTGGCATAGGTGTTTTTGGTGGAAACATCTCACTGCCGCAATTCCCTACGCTTGTTGTTGCGGAGACTTCGGAGGGCAGTCAAGCCATTTTTCGGAAGATTCCCGGCTGTGATGCAACACAGGCGGGTTTTCTTTTCCGCCGCAGTCAAATTAGTGGTTGCAAAAGTTAACAAAGTATGCTATTATGGATTTGCGAGATACATATTAGCAATTTCGGACACGAGCATTTCTGCTGGGGTCTGGTTTTGTGTTAGCTTTTTCAACCGTAAACACAGTATACAGCTAGAAAAGTTAGAAGTCAATAACTGTCGTTAACTTTTCTAACTTTCTGCGTTTTGCACAAAAGGATGATCTGAAAATGAGCGTTTTTTACGATAATTATGTCAGGCTGTGCGCATTGAACAATTTGAGCGAATCTGGTGCCGCAAAAAAGGTTGGTCTTTCTAATGCCGCCGCAAACGGATGGAAAAATGGGAAAATGCCGTCCGCCATTACGCAAATCAAACTCGCAAATTTATTTGGCATTTCGCCCGGCGAGCTGATGGGCGCGCCTGCTATCCCGCCGCAGGGCGCAAAAAAAGCGCCCACTGAAACCAGTGAGCGCGAATTGGATATGTCCTTAATCAAGCGTCTTGTTCAGTTGACGCCGGACGAGATGGAGAAGGTCGACGCATTTGTTCAAGGCCTATTAGCATCTCGTCAAGGATAAGCTTTTCTTCGTGAGTGAGCTGCGATATGTATATTGCTGCTTGCTGTTCCGTCATGCTTCTGATCCTCCATCCAAATTTCTGCGTTAGAACAAGTGTTTCATTTGTGTACTTATTTAACACAACCTTATCTGTTTTGCAGCCGCTAGATGTGGTATAATTTTTGCGAGAGACCACTACCATAAAGGGAGGCGTTCCGCCCATGTCCCATCATTATAACTGGCCTGTGTAAGCCCTCCGCCGTCTCCGCAACAACGGCGGAGGGCTTTTCCCGACGGGCACCCACCATGCCCGCCGTGCAAAAACAGGGTAGCAAAAACAACTTGGGTAGGTCAATTCCGAAGATGGGTATTCGACAAAACTAGACATACCGACATTCGGGTATCTCCTACCCTACAATGGGAAGAGGAGCAGAAAATGAGCAAGTCTTTACAGGATATATGCAGAGAGGCCAGAGACCGACAGGGTATGACCAATCAGGTCGTTGCAGACAATTCCAACGTGCCGCTTTCCAGTGTGCAAAACTTTTTTGCATCTACATCTAAAACGCCAACTGTAAATAACTCCGGCAACATATGCCGTGCTTGTGGTGTTTCACTGGACAAGTATTTTGGCATCACGCCGGATGTTCTGCCGGAAGAGCAAATAGAACAAATGGAACGCGATCACAAAGCGGAGCTGGTAACGGCAAATCTGGAAGGACGGATAGAACAGCTTTCCAAGACCGAGAAGCGTATGCGAATATCGCTTTACAGTATCTCCGTCCTTGCTGTGGTTTTGCTAATGACGTTAATCGGCTATGTGGTGTTTGACTATCAGTTGCCAAACGTCGGTATTATTCAGGGTAAACAGGCTATCACTTTGGCATGGATCGTCATTGTCCTGCTGGCCGTCGGCGTTGGCGTGATCGCGTCGGCGTTTTTGAACGCCCTGCGATATGCGAAGAAGATTACAGAAGAAAAGGGGAGAGGAGAATGAAGATCCCAAAGGCTGTCAAACTGAAATCCGGCAACTGGAACATCAATATGATGATTGAAGGTCAGCGGATATCTGTCACAGCCCCTACCAAAAAAGATGTGGAAAAGAAAGCTGCCGCCATTAAGGGCGGCGCAAAGGTGGAGCCGAAAACAGAAAGTCTTACTCTGACAGCCGCCATTGACCAGTATATAGAAAGCAAAAGCGCCGTTCTTTCCCCCGCTACAGTGCGAGGATATCGAACAGCGCAAAAACATAGATTTGACAAGTTGATGAAACGCAATGTAAACAGCATTACAAAGATGGATGTGCAGATGGCGGTAAACGCGGAATCGAAAAAAGTGTCCGCTAAAACTGTAGCTAACGCATACGGCCTTGTTCGCCCGGTTTTGAAAGAGTGCGGCGTTGATGTGTTTGGTGTGCGCTTGCCGCAGATTCAAAAGCCGGTGAAAAAATATTTGCAGCCTAAGGACATCGGTAAACTGGCAGAAGCTATTCAGGGCGATTCCTGCGAGATTCCCATTTTGCTGGCCGTCTGGCTGGGTATGCGCCGCTCAGAGATCGTCGGCCTGTGCTGGGACTGTGTAGACACAGAGAACAATCTCTTACACATTCGCCGCGCCATTGTGCCGGACGAAAACAATAAGTGGGTACAGAAAGACACGGCAAAAAACATCAGCAGCCAGCGAACAGTAGATTGCCCGGAATACATCATGGAAAAGATACGGCAACTCCCGCACCGGTCTGACGGCAGACTATTCCCGATGCATCCGGACACTGTCCGCAAGCATGTGCACAGAGCGTGCGCCGCTGCCGGGATAACAGATACCACCGTGCACGGTCTGCGCCACACCAACGCCGCCGTGATGAAAGCGGTGGGCATAGATGATCGCTACGCAATGGAACGCGGCGGATGGAGTTGTGAAAGCACCTACCGCAAGACGTATTCCTATGTTTTCGACAGCGACAAGTCAGAAGCTAACGCAGCCATCAACAACTACTTTTCTGCAAAAATTACAGATGAAATTACAAATGAAAAATAAAAAACCGCATGATTAAAGTGGTTTAATCCGCTTTTTTGGAGGGTTCAAATCCCTCCTTCCGCGCCAAATCAAGAAACCGAGGAATCACAACGATTCCCCGGTTTTTCTTGTGCTTATGCGGGTTTGATGGCTATCAGCGTTCTGTAATTCATAACGCTATTTTGGTAGTTATCTGTAATTATCAGCAAAAAATTACAGATAAAATTACAGATGAAATTTTGCCCGTCACGTCCCGCGATACATCCCCTGCAAGGTCTTGACCTCCGCCGCCTTGTCGATCTGCTTCTGGTGCAGATAGTCATAGACGGCTTTCATGCCCTCGGGCGGCTCGCCCTTCTCCTGCCGGTACTTCTCGATCAGCTTCGCCACCTCGGTATGCAGCATGGTCATGTGCTGCATCTCCGCGCCGGAGAGGTCGAAGAACACCTTCGACAGGTTGGGGTTGGTGTCTTTGTACTCCAGCGCACACTTGACGTACTTGTGAGCGTCACCGATTTCTTCATCGACCATCTCGGACAGCTTCTGGATCAGTTTCATGCCGCACCTCACAGTTTCTCGACCGTGACGGCAAGATTCTCCACCACGGCCTCGGTGCCGCCCAGAATCAGGGACAGGATGCTGCTTTCGCAGCCGCAGGCGTTGCGGATGAGCGCCGTGATGGCAAGATTCAGCGCATCATTGGCAGCGGCAGCAGTCTCTGTCGCGGTCGCGCCGATGATCTCCACGCCGTCCTTCTGGACAGTCAAAGAGACGGCTCCTGCGGCGGTGGGCGCTACGGTGGCGCTGACGTTGACCAGATAGTAGCCCTGTCCGCACAGAGTGATGGTGTTGCCGTCCTGCTTGATGTTGCAGCCAAACCGGCGCGTGGTCACGCCGACTGGCACGACACCGCCCACGGCGATGGTGGGCTTGCTGGTGTTGGTGGTATAGATAGCAGATTTGCTCATAATATTTCCCTCCTCAAAATAATACGGGGCAGCTATTGCCGCCCCGCTTGCCTCGCCTGAAAGGGCGTACTGGTTGTTGCAAATTATGCAACAACTCACACGTTGCCGCAGCCGCATCCGCCTGCGCAGAAGGGGGACATGCCCGCGTTGTAGGTGTAGCCGTTGGGATAACGCACCACTCCATACATGCGGTTGTCCATCTCCAGACTGGCGATGCGGGCGGACTGCTCCGCGATCCGCTGCTCCAGCTGGGACTTCTCCAGCGCGGCGAATTTGGCCTCGATGTTGGCGTTCACGCCGTCGATGGCCCGCTGCGTGTTGCAGCAGCATTCCGCCAGCTGCGCCTGAATGCTGTTTCCGGTCTGCATGATGGTCATGTTGGTGCCGTTCTGCGCCAGCGCCATCTCCTTGCCCAGCTGGCCAATATTGCCCTGCATCTCGTAGCCGAGGTTACAGATGCCGTTGCCAATATTGGTCAAGCGGTCGTTGATCTGGCCGAACTGCTGGCCGAAAAGGATCTCCTGCTGGCTGGCTGCCGTGGCGTACTGGCCAAACTCTCCCTGCCGGTTCCAGCCGTTGTTGCCGAAGCCGAACATAAAGAGAAACAGTACGACGATCAGAAACCAACCGGAACCCCAGCCGTCATTGTCCGCGCCGCGAGTGACGGCGGCGATATCGGACAGGCTCATATTTTCGCCCATAGTGTGTTGCTCCTTCCATCAAAAATTATATGATAATCCGTGTCGACCCGGTTTATCTCAAGAATTGCGCAAACATCTTTGCTTGCTCCTGCAAGTTTGCAAACTGCTCTTTGCTCATTTGTCCGGAAGAAAGCAAACGGTTGATCTCCGCCTCCGCTTTCTGCGGCGTCATGCCCGCCGCGAACTTGCGGAACTCCGCCACCATCGCCAGCGGATTATTCGTCTTTGCTCCTCCGTTTAACATCTGCATCATCGGGTTTGCCACTCAGCATCTCCTCCAATCTTTTCACACGATCTTCCAGGCTGTTGACATCCACCACCGGCGCGGGCTGGTAGGGGGCCACCGAGTACGGCGTCACCGTGGCATATCCTGCGCCGTCCGTTGTCTTGAGCCAAACAATAGGGTCATGCTCGTCCATCAGCAGGATGGAGCTGTTGGGAGCCATTCTGAACGCCTCAGCGCCGCCCTTGCCGTTCACGCGGGTAACTTGCCCCATAAACGCCTGCGGGCCTCCTGCTGCGCTCTGAGGGCCGCCAGAAGGGTATCCGTAGGGGCCTCCGTAACCCATCGGCTGATAGGAATTGAAATATGTCATGTCCGCACCTCCTTGTTAACTAAATTGTAAAGCAAAAAAGACCAAACAAATGGCCGATAAATGGTCATTGTTTGGTCTTTTGACTATAAATTCTTTATATGGTCTGCTATTTTCCCGTAAGCGCGTCGTCTGCGCCGGTTGATGTATTCCGGCGTAACATAATGCTGTGTGCATAGCTGTGCGTAGCTTTTGCCTTTTACGTCGCACTCGATCAGGAAAAATGCTTCGTCCCCCGGCAATCCCAGACCGGCGATGAAACTCACCGCCCGGTGGGGTGCCATAGACTGTAGCTTTGCCCGGATATCACGATGTGTCGGATTCATGCTGATTCCCACGCCGTGAGCTTGCGGAGCTTGCGCGGAGACGGAGGGCGGCGGATCGTAGCCTCACGCCTCGCTCAGATTTTTTGCTTTACGCTTTCGCTTCAACGATAAACGCCTCTGGCAACACTTCGCGTACTTTCTGCAAGTATGCCTCCGCGTTCTCCTTTTTGCGGAACGCGCCCACTTGCACCCGGTAGATCGTGCCCGAATCGGGCACCGGCTCCGGCTCTACGTCAAGCTGCTTGTCCGGCGCGATGTAGGACACAGCGAAGAACGCGCACACCGCCTTGCAGGTTTCCTCTGCAATGGCCTCCATGTTGTCGATGAGCCACCGGGCCTCCTCCGGGTTATCGTGGAAGCCGAACTCCGGCAGCACCGCAGGCATGGTGGGCACCCGCAGCTCATAAAGGCGCGTATCCTCAATAAGCCGCTCGGATGTGCCGGGGGACATGGGGGCAATGCGATCCTGAATCAGCCGTCCGATGGCGCGGCTTTTTTCGCTGGGGTAACAGTGCACCCGCGTCCCCGCTACCTTGCCGTTAAAGCCGTTGGTGTGGAGGGCGATGTGGAGGTCGGCAGGCCATTTGTTGGACGCGCTGACACGGTCGTACATGTTGCCATACTGCGCGTTGATCACCTCGAAGCCGCAGCGCTTGAGCGCGATTTCCAGATAATCGGCGCAGCGGCCCATCTGCTCTTTCTCGTTGGTGGTGTGCCCGTTCCACAGCGCTTCGCTGGCGTAGACGTTGCTGGCCCGGTCTTCCGGGCTGAGAAAGATATTAGGCATTGTCACTGCCCCCGTTTGCCTTGGTCTTGTTGTACTGTACCGTAGAGACGCCCAGCAAAGCGCCTGCAAAGGCCGTCACGGCGTTCAGGGTCAGCACCACGTCATCGGGCCGGGGCCAGCCCCAGACGGGGGCCAGCGCCGCGTACAGCGTGGCCACGGCAGGCAGCACGATCATGACCACCCATTTCAGCACATCGTAAATTCTGTCATTCAGTTTCATCTTCTTGTCCTTTCCGGGCTTTCGCCCTGTCAGCTATTTCCGAATCGGCAGGCGGCGCACCTCTTCCATCACGCGCTTGGCGCTGCCGTTGCCACCCATTTTCTCATATGGAGCATAGAGATAATCGTTGAGGTTTTCGTATTCGTCCTGTGTGATCTCGCCGCGCTGGACATAGGTCATGCCCAGATGGATGATGCGATCATGAGCCAGCCCCACCAGCATCTTTCGCTCTGCATCGTTTTTATCTGCGCGCCTGCCCACCAGTGCCCATAGGCCGCCGCTGGTCAGAGCCGCCACGACAATGGCGCTGATGGCTGGGATAATATACTGCCACATATCAAACCACCTCCCATCCGTACACGCCCGGTGCCCACACGTTGTTGTCAACAGTAGACTGCCACGTTTTGCCCTGATATGTCACCTTATCCCCTTTCATATAGGGATTGGTGCTCTCCGGCTGCTGCCACTCGGGGATCACGGTAGGATCTGGGATCAGTACCTTTGCCCACAGGCTGACAGCGGCCTCCGGTGCCCAATCTCCCTGCGAGGTGTGCCCTTGCAGGCACTTGTACAGCACGCCGCCGTACAGGCATCTGTCACCGGTAGCGTAGGCCACGCTGTCACTGCTCCACGGGCGATAGATCATCGGTGCTTTTGCCGCCTGTTCATCAGTCAGGACAGCCGCAGCCGCGTCCATGCTGGCGCGAAGTGCTTTCGCCTGTTCCAGAATGTCAGTTCTCATATCATTCCTCCGTTTCGATACCAAGGATTTTCAGCGCGGCCTTGTACTGCACCGCCTCCGCAGATGTCGGCTCCACAGGTGCAGGAGGCGGCAGGTTTGCCACGTCCTCCGCGATTTCCGCCTCACTCCGCAGCACGCAAGCGCCATCCTCGTACTTATACCGGGGGATGCCCTGCTCAGTGTACAGTGCATCAAAATAGTGGCTCTGGCACAGGTTGTACCTATCCCCCGTGCCCTCGTCGATGTACGTCCACTTGCTCACGTCATCGATGTTGTTCATGGTATACCCGCCCTCGCAACGGATGACGCGGCTTCTCTCGTCCAGTAGGGCGTAGACCTTTGATTTTGAAATTTCGGTATTCATGGTGCCCCTCCTTATAGGTCAGCAGACAACGTAGCCTTGACTGTAGTGCGGAAGATTGCCCCTAAATTAGTTTTCCCAATGTTGGTAAAGTTGAGGTTTAAGAAAGCCCCATTTCCACCAGTCGCTGGAGATCGTTTTACGTCCGCTTTTGTTCCATCCGTGAAATAAGCAGTTCCCAAGGAAGCCCCTGAAGCACCCTCGAACGCAATGGAAGGTCTGACACGCATACTAGGGCTGGGGTAAATCGGCACAAGCAGATTGCCGTTACTATCTGCCGCCCCGGCATAGGCGCTGTATTGTTCGATGATCTGATAGTACCTCTGACACCGCAGCAGCTGCTCCCCGTAATCGGGGACCTCGTTCAATACCCACACGCCATTCTCCTGATGGGCAAGGGTCTGCTGGGAGCCAAGCTCCAGTTTGACGGCTTTCAGCGAGAAATCACCAGCACTCGAACCGAGAGACTGAATAACTACCTGGTTGAAACTAATCGTTGCATTTGCTGGAATGGTGCCAGTGATCTGAGCAAGTGCCCAATCATCAGATATTGGGGAAGCCTCATTGTAAAAAAACGAGGAATCGCCCCATGCTACAACAAGACGTATCGGATTTACAGATGCTTTGTAAATGCACGAGAGTGTATACGTTACCCCCGGAACCAGCATATTGTCTAGAGGTTCAACTAAATTCCATCCGGGCGTGCTATAAGAGATGTTCAATGCCCCATTTGCAAGTGCGGCGGCAACACCCTCGCCCGTTTTCCACCTATCAACTCCATATCCCCCGCCCGTATAGCTCGTCTGCCCCCGCTGATTCACTGGCTTGCCGAAGTACCAGTTGTCCAGCATGTTTGGATTACACGGGAACGCCTTGGTAGCGATCACGCTGCCGCTAATGGAGATGTTATCGCCGGGAGTTAAAAGTGGCTGCTTTTCTTCGTCCAACGTATTCAGCTTTGCTTCCACGCTTTCGCCCCCGCTTGTGGCAATGTCCGCAGCGGTCAGTGACACGTTGCCGCTCTCGTCGGGGGATTTTTCGTTGACAGAGCTGACAGACCCCGTGCCGTCAATGCCCATCCGCGTCACGGAATAGCTGACAGCCGGACTGCCGGTGTTAAAGGTGGTCGTAACCCGCGTCCACAAATATTTGCCCTGCGGTACGGTGGGGATTGTGGTGCTCCAACTGCCGCTGGGGACAATCGTCCCGGAATCAGATACCATGTACTCCGCCGTTGTACCCGTCACAGTGGCGGCGGCTCCGGTGTCTCCCTTTTCTCCCTTGATTTGATACCACGTGTATTGCTGCCAGTCATCAGGGGCTTCTGCCGCCGCGCCGGAATACACGCCCATCCACGCATCTGGCAGGTCGCCCATGCTGTGGCTGGACGCCGTTGGCTGCTGGCTGGCGTATTTAATCCAGACGTGACTTGCCTCGCCGGTATCACCCTTTGCGCCGTTGGCCACCGCAAACGTAAAGTATGTGCCGTCCGACCGGGTGAAGCGGTACGTATCCACCAGCCCCACCGTAGACAGCTTTTCAAACGCTGTCAGGCCGTTGCCGTTGGTCACGGTAAAGGTTTTCGTGGTAGTGTCGGCCAGCGTAATGGTGTAGGTGTCCACAAGCCCATCCGTACCGGTTTTGGCAATATTGGAAATACCGCCGTGACCGTCAGCCGCTGCCGTCAGCCAGTTCAACAGCGTCTGCCCTTGCAGGCGCTTTGCCGTACCGTCCTGTTCCAGCACAAACATGTCCGTTGACTTGATCTGCTCCGCTGCTACCAGCTCGGATATTGCTTTATCAGCCATTGTCAGCGTCCTCCTTGTCCTCAGTATTTATCGCCGCCGTCAGCGCTTCCAGCGCATTGATACACGCCAACAGCCGGTCAAGGTTGTTTTTACCCCGCACCTCCACACCGTTCAGTGTGGTGATGATGGCAGATAAGGTTTCCTTCATGTGCATTATTTCTCCCCCTCATACGGTCGCCGCAGCGCTACACGCACGGCACTGGAATCGTTGTAGGCGTATTCAACGCCGATAATCTTCGTGTATCCGTCATAGACTGTCGTTTCTTCCCCCGCAACGTATTCCATGTGCCGCGTGTTAGCGGACACGCTGAACGCAGTCAAAGCGTCTAACAGGGTCACACCCAAAATATCCACGTACAAAATACCTACAGATGCCAGGCCACAAAAGGGGCATTCATAAATAGTTCCGTTATTTATTTTGAATTTGTCCATTTTATTACCCTCCTCCGCTGTATCAATAACGTACATATCCGTCACTTAGGAACAAGGACTTTCCTTGAAAATTTAGTCCCTTTAGGGCATTCACAATGTTTGAGGCTAGTTTATCTATAACAGCACTTCCGGCGAAAACTTTATTTGCATAGATCACATCCGCAAAGTAACCGTTGATTGTGCTATTGCATGTACTCGGGTAGACTGACCCGGACGTGATATGCCTGTTCACAATGGCATCTGTTCCAATCTGACCGCCGCCCACAGAAAAGCTTGCAAGTCCCGCTCCGTCAAAATACCCGGCGCTGCCGCCGTAGTCGATGCTCCCAGCCTGCACTGTTCCCAAAAATTTGCCGCTGTAGGCGGTCAGATTGCCGCCGCTGTCAACCGTGAAATACTTGCCAAGCTGGATACCGTTTGGGCCAAAATAAATGCCGGTGGTATTTGTGCCGCCCCATGTCTGGCCGTTGGTACTCAGATATCCGTCTTTGATCGTCAAACCACCAATAACGCCGCTGGTGGCGGTGATTTTGCCCGTAACGCTCAGCCCGCTTTTATCGGCTTTCAGCACCGTACCGCCGTTGCTGGTCAGCGTCCATCCGTCCGCCGTCAGGCTCCATCCAAAACTTGCATTATCCCCGCCCTTGCGGTCTACCTTGGCGCTGATTTTCCCGGCCTGAATGTTCAGCGCCGCCGTAAGAGATTCAGTATCGCTCTCCCGCGCTTTGACCTCTGCCAGAATCTGATCGGCCATAATCAGCAGCTGCGCTGATACATCCTTAAACTTTCTTGCCACGCGCCGCGTTGCAGGCGATTTGTACGGAGCTTCTTCATTCAGGTCTTCATCTGCTGGGGCGGAAGCAGTACAACGCATAAGCGAATTAAAATTGATTTCTGTCGAATAGATTCCACTGTATATTTTATCCAGCGTAATCGCATCGCCGATTTCCGCAGATGGGTCTAGCAGCGCATCTTGCGCGGTATAAGGTTGGTATTGAAACCCTTTCAGCCGTTCTAAGATGTCTTCTCCAATTTCTCTTGTGATCCACGGGCTGGTCACATCAACATTTCTACCGGAATCTGACCCGATTTTTACACCCTCGCCATCCTCATCCGTATATACCGTCACCGCAGAAATTCCGGTCAGCACAGGCGAGGACTCAATGCTGTTGGCCGCACGACCGACTTTAAAGTTTGCACTTTCAGACAAGAATCCTCACCCCTCCGAAGGTAATTGCGTATCCGGTTTTTGTTACCAGATACCGCGTTTCAGGCGGAATACCGTTTAACGCCAGCAGCCTCAGTTCTCCCGAATCCGTCATAAGCCAATTGGCTCCATACATTGCCGCAATATACCCCAGCACCTCCCGGCAGGAATAGCCGGAAGGATACTGTATCGTATATTTTTTATTCAGCACGTCCCATGTACGCGCATCAATGCCAAACCCCAGATAATCGGCAATCTCTCGAACCACCTGTTCGTCTGTTGACGGCCACGCAAGCGATGTATCCGGCGGATAGTCCTTTTCTGCCATCAGCATGGCGTCATAGCCTGTCAGCAGCAGCGTTGGGAAAACGCTGTCCGGGTTCAACGTCTCGCGTTTATCTAAATAGTACACGCCCTTTTGCAGCCACTCTGAGGTAAGCGTTCCATCTGTCAGCCTGACAAAAGGCACAATTCGCGCCCGTTTTGGAATTTCACCGAGCGGAACCCGCATTTCAACTGAAATTTTACCGGCAACGCAATTCCCAACGCCGGGCGTATCGCCGGGAAAAACAGAATGTGAAGTCTTAACGTTTTTCAGCATTCCTTCCCGATATCCACCGTCTCCGCCAGTAGACCCCGTTAAGATTGACACACCGCCGAATGTAATGCACTCACCCTGCCTTGTGATAAGTCTTGAGCGCTCACCAACAGCAACAGAAACTTCCGCCCAATGCGGCTTTTCCATCAACTGACGATAGATATTTGATACATTCTGCATGTCGTTACCTCTCGATCAGCGGAAATGTGATCCCACCCCACCAGTCATCGTCCGGTTTCGTCAGCAAGAAACTGGCAGGATTGTTGTTGCTATACATGGTTACACCGCTGCGGTATCCAAACATCGGGTCATAGTAATCCACGGTGACGTATTCCGGGAAAATCGTATTCAGCACCAGCTTGGCTTCTGCCGCTGTCAGCGGTCGGCACGTAACGTCCAATCTGATTTTGGTCGCCACCCTTCCGCGCTGCATCTGACCATCCATTGTTCGCCCAGAATTGGGGGCATCTATGTCCCCTCTCTGCCACTTCACGCCCTGCTTTGCAATAAACGGGTTAAAGTCCACGCCGTTAATGCGTAACGTCATTTTCATGCGCGTCCCTCCTTTATCCGTTCATTCTGGCGGTTTCACGCTGCTGCCGTGCGATATACGCCCCGAGGTCAAAGCTTCCGTTCCCGCCGTTCTGTTCTCGCATTGCGCCGATAATCTGCTGGGCAACAGCGTAAATCGCAGTAACAACATCGTCATTAGCTTCCCGTACACCGTAGGTAATGCCCTCTACAATTTGGTCGTTGTTGGCAACAGCCGTCCGTCTGCCAATAGAGCCGACCATTTCTGTACCGGCTTCCCGTGCGATAAACAGCTGCCCTTCGTCCACAAACCCGCCGTCCGCATAGGCTTGAATACCAGAACCGTAAGCGGAAACTTCCATCGAAATGCCAAAGCTTCCCGGAATCTCCATCAGCTGTCGAATAATCCGCTGAATGGAATAACAGGCGCTATTAGCGGCATTTGCAAAACTGTTGGAAATGGAGAGAGTGATGCTGGAAATTCTGTCGGAGAGACTGATTCGCATAGAGTCAATACCCGCTACAAAGCCTGTTACCAGATTAGTTCCAACATTTCTCATGTTGGTAAACATATCACTCGGCAACCCACTAGCATCATGCCCCTTCTGCACCAACACTTGCAGTTGATTCATGAGGTCAACGTAACTGGTCATGAGTTGTACTGCCAATACCAGTTCCGGATTTGCCAGCGTAAGCTTAGCATTCAGAGTCGAGACATCGGTGTAAATCCCGTTGACGTCATTTGCAAGGCTACCGATGGGGTTTCTAGCAAAAAGCCGCTGGAATCCGGTGACAATACTATCCCACGTAACCTTTCCCATACTCTTTGTGTACAAAGAAACGGCTTCGGCAAAATCCGTCATGTACACCGTGAAGTCATACATATCGGATTTCAATACTGGGAGTTTCGGGTTGAGCCGTCTTAGAGCGGGAGACAGATTGTTGTTGATTTCGTCCGCCACGGCAATAAGGCTTTCGGTGAACGCAACAAACGCCACCGCCAGCTCTACAAGGATTGCAGTACCAAGCCCGATTGCCACAGGGAGCAAGCCAGCGGTTGCCACCGTAGCCACACCGAGAGCGGCAGTTACAACGCCGATTCCCACCAGCAGAGCTGTTCCCAGTCCAATTCCGGTCGCAATCGTCTCACCATTGTCCAAAACAGGCTGCCATGCCTGCCCAATTTCGTCGAGAGCTTTACCGATACCCCAGATTTCTGCGAGAAACAGTGCTGCCGCAACACCCAATTCCAGTAAAATCAAAGTACCGATTCCAATGTTGAGCGCTACAGCACCTCCCAGAGAACCGAGCGCGTAACAGGCCACACCAATGACCGTCAACAATCCGGCTCCAACGCCAACAGCGATTGCAACAGTCCCGGCGTTGTCGATCACGGGTTGCCATGCGTCTTTCACCTTCCCCAATTCCCAGCCGAGGATGGCGATAGCACCTACAAAAATAATCGCCCCCGCTGCGACTTCCGCCATAACGACCACTCCAAGTCCAAGGTTCTTGGCAAGGCCGCTGAGTTTCGGAGAGAGGTTTCCGGTCGCTGTTTCCAACCCACTTGTTGCTTCTGTGACTTGCTGAACAGCCGTGACAGACTCTCCCGCATTAGTGATGCCTTTCAGTTTGGAAAACCAATCAAGGGCAACAGCCAAACCGCCAAGAACTTCCAGAGCGCCCACGATCAGTGTTACCTTATCCACACCACTGAAATCCAATCGCTTAATAGCGTCCCAATTATCAGCTAACTCACGAACAACGGTAGTTAAACCCTGAATGGCAACTGCCCAACCTGCAGCTTTGATGTTACCGGTCAGCACTTCGATACCAATTGCGATGTCGGTCAAACCTCTTATAGCAGTCAGAGCGTTATCCCAATTCACGCCGTTTTCAGAAATGTCCTCAACGGACGCCACAATCTCACCGATGCCCTGAACAACCTTCAATGCGCCGCCCAGCTTCACATTGCCGAGAACAATGAAAGCGTCACCAACCATACCGGAGAACTCGCTTATCATACTTGCGACATTCTGGAAGGTCGCACCGTTGTCCATGAAGTCACGAAGATACCGTTCAAATTCCCTCATGTCGGCAAGGAACATGGACAGCCCCAATACGGGGAAGTCAATAGAGAACTTCAAGTTCTTCGGGCGAAGGTCTTTCAGCATTTTCAGTGCTGTTAGGAAATCTTTCGACACCTTCCACGCCAGAATCCCGGCTCCGATAGAGGTCACGGTTGCCAGAATATCCTTGAGGTTTTCTTTTACGAAGTTCACAAACGGCTCAAACTTTTTTTGCCACATGTCGATATTTTTGCTGACGGCGTTTGCGAGAAAGTCATATCCCGGTAGGTCAATGCCTAAGTCTCCGCCGCCAATGCCACCAATGCCGCCGCCCGATGCGCTTTTCGTTTGATCCGGTAAGACATTCAGCTCGTCAAAGCCAGCCAGATATCGCTTTAATTCTTTGGCAGAATCCGTGGCATCGCTCAGGTTGTCTGCAATGTCCCCGGAACCCATTGCAGCATTGGAAAAACCGTTTTTCCATTCCGGCTCCTCCAGCGTCACACCGAACAGTGCCGCGATAGCCGCGATGATCTCTCGCAGTGCTTTGACAAATGCAATCAGCACGGGGAGTACCTTTGTCAAAATTGGAATAAACAGGTTGCCGATGGCTCTCGCCACCTGTTCCAATTGCGCCTTGAGTACGCGCAGCATGTTGGTGGGGTTTTCCAGTGTTCGGGCCATATCGCCCTGCACCTGCGTCACCTGCGTCATCATGGCGTAGTAGCGCAGCTGCGCTTTCTCTGCCTGTGTCATGGCAGAAACGCTTTTTGTGATGCCCAGATTCAGCGCTTCCTGCTGCAATCTCGCCACAGACAGGTCGTAGCCTAATCGCCGCAGAGGTTCCAGCTCACCCGCGATGCCGGACTGCACCTTCTGCATGGCATCCGAGAAACTGATGTTGTAGAACGATGCGATGTCATAGCCTAACTGCGTCAGGTTTTTGGACATGAACGCTGCCTTATCCGCCGCCACACCAAAGCCGGAAATAATGGTGTTGAACACGCCCTGATTCCGCATCCACTCCGCCGGATCAATACCCATCACCTCGGAGACCTGTTGCGCATACCGATAGGCTTCTTCCGCGTATTCTCCCATCGACACGGTGAACAGGTTCAAATCCTCCTGATATTCGCCCGCCTTTGTGATGGCATAACCCAAAAAACTTGCCACCTTTCGGAATGCATACAGCAGCGTGGCGAATTTTAAGCCCTTGATGGCAAGGCCGAACCCGTTGGTCTGCGTCGTGGCCTTTTTCATGGCGTTGTTGTACTGGTCCGAAGAAGAAATGACCTTCTGGATACGCGACGGGAAAGACGAAAAACCGGCGGAAACCTTCTGCATTTCATCCGCAAACGGCTTCATGGCAGCGGAAAGGCGGGCCATTTGATCGGCAAACTTCCCGATGTCCGCCTTGTCCAGCTCCGAGATCACTTCCGGCAGCTTTTTCAACTGATTGATAAAGCTGCCCATCTGAGACTTGCCCAGTTCAGACAGGGGGCGTAAGCCGTTGGCAAGCGCTTCCAGTTTGCTTCCGCTTGTGTCCTGTACGCTGTTTACCGCCGTGCTGATGGCCGACAGCTGGTTGCCGATAGAGGCGGAAATCTTCAGATCCCGGATGCCGTTCAGCTTAGACAGGGAATCCGCCAGATTCGACAGCTTCTGGGATACATCCAGCCCCTTCACCGCATTGGAAATAGCCGCGATGCCCTTCGCCGTGTTTTTTAAGCCTGTTGTGCCGCCCTGCGTGGCGGATTTCAGGTTTTCCAGCGCGGTTTTCAGCCGGCTAATACCGCTTTCGGCGCTGGCGCTGTCGTTGGAAATTTTAAATTCAAGGCCTTGCAGCTCCACATTTTCAGCCATTTGCGCCACCGCCCTTCTCAAATTTCTTGTTTATTGCCAAAGCAAACATCTGCATATACGCTTTGGCCTTTTTGTCCCCTGCGTTTTGCTCCGCGTTCTTCTTGTCCTCCGGCCTGTCGTATAGCTCATAGGGCTTATCACGATACGGAACAGGCTTCGCGCCCTTCTTGGCAAAGGCGTGCATCACCGGCACCACGTCCAGCAGCGCTTCGTAGATGTATGCGCCTTGCAGCCACAGGTCTTGGTTTCGCATGTCCCGCTTCAGTTTCCAAGCCTTACGGTAGTAGGTGACAAGCTCCACGTCCATTTCCCAGAACTGTTCATAGCTCATGCCGATTGACAGATAGAACGGGAACACCTTCTTAAAAACATTCGTGTAAGCAAACGAGGGGGCGGGGTCGTCCCCACCCCCTCCATTCTCGGAAAACAGGTCGCTTACATACCCACTTTCCACGTCGGGTTTCCCTCTTCACCCTCCTCAGGATCAGAGAGCAGCGTCATGGCGGTGTCGTTGTACATCTCCGCCAGCGCCATCACCAGCTCGTCTTTGTGGGACAGCTTGGCAAAAATCTCATCCTTCGTGGCCTGCTTGGTGTCCCTGTGGTTTGCCAGAAACGCGCCGGAAAACAGCAGCGGGATCATGATGTTGGGCTGATCGGGCAACTTGTTGATGTCAAAGCCGCTGGATTCCATCTGAGCCGCCGTCTTTCTGGTATACTCCAGCAGGTACGTCTTGCCGTTCTTCGCGCCGGAAATGGTCATTGTCTTTGCCATGTCTTATTCCTCCTCAAGCTGAATGGGCGTGGACGGTGCAATGGTGATGCCAATGTCCACCACCTCGTTGACGCCGCCTCCGGTGGGATACGCGGTCAGCTGGCCGTCAAAAGAGAACTTTCCGTCGCTTCCGGTGGGTGTCAGCGTACCGGCGGTTTCCGTGCCGCCAAACCACACGGCGTACTTCTCGTTCTTACCTTCCAGCGCTTTCAGCGCCTTGAAATTGGTCAGATCGTAGTTGGCCGTGAAGCTCAGGCCATCCAGAGACTGGATACCGGCAATGTAGGTCTGCATCTTGTCGGAAAGGGTGGTGGTTTCCAGCATCTCGGGGTCGCCGCCCAGATCAGGGAACTCCTTGATGTCGATCAGCTTGGTATAAGAGGCTTCCGAAGAACCCTTGTGCATCAGAAATACTTTGTAAGTAGAGATCGCCACGTTTCTTACCTCCTGTATAATTTCGTTCCGTCTGTTTCCGCCCGGTACCGGGCCACAAGACGGTAGATTTTTGCGTTTTCAAGATTGGGGATGGGGGACAGGGAAATGCGCCGGAAATTCCGGGCATACATCATTTTGTCGATAAAGCTCATGATCTCCCTGCACTCCGCTTTCTTTCCGGGGGATTTGTTGGAATAGACGTTCACCTCGTACATCAGCGCGGCAAACCGTTCCGTGTCAGAGGAATCCATCCGCTCCGTAGGCATGTAATTGTCCTGCTCCACAATGCTGACGTGGGGAAAACTGGAGGGAGCCGCCACATACTCGCTTGTGGAAGTCACTTTTGGATAGGCTTTCGTCAGCGCCTGCGCGATTGGCCCGTAAACCTCATTTTCGATGTCGATCACACAAACACCTCCTTCGCCAGCGTGTACACTCTGGACTCCAGTTCCTTCACCGTCTCATACATGGGCATGTTGGCCGGGTTGCCGTGGGTAATGACCACCGTTGTGCCGTTGGTTTTTTCCTTCACAAGGCCGTTTGTTCCCGGCTCCCCGTAATAGCCCCACGAGCTTTGCTTTCCGTGTCCCTTGCCGTAGGTGCCCCGCGTCATGCCCAGCTCATGAGCTTCCGGATGGTTGTCCGGATAGGTCACGCCGGTGCCGAACTCGATAAACAAAACAGAAGCCCCGATGGCTACAATGGCCTTTGCGTTGCCCTCCCGCTGCTCCACGGAAACGGAAACATCGTTTGTGCCGTCATAAACCGCCTGCGAGAACTTGGCTGACGCAATGGAAAGCCCCTCCTCCGCCAGCCGGTCAATGAAGATTCCTGTCCGCTCCTTCAACCAGACTTCGTAAGAGGACACCTCTTTCAGAAGTTTCCTGATGCCGGGCACGCTCAAGGGCACTTGAATCGTTTTCACGACACACTCACCTTCTGCACCGCGTAGGAAATGAAATTCCGCGACTTCGCCACCCGCTTTACGATGTAGTCATACAGCGGCGTTCCGTCCTTCCGATATTCCGGCTTCTTGTCCAGAAAGAGGACAGTGTTTTCGTCGATGGGGCATTTCAGATTGTCGGTGATGATCACCTTGTCGTAGGACACGAAATTCCCGAACTGCTCCACCTGTGCGCTCCCTGCGCCGGTTGACACACTGGCGCGAAGCTTTGCGGCTGGCTTATAAAAGATCTTGTAATCGCCGGACAGGTTGCCGTATTCGTCCCTCACAGTCTCCTTGCGGTCGTAAAGTAGGTAGTAAAGCGGCACCTTGTTGCGCTCCATGATCTTCATTTCACCCTCCGATCACACCGGCGAACGGTACGATGTCCCGCAAAAGAGACGGGGGCACATCGCCGTCTTCATAGGTGGCGTTCACGCCGTTTTCGCTGTGGGCGGTCTGTCCTTCGGCTCCCCGCTTGTTCAGCAGATACACGGCGATCTCCACCTGAATGTGCTGGTACTGTTCCGGTACTTTCGCCACAGACGGGTCATAGGGGTACGCCTTGCGGCACACCTTGTTTCCCGCGATAGCCAGATAGGCGGAAAGCACGTCCTGATCGTTCTCGCCTGTCATGGTGCTGACCATTGCGGCCATTTCGTCGATACTCATGCTTTCCGCCTATCCTTTCTTCACAATCAACCGCCTACGCCGACCGCCTTGGTGTTCACGGGGTTGTTCGCGTCGTTGGCGATGAACACGCTGCGGCTGTAGGTAGGTGCGGTAAAGCTCTGGGCAATGCCCGTAAACTTGCCGTGATACCACTCGGGGCCGTGGTCAAGGCCGATCTGACCGAACAGCATGTACTTCTCGCCTGCGCCGTTCTTTGACAGCTGCTCCAGGAAGAAGTTGCCCTTGCCGGGAACGGGCTGATAAACGGGGGCGATCACGTCCAGATTCAGCAGCAGCGCCGTACCGGCGGGGAGGAACTCGCCAAGGAACAAATACACCACGCCGATAGGTGTCACCACGCTGGACAGCCGGATGCCGTTGATCTCCCGCGCGGCGGGAACCACAGTCAGGCCGTTCTGCACGGCGTCGGCGTTGATCTGGAACATGGTGGTGGCGTCGCACCACAATGTCAGACCCTCGTGGGGCGCGTTATTGCCGTAAATCTTCTTTACCATGTCGGCAATGTCCCACAGCCCCAGCGGCTTAGAACCCATTGCCTTGGTGTTGGTGGTGATGGCGGTCACAAGACCGCGGGTCTTGTTGATGGTGTCATCGGTAGTAGCCTTGCTGTACACGCCGTTGACGAAGGTGTACTCGATGTCGCGTGCCACCTTCTGCATCTTGGCAGCCACCTGGAAATCCAGCTCATTCATGGGATTTGCCTGCTGGTTGGCGATGTTGATGCCGCTCAGGGTGCCCATGTTGCTCTGCTTGGCGTAGGAGATGCCAACAGATTCCATAAAGATTTGGGTCACATTGGTCTTCTGCTCGCGGGTGATAACGGAAGCATCTGGCGCGGTCAGGGACGCAGTTTCGCTGATGGCGGGCTGAGTGCCGCCGCCGGTGGTGTACTCCTGACCGGTCACGAACTCCACATGATTGGTGGTCTTGGCTCTGCCGCCGATGATGGAACTCAGGGGGGTGCGGGTATTGCCCTTGTTAAAGAGCATGCCGGAGTAGTTCAGCACTCCAAAACTAGTTGCGAAAGTATCAGCCATTTACTTGGCCTCCTTTTATTTAGATTCGGCCTGCGCTTGCAGGCGGGTGTAATAGGCCGCCTCTGCGTAATTGCCCAGACTCTGGGCCTCTGCGGCCTTTTTGGCGTAATCCACGCCCTCGCTGCCAACGCCAGCGCCGGGACGGGGCGTCTTTTTCAGCGCCTCCGCCTTGACCTGCTTGGCGTGGTTTTCCAGAAACTGCTGCTGGTTGGCAAACATCTTCGCCATGTCGCCGTCCGCCAGCGCCTTTGCCGTGTCCTTTGCCAGCGCCTCATCATAGCCCTGGGCAACGAACTTCGCCGTGTATTCCGAAACCGTCTTGGCCTCCCGCAGCTCTGCAAGCTCTTTCTCCATGCTGGAAACACGCTCGTCCTGCTCCTGCTTTTTCTTGTCCTCGTCAGAGAGAAGGTCGTTGTGCTTCTTCTTCCACGAAGCCGCCTCCGAGGCTGCCTTGTCGTAGATGTCCTTTTTCACATAGCCGCTGTAGTCCGGTTCCGGGATGTCGTAGTTTTCCAGTGCGGCAAGCTTCTGCTCCGCCGTCATGTCGGCAAAGCCCTCAATTTTGCTGGTGTCGATCTTAGGCATAATGTCTGTCCTTTCTGCGCTTTTTAGGGTGCATCTCCGCACCATGCTGCGTTATGTCGGTTCTCTCCCGTTTTGCGTTTTTGGTAAGGCGGCTTCTCTGCCGCCAAACACCCGTTTGGGTGAAAGAAACAAAAGAAAAAGGGCTACCGATACGTTTTCCGTACCGATAGCCCCTTTTGGCTGTCCCAAACGCCCTATGCGTTTGGCTGTTCGTATTCTGTTTTTGACTTCACTTCCCAGATGCAGAGCTTTCCATTCCTCACGCCGATCTCAACCCTGTGTCTGCGGTTGAGTATCTGCTCGATTGCCTGCACCGCCGCCTCCGACAGTTTGATCTCCTGCATTGACCGCCTCCTGTTTCCGTTCCTGTTCTTCCATATATTCCATACTCATCTTGTAAGCAAGCTGCGGATCGGAAAACAGGCCGCTGTGGGTAAAGGCCAGCACCGGCGCGATCTTGGGGTTGGAAAGCATCATGGTCAGCACGTTGGCTTTTTCCGTGATGTTTTCGTAATTCCGCCGGGTAAACCGGATTTCCAGACCCGAAAGCTTCAGCGACAGATCGCCAAGATCGCGGCAAATGCGCAGAAGCAGCTTCAAAAACTCTTTTTCCGACCGCTTGAACATCAGCTCCGAATCCTTGGCTCTCGCCTCCGCCGCCGACCAGCCGTCCCGCATGATCACGGCAGAGCCGGTATCCGAGGTGGAAGAACCGCCGTTCCGGTTTGGCATACCGCAGATGGTCAGCACTGTGTTGTACATGCTGTCCACCAGCGTCTGTGTCTGCGCCTGATTCATCTCCGAGGTCAGATATTGAATCTCTGCTTTTGTCTGCGCGTCAATGTCCTTGAACTTGATCGCGCCCATTTCTTTCAGGTTCCCGAAGTCCTCCGAGGAGATGTCCACGTTGTGGAACAGCATCAGCGCCTGAACAAACTGCTCCACGCCGTCCAGACGGTTGCTCTCCACCGTGTTGATGGCGTCCAGCAGCGGGATCACGATCTCAAACGCGCCCAATCTTGCCTTGTTGGCGGGATATTCGATAATGGGGATACCCAGATACTGCGGCTCACTGTGCAGGATGGCCCATGTGTTGTTGACCTCGTAGTAGTGATCCTGCGTATAGCAGCTGAAAACCAGCGTCCCGTCCTCTTTCAGGATGTATTTCACGCCCATCAGCGGCGGATTGCCCAAAGCGGTGGAGTACACCACAAAGCAGTACCTGGGGTCAAGGGTGAAAACCTCAAACGGCGCTTCATCCTCATCCACGTCCGCCATATCGTCCGGCAGAATCATCCGGTACGATGTGCCGCAGATGTGGAACCAGTCCGCCAATTCCTTGTCTTTGGCGGGCTTATCCTCGCTCATAACGTAATCGTTCAGCCGCATTACGTTCTTTGCAATGCCCTCGTTGTCGCCCCGGCTCACATACTGTACCGGTTCGCCCATCAGGTAGCCCACCTTGAAGGACACGATCTCATTGGCCCGGTTCTCCACAATCTTGTTGTTGATCTCCGGCCGAACGTCCTTCTCCCGATTCAAAATCGGCTGATCGCCCCGATAGTAGCGATAGAGATAGTCAATGTCCGCCTGATTCTGTAGGTGGACGAACAGGGCCTTTTGCAGCACGTCGATCACATTGCCCGTCGTGACCTCTGTCACATCCGTATAGATCACTCTGCGCCCAAATAATGCTCTCATGCCTTGCTCCTTTCCACCTATTACTTCCCCTCTATTGTACCACACTTTTTAAGCGGATAAAAGATGTATATGCGCGTTTAATTAGAATATTTGCAACTTTTTCAGTAGGGACGCTTGAAAATCTCCACTTTTGCGCCGTTCAGCGCCTGCGAGAACTCCGCCAGCATCGCCATGCCGTCGGGAACGTCGTCGTGCTTGTTCTTTCCCGCCACCGTGTAAGAGCAGAGCATGTCCATCATTCTGCCGTAATCGGAATTTCGCTTATACAGTGTCTCGTCCTTGAATAGAAAATGCTCCTTCACATACGCCGAATTGACGATGATCTTCGTCTCCTTATTCGCCGTGGTAAATTTCGTGGTAATGTGGGTGATCCCGTTCCGGTCTTTCACCATTCCTTGTACCTTTTCCGCCACTCTGCCGCCTGCGGAGTTGGATTCAAACCGGCAGGCGTTCACCTTGTCCCGCACCAGAATGTCGGCAAGCCGCACATCCACCACATCGGGCAGTCCGTTGTCGCACACGCAATCGTCGATGTAGTAATCCTGCCCGTATACATGGGCCACAGGGAGAAAGGCGTAGTCCGTGCCTTTGTCTTTCGTGTCGCAAATGCCGATAATTGCGTCCGGCTCCTTGTCCGGCAGCGTAAAATACCGTCTCAGCTCATCCGGATGGTAAAGTAGGCCCTCTCTTTCGATGGGCTGATTCATATAGAGCGCCCTCCAACTGACGGAATCCATAATATCCCGCTGTTCCTTGTAGAACTTTGTGGAAAACCCCACCCCGTAGGCGTAATCGAAGTTGGATTCGTCGTTTTCGTCCATTGCAGGGATGGCGATGAATTTCGCCCGGTCGTTCTTCTCGTATTCCCGCTCCAACCGTCCGATCACGTCATGTACCGACCATCTGGTGGCGATGTGCAGCTCCTTGCAGCGGTCGCCGATCTTTCTCTGCCGCAGGTCGGTGGTGTACGTTTCCCACAGCTTGTCCAATCGTTCTTTTGACAAAGCCACTTCGATACCGGAGACCAGGTCGTCGCAGTAGAGCAGCGTCGCCGCACGGTACAGACCGGCGTTGCCCGTTCCGATAGACGTAAATTCCAGCGTTTCAAATCGCTGGCACTTGTCCAGATCAATGCGGCAGTCCTTTGCATTGGTGTTGCTCACGTTGATGCCCGGAAACACATCGCGCCACAGATATTCCCCGTTTGCGTCGAAAATGCGTAAACATTCATCGTATACACCCCGCACGAAAGAATTGGAGTGGCTGCCCGTCAGCATAGGGTCGTTGGGATATTTTCCGCCCAGCCATGTGAGATAGAAGATGGCTAATGTGGTCTTTCCCACGCCGGGGGGCAAGCTGATAGCCAGAAGGTCAAGCTTATCATCCGCCAGCGCCTGCAAATCCTTTACCACGCGCCCAAGCATCTTTTTCCGGGGAGGATAAAACCGCTTTTTCGCTTCACGGTTCAGCTCCACATACGTCAGATAGCTGTCAAAATCGTAGGGAGCCTCGAACAAAAGGCACTTTCGCCACTGCTCATAAAACTTGTCCGCCGCCTGTGGACAAGTTCTGATCTTCTCCCGGCACTCCTGCAAGATTTTCTTGTTTTCGCCGTGTGCGGCGGCGTGATCCTCGTCCTCCCAGCTCCTACAGAGGGAAAAGAGGTCGTTATACGCCCCGATATCACCCGGAACTCTCTCAATTTTCGTCCGGATCGACTTCGCCAGTCTTTCGTAGTCCATTTTTACCCCCAAATGCAAAAAAGGAGCTACCCGCATGTTTTCCATGCAGATAGCCCCTTTGGCTGTTGCTCCTGCCCTCGCGGGAGCCTTATTTTGTTATGTTATTCCATCGGCACCAGCGTAAAATCTGCGCCGTATGTGTTGAAGATGTGTTCGTCCGTTCCAACTTCTATCACAGCGCTTTCCCCGTAGGACAGTATGTAGGTGGAAACATTCCGTACCTCTGCGTACCCTTCCGCGTTTTTGTTGACGCTGTTTTTGTCGATGTAAATAATGCTGTTCTTCGCGTTTCCTGTTGCCTTGTATTTCCCAGCTGGAACCATGTACCAGATATATTCGTAGCTATCCAGCTGCATCTTTTTCCCGTACTCGCCAACAACGCCGTCAACGATCCGGATTTCTGTGCCGACAGATGTAGTGTCACCGGCTTCCGTCTCAACTTCTTTTCTTTCAGGAAGCGGGTATTTATCTGCGTTGTTCTGCACGACGTTTCCGCCCACCTCCAGATAAATTAACTCCGCCGTGTTGTCTTCAACGTGGTAACCGGCGGTAAAGGAAACCTCGCTGTATACACCAAACGCATTTGGCGCGTCTACATGGCTTCTTACCGTGTATCGGTCAAACTGCCGCCCAAAAGACCAGTCCATAAGCGGAAAATCGGCAGAGCTTGGATAATTCAGGTATATCGAAACAGCGTCCTTTGTTTTGAAGATCAGCGTATCCTTGATTCCATCATCTACAATGAAGTTTTCGATCTTCCACGGCTCGTATCCGTTCTTGTATAGGTCGATATCCATTCCGACCTTTATCGACTGCACCGTTCCGTCTGCGCTGCAATAAACCCGCGCCGTAGTCCCGTTTGTGGGAAAACTGTACCGTGGGCCGGATGCCCAATCCTCCACCTTTTCGATTTTCTTCGCGTCTTTGGCGTCAATGCCGATCTCTTCCAGAATGCGATAAAAAGACTTGATCATCTCTCCCTCCACAACAAGGTCAGAATTATCAGAAATGTTTTCTGTGTTGGCGTCTCCCGTGTTCATTTCCTTCTCGCTATCTTGGTGCGTTTCACTCTGCGTTTTACCAACCTCGGAACTTGGCTTGTGTGTAGTGGTCGGGCTTGACAGCGAACCAATCAGTGTAAACACCACGAACCCGCCGACGCACGCAGCGCACACCACGAAGCACGGCTTTTTCTTTCGCTTTGTAAAAATGCACACCAGCAGCCACACAAAGCCGCCCATCAGCCCTGCCATGCACAGCATCACAAGTTTGGCGCAGATGGATGAGATCATCAATCATTCCCCCTTCAAAATCGGCTCATGAACGCCGCGCACCCAGTTCATATCGCCGTATTTGTACATGCCCTCATACAAGGGCTTGTTGCTCAAAATACTTTTGACGGTGGATGTCTGAAACCTTGATCCTTTCCTCGTCTTGTACCCGGCCTGTTCCAGAAGCTCCGTCGTGCCCAGCATGGACACGCCCTCCTTGTGCTTCTGGAAAATAAACTTCACAATCTCCGCCTCGTCCGGGTCAATGGTCAGCACACCATCCACCACCTTGTAGCCGTAAGGCCGCCGTCCGCCGCTGTAGCCGCCGCAGGACGCTTTCATGCTTCTGCCGCGTCCAGTACGCAGGGCGATGTTCTTCCGCTCCTGCTCCGCCACAAATTGCAGCAAAGACCGGTAGATGTTGGCAAACTCGCTGCCCTCGTTGAACTGCTCCTCTACGCTCAGAAGCTTGATGTTCTTCTTATCCAGCACATACAGGTAGTAGAAGTACAGTTTCGTGTCTCTGGCCAGTCGGTCATTCTTGAACACGATCACCGCCTCATACGGGGGATTCGTCACGTTCTCGCCGTAAAGGATCTCATTCAGTGCGGGACGATCATCCTTTGCCCCGCTCATTTCGTCGATCTTCCAGTCTACGATGTTGTATCCGTTCTGATTCGCATACAGCAAAATGGCCTGCTTCTGAGACTGTACTCCGTACCGGTCATCTGCCGCCTGCTGCTCTGTGGACACCCTGATATAGCCGATGGCATTTTTGTATTCAAACATGTTACATCACTCTCCTGTTTGCATTTATTGTACATCATGTAAATGCAAATGTCAACAGGTTTTTGCAAATTTGTCTTTTTGATTTTTGGCGCGGTTTTCGGAGGTAGCCTTTTTATTTTTTGGGGGATTTACGGGACTAACCCCCGGGCCTGCCGCTGCCGCATATCCCCCGCCCCCGTCACCATCTGCCGGTACAGCCTAGGCCGCCCCATATGGCCACATTTACAAAAAATCATGGGTAAATTATGCGTTTACGCTTGACAAGTAAATGTAATGCGCGTATAATAGCAGATGTAAACCAAAAAGAAAAGCGCCCCGCCAGCCTGGACAGCATCGGAGCGCACCGCCAAGGAGAGCGGCGCAATTATTGTACCGCCTCCACCGTAAAAAATCAAGGAGGAAATTACAATGATCATTAACGGAAAGAACTATTTGTTACTTGAAAAGCGCGCCTGTAATTTCACTGGCGGCGTTCCGGTCACCGCTGAAAGCGACGTCGGTAATTATCGCGTATGCACGATGGGCGAGGCGATCCCCGGCAAGGACGGCCGGAATTATTTTCTTGAATTTTCTCTTTGGCAGAACCGCAGCCAGCCGCGCTATACCAACAAGCGCACCGGGGCACCGCTGAAACACCCCGTGCAAGAGATCGTCAACCCCATTGGACTACACATCGACACGCAATACACCGACAAAAGCGGTCAATCTTGGCGCAATCTCAACTTGGAACAGCGCATACACAAACAGAACCCCAGTTACACCACTGCCGAAATTCTCGCCATTGCAAACGAGATCAGCGCGGAACACTACGACGGTATTAAATGGGTTTGTTCTTTCCGCGAGACCGTCGAGCATGGCGCGAACTTTACGCCCGCCGCCCTGATTTTAACCTATGCGAAAAGAAACCGCATGGAAATAGAATCCCGGTTCGGAACACTCTTTCTCAGGCTTTACGCCGGGACATATAAATATCTGGCCTACGATATCCGCAGCTTTGGCAGCCGCGATAATGTAACCGTGATTCTTGAGGAGGTGGAAGCATGAACATTAACCAGATCATGTCCGAACTGGCCCAATATATCCGGATGCAGGAAGAAGCCGCCGCAATGGTGGAATCTCTCAAAAAACCAGCTCAAAACCCAGATGCAGGCCGCCGGGGTTGATACCCTGGCAGGCGACGAACACAAGGCCACTTATAAGGCCGTCACAAGCTCCCGCGTGGATACCACCGCATTAAAGCGAGACCTGCCCGAGATCGCCGCCCAGTACACCAAGACAACAACCGCTCGCCGGTTTACGTTTGCATAAGGAGGGGATCACATGTTTCTAACGCCGCACATGCGCCGCCTTGCCGACCAGATGCAGCACATCCACGAGGCCGCAGAGGCCCGCAGCAGTAACCCGTATTTCTGGGACTACACACCCGCAGAGCTGGCAGAACTGGCAGAGCTGCACACGCAATACATGACGGAGAAATCCGCCGCCGGATTATAAGGAGGCGCTACAATGCGTTACCAGATCATCACATACAACGAGGACACCGGCGCGGACGAGCGCCGCGAGTACTCCCGCAAGGCTGACGCGATACGCGACGCAAAAGCCCGGTGTTACTTCTCCGCCAGCGGATACGGCACCGACCGTGGCGTTATCGTCTACGACCTCAAAGCCCGCCGGATCGTTTTCTTGATCGGCGATTTTCCGGAGCGTCACCGCCCCGCCGAGGAGGTGAGCGCATGACCCTGCTTTTGATCCTCGCTTTCCCGCTGATGGTTCTTGTTGAGATCGTCAAGCGGTCTAATTGACAGGCAACCGTCAACATGTTACAATCAATCTAGCGGACAGGGCGCAGGCCCAGAAAGGAGCGCAACATGGAGCGCATTATGGTAACCAACCGCAGCGGCGCAGAGATCGACTTTTCCGCCACCGTCGAGTTAATGGACGACGAGACCCGCGAGGCCGTGCATATGGAGTTTGCCCCATGCACGGAACAGGAATTTTTCACGGCTTACGAGGCCGCCCACGCTGCAAAATTTGGAGAGTGGGAGCTAAGCAAGCCAAACCCGACATATTAACACCGCAGGAGCCGCCCACGCCGGGCGGCTTTCCTCTTGCCCTGGTGCAGCTCCGCCGGATCATCGGCGCAGCGCCTGCCAGACCACGCCCAAAAGGGCGCTTTTCTTTTGCCCCGATACAGGCCATTTTAAGCCGCTCTGGCGGCATTTGTTCCCGCCCGCTATCCCCTATATTGCCACGCCTGCAAACGTCTTGCAGCGGCCTTTATTTACCGTTCTGTGGGGTGTTATTTTGTGCCCCGTTTTACCCTCGTTGCACCGTCAGAAATCGAACGTTCGTTCTTTCTCGCCGGTTTTGAGAAGATTTTCACCAGATTTTTCACGAAAAACGCATCAGGCTCCCGCCGGATTCTGCGCCGGGGAGAGCCTGTTATAGTCGCGACATAGTTGTTTCATAGTTGTTGGCGCAATTCGGAAATTTGCCGCTCCAAGCGCTCAATCTTTTTCAAAGTCGCGCGCCGCTTCATGTCTTCGCAAAATTGCTTATAGTCGGTTCCCGCATAGTCCCAGCGGAATCCGGCGGCGGTGTTCGCCCGACCCTCGCAACAGCTTGCAATGCAGACGGGGGAGATGCCAAGACATCTTGCGGCCTGCGCCTCATTCACCCAAAGTGCCACAAAGTCGCCGGACAAAGTAAACTGGCAAACGGGCCTTTCCTCAGCGTTCACGCCAAGAACTTCCCTCGCGTGCCGGTTATTGTATCCCTTCGTGCACCACTCCAAGTTTTGCAAGCGGTTGTCAAGTTTGTTGCCGTTCTTGTGGTTGATGCAGTCATAGTCGTTCGGATTTGGCAAAACGTTAAGGCTAAAAGTCGATGCACTTTGCAGTCCTTCTTCCTTCCGTTCTTCGTAAGGGATACGACCACATACCCGTGCGAGTTCACATTGCCGAGCAGTTTATTCCCATTCGTTACGTTCCTGATTTTCCCGTCTCTGGTGATCTGATACAGCCCCTCATAACCCGGAATGTCCACCCATTCCTCCATGTTCGCACCTCCAAAATACTCCAAAATGGTCGTCTGTACGAGATTCCGTGTATCAACCCCGTGTTTTTCTCACCCATTTTTCGAAGTGTGCGGGATTCCGTTCAGTTTTCGTCGATCTCCGCAGCGATGTCGGTAAGATATTTCTGTTGCAAGTCCTCCGGCGATAGTTGCTCGCCCAAAGGCTGGTTGGGGGTCAAGACCACTTCCTGCTTGTCCTGATAGCCCATGTTGTTTTTCATCAAAAAAATACCCGCAACTGGGTTAATCTTGCCGTTTTGCATATAATCCTCCATCTGCGCGTTCAAAATTTGGTACGCTTTTTTAAGCGTGTGGCGCACTCCGGCGGGCAAGATTCGGCTTCTGTTCTCTCCTGTCCCGTTTGCCCACCGCGTCAAAGTCTCCCGTGAAACACCAAAAGCAAGCGCTAAGCCTGCTACACTGGGCTTCATGTCGTTCTCTGCACACAAATCAAAGTAGTCTGCAATTCTGGTAGATACTTGTTCTACGCTCTCCATATCGGGATCGTCCCACTTGAACATGATAAGCGCGTGGTTCAGGTACTTTGTGTTATCACCGGGATTTGTCTGCACGGCGCAGTCGGGGCGCTTGTTTCCTCCTGAGCCTTTGGGTCTTCCACGTCCGCGCTTGGGCGTTACCTCCATGTCTGTGACTTTATCGTTCATTCTCCATCTCCCTCTTGCATCTCGCTATCTACACGCACCAATCTCCGGAAATATAGCAGACTTTACCCGCCCCGAAGGGCTACAACGCCGCCCACATTGGGCATTTTTCTTTCCATTGGCCGTCTTTCTCACTTAGATTGTCACACGCTACCGGCAACTACGCTCCGAAAAGTCGTAGCCCCTATTCCGTCAGGTCAAACCGGTCTTGACGCATCAAGACAAGCGCAGTTTTCAGCGAGCTTTGTCATTTCCATGTGAGCCATGACGACAACGGTCTCACATTGTCCGGGCGCTACCCGGCATCTGGTACGGCATTGCAGTCCTACCCTACTTTAGCGCTTCGGGGAAAGTCCCCGTCACTCGCTGTGGTCTCCCCTTGCGAGGCACCTATGCCGCATATAGTGCGTTTTCTTTCGGCTTTTGCCTATCCGCTTTGAGGAATACGCACAACCCTTCGGAACTCCTCGGTAAACGTATGGCGGAGCGCCTACCGCTTCAATGTTCTGGCACACTTTCGGGCGGGACGCTATGCCACTTGCCCACGGTAGTGCCGCACCGCTTTTTTCGTCGCGGATTCCGTCTCTACAGGCTCCGTATTGCCCAGCCGTTTTCTATGTGTCGGCACACTGTGACCGGATGGGAGGTGCGACCTCCCGCCCCTGATCGTGGGATAGCTCACGCAGTCCGGCGTATACCCGTCATATACCGCTGGCGGGAAAGCGGTTGAATGGAGGCATTGGCGGGAATCGAACCCTGCATCGTCCATCGGCGGCGGTTTCCGCCGTGCGCTCTTCCAACTGAGCTACAATGCCGTGTGTGCCCGCCGCCGTGCAACGACGGGCCACAGAAAGGAGAATGAAAAATGAATGCAAGCAAGATGATGAATAGGAGGTGTCATAGGGTCTGCACGTCCCCACGACTATTGTACCATACTTTTTGCAATGTTTATAGTGCAAAAACGCTGATCCTCTAAAGTAGTTATTCTAATTAAACACTTTTCACACTTCCTCGAAATACTTCACATCTCCGATGCTGCAAACGTAAATCTGCCCCTCATGGTATTCGCTGTGTCCGGCGATCTGGGGATTATAAAACACCGTCGCATTGCCGATGTCGGTAAATGTCTCACCGTACACAAACACCTCGCAAAAGGCGTTTCGCGCCGCGTCAGACACCCAGCTTGCCGGGGTGGTATACTGATACTCCCTGCATACTTCCTCCGGCGTGCAGCGGTTCCTGTGGCGATTGCATGCATTAAACAGGGCTTGTACAATGCCACGGCATTGGTCGGCGTCGTTTCCCGCTTCTGCCGTAACGATCTGAAGCACCTTCGTCACGTCGTAGCCGAAGGTCTCAAACTCTCGGTCTGTTCCGATGGCTGCAATCACCGCCTCCGCGCTTTTCTCCGCTTCGTCCGGGTCTTCGTATGCTTCTTCGTGTGGGCCGCCCTCGATCACCAGAATCGTGCGCTCCTCGCGTTCCGGCACCTTCTCAGAAAAGCCGGTCAGCACCACCAGCGCCGCCGCCAGTATCAGCAGCACCCACGCTGCGGCGATAATGCGGTCATTTGTGGTTGGTTTCATTTGTTTTATGACGCTATTCCTCCTTTCTCTTACCGTAGGAGCAGAAGTCGTCGTCCTTCGGCACCGCAAAAAAGCTGTCAGGGTTCAAACACTTTTTGCTCCCCATGTTATACTTGCAGTCCTTGCAGCGCACCACCGGGGCAACATCAGCGGCGGGGAATTGTTCAATAATGGCATATACCCCGTCTGCAAATACTCTTTCGATAAAGCTGTTTTCACCCAACTCCATCCGCTCAAATTTGGCTATCAGCGCTTCCCGCTCAATGTATTCAGCCATTGTCGTTCTCCTCTCCAGCTTTTCTGTGTGGCGCTCCCGGAACCCATACCTGCTCACGGCAGGCGTAACATATTCCGTCCTCCTTCCACTCTCCATGACCATATTTGCAGTCGCTACACATCGGCATCGCCGTTATCTTCCTACCACAATATGGGCAATAGTTTGTGATTTCTCTCGCATTCGTCCCTTGACCACGCCGGTATCTGGCGAACGGCATCCACATTCCACAGCCAGTACACTGCGGAACATCTGCCTCATATACTCTCCATTTAGCCATTGTAGTTCCTCCTTATCTCACGTTCCATGATGCCCAGCGGCGTGTGCTCTCGTATCCATGTGTACATCCACGCCCTACTCTCCGCCGTGCCCATCGGCTTCTTTTTCGGCGGCAGTTCGCCGTTCTTCGCAGCGACGGCAGTGGGGTTGTGCTTATGCTCTCCCATCACTTCATCTCCTCTTTCAGTTCGTCATACAACTCGCTGAACCGCTTGTTCCACTTTCTTAGCCCGAAGAAACAGTACACGCCCAGCACGATCCACAGCCCGCTGGCGATGTTTTGCAACAGATTTTCCATATCACTCCACCTCCTGACCCCAAAATTCTTTACGACAGTCATGGCATCGGCGATGGATATTGACGCAGCCGCCCTGTGCATTCCTGTGCGATTCAGAAATTGGGCAGGGGCATACTTGCAGCACACCATCATCTCCAATACTCGCCTGTGGCCACTGCTCCAGAAAAACGCTCTGCCGCGTCTTGCGCGGGTGTGCGGCAGACCACTCCTCTACGACCTTAACCCCTTTATCTACTTCACATTTGAGGTATGTTCCAGTTCCAACCCCGAGTTTGCACGAACCATCCCAGGCAGGGCAACCGTCAGAACACCAATTAAACGATTTGCACATTCTGTTGCGCTCTTCTATAAACTTCGCAGCATCCATCACATTTCCCTCCATTTGCACCCGTCACAGGCGCCCTCGTGTGCTCGTTTGTACTTCCCGCAGTATTGGCATAGCTCGTTGATAAGGGCTTTCCGGTCTGCGCTCATCTTCTCGATCTGCGCATCCCGCCGCAGTACGGTATCCCGCAGGGCGGCGTTAGCCTGCAACAGTGCCTCGATGTGCCGCTGCTGGTTCTCGATCAAGTCAGCGGCGTATCCCATCGCTTTTTCGATACATCCAAACTCGGCAATCAGAGGACACGCTCCTTCGCATTTCTTATGCTGCTCACAGCACCGCAGCGCGGTTATGATTTCGTCTCTTGTCATAGCACCCAATCCTCCTTTCGTACTTGGAAAGCGTCGCCCAGTTGCATGGTGTCCGGGTAATTGTGCTGTGTGGTCTGTACGGCGTATTTGTCGATCTCGGTTGCATAGTATGTTGTAACATTCACACCCATCTTTTCCAATGCAATATGCCCGCAGCTCATACCGTCGTACATAGAAAGCACTTCCACCGGCTCCTCCGTCAGCCCGGTAAAATGGCTCATAATGTGGGCAATCACATCCACGGTCCAGCCGTTGCCCAGCATTTTATACGCCTGGGTGTCGCTGACGGGAAAGGCGTATGTGTCCGGCACGGTCTGGAGGCGTTTACATTCCGTTACGGTCAGTTTGCGAATGATGTAAAATCCGTCTGCCAGTTTAATGGGGTATGTCTTTTCTTTGATGGTGATCCGCCCGCCGCGAACCTCGTAAACTGGGATTTCTTTTCCGCCTGCCGCCTTAATTACAAACTGCCCTTTCCCGTCCGGGATAACGGGGACGGCAATCATATTGTCTTTCTGAACGGTTGTCAGGCAGTTGGTTTTCTGCGGTTCTTCGTTTACCTCGAAATACTGGAAATGTGGGATCGCTTCGTTGTAATCGTCGCGGTGGCCTTGCTCGTTGATCCTGCGTCCCACGACGCGCCCAGCCACAGGCACGGCATAAAGCCCGGTTTTTGCACCCAGGCCGCCGCCATTCCCGCAGAGGGTTACGCTTTTTGGCGTCCGGGCTGTAACCCCTGTATTGCTGGCTGTCAAAAGTCTGGTTCTTTGCGTCGTTCTCAATGGTCCGATCCTCACCGGCTCCACCAGAACGTTATACGGGACGCCCTTGTGGGTGTTCGCCGTCACGCAGGCGCTTTTTCCCTTCATTGCGTCGTGGAAATAATCGAAATCAAAATGATTCCGCCCGTCCTTGGTTTCGCGCACCATATAATCCATTTCTTTTTCGGTCAGCGGCTTAATGGCAACAGGTTCCGCCGCACCATTCCGCTGGTGTCTGGAAACCATGTCGTCCGCCGTGGTTCCGCCAGTTGTGGACAGCAGGGCATACCCTTTTTCTTTCCAGCAGACACCACTTTCCAGAATGTCGCGCAGGAGGGTCCCACGGTTCACCGGCTGCTCCACCGGCACTTGGTTGTATGTGCCGTCCGGGTTCCGTCTGCCCACCCAATACAAGCGCTGTCTGTTCTGCGCCGATACCAGCGCGGAGTTGATAAGCACGGGTTCCACGCCCAGCTCCGCCGTGATCTGCGCCCGGATGGCGGGCGACATACTCTTGTTGTTCTCGTAGAGAAAATAGTCCGGCTGGTACTTGTCCCGTGCGATGCGATAATTCAGAAACAACTCCCAGCCGACGCCGCTGGCCTCGGTTTCGCGGTTCTTGGTCTGTGCGATACTCCAATGTGTGCAGGGGCTTCCGCCGATCAGTATTTTCATTCCATCAATCTCCAAACACAACGCCGCACTCGTCCTTCAGCACGTCCTTGATGTGCTTCCGCTTGATGCGGCCCTCGTTTATTTCCTCCGCCAGCTTCTCCAGGCACTCGTACAGATACGCGATGCTCTGCGTGTCCCGGCTGTCCGCTGTCTCCTCTTGGACGTGCCAGCCGCATTTATCCATCAGTACCATTGCCACCATGTCCATGTTCTCCCGTGTGCCCTGTAGCTTGCCCCGCATAAAGATGCGGTCGTCCCTGCTCAAACGCTGCTTGCCCATGCGTCACCACAACCTTTCCTGCGCCGTATGTTCCGCAAACCGCTGTTCTTGCAGTTGGAAATATGTCGGTTCGATCTCGCACCCCACAAACTCAAAGCCGAGGTTGTAGGCCGCAATACGGCTTGAGCCGCTGCCGAGGTGCGTGTCCAAAATGCGCCAACCTTCTTTCGCGTACTTCTGCAGCAGCCATTCATACAGCGCCACCGGCTTCTGCGTTGGATGGATGCGTACCTCGTTTAGTGCCTTGTTTCCTTGCTGAGTTGTGCCGTCCGTGATGCTTTTCCCCTGAAACATTCCGTTCCACATATAACGAAAGATACGAACGCTATCGTGGCAGTTTGTCGCCGCGATCTCGCAGTCCGAAAAAGAACTGTTACCGTTGCACTTGTCCCAAACGATGCGCCCCGGCGGAAAAACAACACCAAAGTAATTACACCCCCATACAATATACTTTTTCGCCACGCGCACAAGCTGCGAAAAGTAGTCTGTTCCCGGAATGTCCCACTTCGGTGAAATTAGATAGTCCCGGTGTACGCCGATGGGACTGACCTTGTTGCCGTAATACCCTCTGCGTTCCGGGCCGGAGAAGTACGGCGGATCTACAATGGCGAGGTCAAATGCCTTGTCCGGCAGCGTCCGCATATACTCCATACAGTCGGCGTTTATCGCAGTCTGCTTACCCATCTCAACACCTCACTCCGATGTAGTCCAGCACCCGCGCATAGCCAAGGCCGTCTTTCGTGGGTTTCCACAGTCCGTCCGTGTCGAACGCCCCACCGCCGATGCAGAACTGGTAGTGCTTCGGGTGCGTCAGTTTCATCATCTCGTACCTGTTGGGAGATTTTTCCAAATGACTTCCAAATCCGCAATAGCAGCACCCGGTTCTCTGGCATCCCGTGCAGTGCAACTTGCAGTCGATCAGCGTCGCGCCGTAGTCATTCTCGCCGTCGCTGGCCACGATGTCGCCGTACACGCTGGCGTAGGGTAGCCCCCGCTCCACGATAAACCGCAGCACATCCTGCTCCGTCCAGAAACTCATGGGCTTAGATAAGGGACGCCCTCCTTCAAAGGCGTTGCAGCCGGTTTCGCGCCATTTCTGCATACGCAGAAGGCTTTCCTCCGCCATTGTTGCCGTCGTGGGCTTGACATCCGCTCGGTGCTCATAGCTCTTTGACGGGGACTTTTTCATAATTCCACAGCACTTGTCTGATATGAGAAATGGAGCCGAAAGCAAATACTCCCACTTTTCACAGTTGTACATACTCTTTTTCCCATCGGCGCGTAAGACTTCCCCACGCAATAGTTTCATACTTCGGCTATCTGGTGAATGCCGCGCGGTTTCTATCCGGTGCGCTACGTCTTTACCGATGATGCTGTACCCGTACTTCGTTACAACCTGCCGGATGTTCATCTTCGGCCGCAAACGGTGAAGGTTTACGGTCACGCGGGGGAACTCCCTCCGCAGCCAGTCGGCGTACTCATTGACGAACTTCTGTATCTCCGGGTACTCCAACCCAGTGTTCACAAACACCAAGTTCAGCTCCCACGGCGGTGTCCTGAAGCTCGCCAGATACCGAGCCGCCAGATACGCCAGCACCGTGCTGTCCTTTCCACCGGAAAAACTGACGTAGCACTGCCCGCCCCATGCGGTGTACCACTCGTCCAGTTTCTCGTAGGTCAGTATCTCCTTGTCCTGCACGTCCAGCGCCATCAGTTTCTTTGCTGCTTCATTCGTCAGCGGCTGATTGATTGGCAGCATTACTCAGCCTCCACCAACTTTCCGTCCACCAGCTTATACCATGTGTCCGCTCTGATGTCCGTGCCGTCTACGACAAACGCTTTCCACTCTTTGATGTCCCAATTGTCCGCGTTTTCCTCACAGATCACCAGCACAGCACCAAGACCGCCTTTAATCTTCACATCGTTACCGCGAACAAGGCCGCATCCGTTTTTGCCAACAGAAACAGATCCTTTTGCGGTGGCTGCGCCGTAAGCGCCTGCGGTGGCTGCGCCGCGATAGCCTGCGGTGGCTGCGCCGCTATCGCCTGCGGTGGCTGCGCCGCTATCGCCTGCGGTGGCTGCTTTCTGGTCGGTATGTTCCATTGTGGTATGCGCCTTGACGTACTCAACGTGAGCCTTTACCAGGCCGGGAATACCGATCTCCGCGCCCACCGTAAGCTTCTTGGCAACGCGCTTGCTATCATCTCCGCGTTCGTCGCTCACGCCGACCATTTCCACTTCACAATACCGGCTTCCTTCGCCGGGCGCGTAATAACTGAATACATCCAACGGCGCTTCACAAGCGTGCAAGCCATGATTGCACAGTTTCACTTTGTCAACTTCCTGCGTACCGCCGATCTCATATTGCAAACCTCTGCACTGCAAATTCTTGTCAAAACCCTTGTAAGCTTTCATTTTTCATTCTCCTTATCGATATCTTCTTGCTGAAATCTCCGTAATGGCATAGCCGTATCTGGCGTGGAACATCTTCGCCTTGATAGAGTAGCTTTCGGTGCGCATCCCCTTGACATCCTCGGTAACGTGAAGCCAGTAAGTATTCCCGTTGCAATCTGGCGCGGTTCTGCGCTCATAGTCAAAATCAGCCTTGTAGTCCACACCAAGAACCCGCTTCCCATCAGGCCCGGTAAACGGCTCCTGCAAGCAGTACGTTTTCTGCAACTGCAAGTTCCGGATCTGACCGGCACGCAGAAGCAAAACCAGTTCGTCATACCGCCGCGCTTCTGCCTGAGAATCAAACGCCAGGTTGCCGCGCGTGGCCTTTTTCGCATTGTATTTACTCATGCAGGCCCCTTTCCCGAAATCCTTCGTAGTTGAAGATATACCTCCGATCCTTCGCAGTCTGCGCTGTTTCCCGCAGCGCTGGCAGACACCTGGCTCCCACCGGTCTTTTGACGGGTCAAAGCGCTGTTCCCGCGTTGGCTGAACGATGTTGTTGTCCTTCTCCAGCTCCCCGATGCACGCGGGGCAAAGGCGCTTGGTATGTATCTGGTTGGCTTGGTCAAATGTCATGGCTACCCTCCAAAATCGACTTGACGAAACTGAGCTGCTCCTTTGCCTTTCCGCGCCGGATACTGTCGCCACGAAACACCAGCGGTGCGCACATTTCCAGCACACGGTCATAGATGCGCTGATATGCCATGTTTTTTGGCTTGCAGATTTCGTCCAGCGTCAGGTTTGTGGTCACGACCAACGGCTTCTTGGCCTTGTAACGCTCGTCAATGACCATGTACACCGTTTCCAGCGCGTAATCGCTGTTCCGCTCCGCGCCCAAATCATCAATAACCAGCAGGGGGTAATAGCGCATCTGGTCAACGATGTCCTGCTTGTCATATCCGGCGTTCAGAATACGCGGAAAGCTTGTGATCATGGCCGGAATACCACGGTCGATCAACTGGTTTGCAATACAGGCCGCCGCAAAAGTCTTTCCGTTGCCAGTATTGCCCCACAGCAGCAAGCCGCTGTTGCTCTGCGCCATTTCGTCCCATCGGTCTGCGTATCGCTTGCACTTGGCAAGCTCGTCCGTCATAGTAGCACCGTCAAACCGGCAGCCCGCAAGGCTCCTGTCGCGGATGCCGTCCGCCCGAAGCGTCTCGATGCGCAGGCGCATTTCCTGATCCTGCCGCGCTTTCTTCTCCGCCTCGTACTTTCTGGCGGCGCAAGCGCACTGGCACTTGACGATCCGCACCTTACCTGCGATGCCGATACGGCACTGTTTTGGCGTGTCGCAATGGCCGCAATATATCAGGCCATCTTTCTCGTAATCCAGAACGTCGCATTCTTGGGCAACGTTCTGCGCGATGCTGTCGATGATGAAATCTGCGTTCATAGGCTGTCCTCCGTGCTGCCGTAGTCATAGGTAAACGGCTTATTTTGCTGTGCTTTTCCGCCGCGATCCTGTTCTCTGGCAAGCCACGAAGTGATAAACCTCTTAATGCCGCCGCGCGTCTTGCGCTTCGCCGGATTGGAATCACACCAGCCTACCATGTTCCGGAGCTGTTGTCGCACGTTTACGTTTGGATACAGCTTTTCCCATTGAGCCGCATCCGTTTCCTGAACGGCATATGTCGTTCCGTCATTGAGAATAAGCTCGGCGACGGGCGGCGTGGATGCCGCTTGCGGCTCCGCGCATATATCTTCTTTACTCTTCTCTACTCTACTCTTCTCTACTTTACTTTGTTTTTCGATGTCAGCATTTTTTGAAAAAATGTTGACATTTTCGGCCTGAATGTTGACATTGGGGCAAATTTGGGCGACATTAACCAGAAGGATGTTGTAATCGACGCTGAGAACTTTACGGCGGCTGACTGCCTCGAAGTACCTTTTCTGCACCCCTTTTGAGGTCAGCACATGGTACTTGTCATATTTCTCTTTGTCGAACATCCCTCGTCTGATAGAAGCCTCTATTATTTCGGAAACGAC
>OIYV01000170.1_pt1 | contig 43442 bp, 57 predicted proteins | sample 1588251 | NCBI WGS metagenome assembly OIYV01 (sample SAMN03283282) | human gut metagenome | biome: human-associated habitat; material: feces | host: Homo sapiens | place: Peru | collected 2012
CGACCTGAGCGGGGCCGACCTGAGCGGGGCCAACCTGAGCGGGGCCAACCTGAGCGGGGCCAACCTGAGCGGGGCCGAGGGGCTTCTGCGGACGGTCGATTTCCTGGAGGCGCGCTTCGAACGGACCGACAGAGGGTACATCGCGTACAAAACGTTTGGCGGATCGTACAAAGCACCGGATACCTGGAAGATCGAGCCGGGCTCCGCGATCGAAGAAAACGTGAACTTCGATCGCTGTACAACGTGCGGAAGCGGGATCAATGTCGCACCGCTTGACTGGGTGAAGCAAAATTGCAAAGGCGAGATTTGGAAAGTGCTGATCCGCTGGGAATGGCTCTGCGGCGTTTGCGTGCCGTATATGACAGACGGAAAGATCCGCTGCGAGAAGGTGGAGCTGCTGGAGGTGGTGCGGGATGGCTGAAATGAAAAAGCCGTTTTACCAACAGAAGAAATGGAAACTTGGCAACAGTTTCGGCTGGTGGAAAATACCGTATTGTCCGCATTGCAAGCGGAAGATCGGGCTGATTGCAGAAGAACAGAAGGCTGAAAAATGCCCGATGTGCGGCAAACCGTTGGATTGGGGGAAGGGTGAAAATGGCTGATTACATTGAGCGGGAAGCGGCAATGACGGTTCCAGTGCTGCCGAAGGAATACCGGACATATCGGACAGCGAACCTTGACGATGCATATGAAGCAGGATGGAATGATGCGCTGGAGAATCTCCAGAACATCCCGGCTGAAGATGTTCTGCCGGTCGAGTGTGGAACGTGGATCGAAGATCACGACTATCTCAAATGCCCGAGATGCGGTGTGATGGTTCAGCGCGACTTCACTTTTTTGGATATTGGCGAATGGAACTTCTGCCCGAATTGCGGTATCAGTTTATGTTTGGAGGTGTGACGATGGCAGAAACACTGAAAATCTGCAAGCACAACGTCAACGGAATCGGCTATTGTGATGTATTCGATGACTATTGCAACGAAGCACCTTGCAGCTATGAAGAACTGGTGGAATATGTGCCGGTCGTGCGGCGCGCGGGATCGCAAAGTGCGGCTACACGAAATCGCCGTGCAGCGGGCGGCTGGTGTATCTCACGGAGTTTTGCAGCCACGGGGAGCGGGAGGCGGACGCATGAAAATCTACATAGCCGGTAAGATCACAGGCGATCCGAAATACCGGGACAGGTTCCGCGAGGCGGCGCTGCAGAAAATGGAGGGCAAGGGATGAGCTTCGGCAAGAAAAAACGGGAAGCGGTCTATGCGAAGTATGACGGCCACTGTGCCTACTGCGGACGGTCTATCGACATCCGAGACATGCAGGTAGACCACTTCCTGCCGCTGCGAGCGTGGGGTATTGAAGAAGCCGGAACAGATGATATTTCAAACCTCATGCCAGCGTGCCGGATGTGCAACCACTACAAGCGTGCAAATTCGCTTGAAACTTTTAGACGGTACATCGCAGAAATTCCGCGAAAGCTGCGCGAGAACTATATCTACAAGGTCGGCGTGGTTTATGGCAATGTCATCGAGGCTGAAAAACCGATTGAGTTTTACTTTGAGGCGCAGGAAAGGAAGGAGGGCTGACAGTGGCGATAATTTGCAGACGCGGTGTGATGGTTCAGCGCGACTTCACTTTTTTTGATGCTGGCGAATGGAACTTCTGCCCAAATTGCGGTATCAGATTGTGTTTGGAGGTGTGACGATGGCAGAGACACTGATAACCTGCAAGCACAATGTGAACGGGTCTGGATATTGCGATATGTTCGATGACTATTGCGTTGAAGGACCATGCGCTTCCGAAGAACTGGTGGAATATGTGCCGGTCGTGCGGTGCCAAGACTGCATCTATGCCGTGCCGCTTGACCGCAATTGCGAACTAAACACGATGGCTTTTCTGCACTGCAATCTTTGGCGCGGAGAAGAAACGAAAAACGTCTGGCACAAGTACAAGAAATATTACAAGGATTACAGTCTTGTGGATCGGGACGGATTCTGTTCCAGCGGGGAAAGGAGAGACAATGAGACTGATTGATGCAGATGGGCTGCGGGAATGGCTGAGGAAGATCCCGATTCACGATTTGAGTGATGGCAAGGGACTTTGCCGTGTGATTTTCGAAGAGGATTTTGCACGATCCATGCAGACGTTTGATGGGAACACCATTGAGATCGTGCGGTGCAAAGACTGTGCAAAGCGCAGAACGGGCGAATGCCCGATGGATCAGGGCTATCCGTGGTTTATGAGCGACTTGGACGATTTTTGCAGCAGCGGCGTGCGGATTGGAGTAGGAGACAATGGTGAGGACGGAAAGCAGGCGCAGGAGGCGGTTTATGGGCGCTGGAAGCGTCATGGGTGGCACGGAGGCGAATGTGAGTGTCCCGTGTGTGGGAGCCTATGGGATCGCATGGAAAACAAAACTGAGTACTTCAACTTCTGCCCATGCTGCGGGGCGCGCATGCGCAGGGAACTGGCGCATGGCTACAATGTACAATGCTGCGGATGCAAACATCAGTTTGGGGGTGAGTGCGAGCTGGACTTGTTCGTAACCGCAGGCGGCAGTCACTGGGCGAATCACACTTGCAAGGATCGGGAGGTGGAATCCAGTGAAGCAGGAGAAACAGAAGAAGCGTCGGAGACTTGAGACGGTGCGCGTGAGCGGGGCGACGTACCGACACCTCTGTGACATGGCGTACATGTCCGGGCTGAAGTATCCCGGCGCGGTGGTGGACAAGCTGGTGCGAAACCTGCGCATCGACATGAGCGAGGCGCGCTATGAGGCGAGGAGGAAGCAATGGGGAGACTCGTGACCTACGGGAGTTACATCCGGTGCGGCGACAAGACGACGGATAAGGCGTACAGCCTGCTGCTGGAGCAGGCGGTGCAGATGGTGTTCTGGCTGATGTGCTCCGGCGTGGACGTATTGTCCATCCAGAGGGCGGAGTTTGTCCGGAAAGGAACAGGGACGAGGGATCAGACCATCGGCTACAAGATGGTCTGCGAGATGGAAGGAGGAGACGATGAAACCGAATCCGATGCTGGCGAGGCTTGAGGCGCAGTGGCGCGCACGCTCCGCACGGAAGGTGAACACGGCGATCCAGATGGCAAAGGATGCCGCAGACATTGCCGCGAACGAGGTGTTCGGGCTGGGCGAGGGGCGTGCGGTTCGATGGACGCAGGTCTATTCCCGCGTGCTGCACGAGATGATGGAGATGGTTTCCGAGGATGGCGAAGCCGATCCGGAAATTGCATACTCTAAGGCGAAGATCGACGCGCGGCTGAAGGAGATCAATGGGAAGCACTTCCAGCCGTGGAACGTCCGCTATGAGGAGGAAATATGAAGAAAGAAAAGAACCGGCAGGGCGCGCCCCTGCCGGAGCGCAGGGGGAACGTCCGCGAGGGACTGGAAACCGGACAGGCACGGACAGGCATGGACGGCTACGGACAGGACGCATATGGGCATAGCACGACGGCGATGCCGGGAGCATATCAGATGGGAGCGCAGACGGACACAATGCCGGAGGCAGGCGGCACGCCTGCGCCGATGATGCAGGCAAGAATCGGCGCAGAGGAGCTGCGGGACTTCACGCGAATTTTGCAGAAGTACAAGGCGGGCAAGGCGCGGACGGAGCAGCGCATCCTTGCCTCCGAGCAGTGGTGGAAGCTGCGCAACTCCACGGAGGAGACGAAGGAGACCGAGATCGGGAAGGACGGCGGCTTCCGGAGCGTCTCCGGCTGGCTGCACAACGTCATCGTCGCCAAGCACGCGGACGCGATGGAGAGCTATCCGGAACCAAACATTCTGCCGCGGGAGCAGGGCGACAAGGGGGAGGCACGGATGCTCTCCGCCATCATCCCCTGTGTGCTGGAGCAGAACCACTTTGAGCGCACCTACTCCGACGCCATGTGGCAGAAGCTCAAGACGGGCACCGGCTGCTACAAGGTGATCTGGGACAAGGAGAAGCTGAACGGGCTGGGCGACATCTCCGTGGAGCGTGTGAACCTGCTGAACATCTACTGGGAGCCGGGCGTCACCGACATTCAGAAGAGCCGCTATTTCTTCCACACCGAGCTTGTGGACAAGGACATCCTTCTGGAGCAGCATCCGCAGCTTGAGGGGAAGCTCGGCGGCACATCGTTCGTTTCCACGAAGTTTCTCTACGACGACGCGGTTGACACGGCGGACAAGGCGACCGTCATTGACGTCTACTACCGCCGCTATGCGGGCGGACGAAAGACGCTGCAATACTGCCGCTATGTCGGAGATCAGGTACTCTATGCGACGGAGAACGATCCGCTCTCGGCGGAGAAGGGGCTGTACGACCACGGGAAGTATCCCTACGTCTTTGACGCACTCTATCCCATCGAGGGAAGTCCCTGCGGCTACGGCTTCGTGGACATCTGCCGGAATCCGCAGACGGAGATCGATCTGATGAAATCCGCCTTTGTGAAGAACGCGATGGCGGGCGCGACGCCGCGCTACTTCTCCCGCGTGGACGGGAACGTCAACGAGGAGGAGCTGCTCGACCTCTCCAAAGCTGTTGTCCATGTGAACGGCAACGTGGACGAGGCGTCCCTGCGCGTCGTCGATCACAACTCCCTCGACGGCAACTATCTGACCGCGCTGCAGTACACGATCCAAGAGCTGCGCGAGACCTCCGGCAACACGGAGACCTCGACCGGCTCGACCAGTGCCGGCGTGACGGCGGCATCCGCCATTGCAGCGCTGCAGGAGGCGAGCGGCAAGGGCAGCCGCGACAGCACACAGGCGGCATACCGCGCCTATGCCGAAATCGTGGAGCTGTGTATCGAGCTGATTCGCCAGTTTTACGACCTGCCGCGCAAATTCCGCATCATCGGGCAGTACGGCGCGGAGCAGTTTGTATCCTACACCAACGCCGGGATCCAGCCGCAGTATCAGGGGCAGGACTTCGGGCAGGACATGGGCTACCGGCTGCCGGTGTTCGACATCAAGGTCTCGGCGCAGAAGCGGAGCGTTTACACCAAGGTGACGCAGAACGAGCTGGCGCTGCAATTCTTCGGTGCTGGATTCTTCAATCCGCAGATCGTTGACCAGACGCTGCTCTGCCTCGACATGATGGAGTTTGACGGGCGGGACGAGCTGATGCAGAAGCTCTCCCAGTACGGCAACATCTACCAGACGCTGCAGCTCGTGGAGCAGTATGCCGTGAATCTTGCGGCGAAGTACGGCGACCAGATGGCGCTCTCCCAGCTGCAGGGGATCGTCTCCTCGACCGGCGGGCAGATGCCGGCGGTGCAGGGCGCGCAGCCGGAGGGAAAACCGGAACTTGCTGAGTCGGACGAGCTTGGCGGCATGAAGAAGAAGGAGCACGCGCTTGTTGAGAAGTCGCGCCAGAGAAGCCAGCAGGCGAGCCAGCCGGGCTGAGGAGGGGCATCATGATCGAGATCATTTACCATCCGCGGGAATACCTTGTGACCGTCAGAGGGCACGCAGGGAGCGCAGAGGAGGGCAGAGACCTCGTCTGCGCGGCGGTATCCGCACTGACGGAGACGCTGGAGTGCAACCTCGTGCTGATGGAGGCGCGCGGCGCGGTGCGCTTCGAGCGGCGCGAGGGCGGCAAGGGAAACGCGGCGCTGCGCGTGACGCCGAGAACGCGATACCGGCACATTGTACGGATGGTGTTCGACGCGATCTGCGTCGGCTATGACTTCCTCGCGGGCGAATATCCGGAATTCATCCGCTATGAAATGCGCGGATAAAAAACCATCAGTTGAGGGATAGAGAGAGAACCTGAAATTATGCAACAATGGGGACAAGGTGAACGCCTTGTCCCCTTTTTTCGGGCAGAGACCGCATGGCTCAGATCCGGGGAAGCAGACAGAGGCGGCACGGGACTCGCCGCCCGAAGCGGCAGACTACTATATCTATCGGAGGCAAGTATGAACCTCGAAAAATGGCGCATCCTGCAGCGCTTCGCGGAAGGCGGAGACGGCGGGGCAGCGCCCGCGGGCGAAGCATCGGAGACTGCCGACGCCGGGCAGACGAGGCTGCTGGAGCTGGGCGTTCCGGCGGACAAGATCCGAAAACGGTCGAAGAAGGCGGAGACGCCGCTGCCAAAGGGTGCGATCAGAGAGCAGCCTGCGGCGCAGAGCACCGCACAGCCGGACGACGCGGCGGAGGAGAAACGCCCCACGGAGGCACCGTCCCGCATGAGCTGGGAGGAGATCTGCAAGGATCCCGAATACAACCGGAAGATGCAGGAGATGGTGCAGGGACGGCTGCGGGCAGACAAGCCCAAGGTCGAGGCAATGGACAAGCTGGAACAGGCGCTTTCGCTGCTGGCAGGCAAGCACGGACTGGATCCTGCCAACATCGACTACGACGCGCTCGCGCAGAAGATTGTCGACGACGATTCCTTTTACGAGGATCGCGCCATGGAAATGGGCGTCGGTGTTGACACCGCGAAGCACATCGTGCAGATGGAGCAGGAAACGGCGCGACTCCAGCAGGAGCGGCAGAGAAGCGAGGAGGAGCAGCGCTTTGCGGCGCATCTCCAGAATCTGCAGCAGCAGAGCGAGGCGCTGAAGGCAACGTTCCCGCAGTTTGATCTTTCGCAGGAGCTGCAGAATCCTGTCTTTGCGCGCATGACTGCGCCGGGCGGCGGCATCAGCGTCGAGGACGCCTACTATGCCGTACACCGCAAGGAGCTGCAGGCAGCGGCGATGCAGGTCAGCGCGCAGAAAACAGCCGAGAAGATCTCCAATGCCATCCAGAGCCGCAGTGCGCGCCCAAACGAGGCGGGCGCGGGTGCTCCCTCCGTGACCACGTTCAATTATCGCACGGCGAGCAAGGCAGAGCGCGAGGCGCTGAAGCAGCGCATCCGCATGGCTGCGGCCCGCAACGAGAAGCTATATCCGGGTCAGTGACACGGGGCTTCCCAACGGAAGGAGAAATTATCTATGAAACTGAACATCTTTGATCTGCAGCGCTTCGCTGACGGCGGCGGCGCGCTGGTAAACGCAACCGACACCTACGTCAACGCCTACACCGGCACCAAGACGGCATTCGACACGAACAACACGCTCTCCGGTGAGCTCAAGACGTTTTACGACACCGAGCTGCTGGAGAATGCCCGCGCGGAGATGTACTACGCGCAGTTCGGCAAAAAGCAGCCGCTGCCCAAGAACCACGGCAAGACCGTGGAATGGCGCAAGTGGAACACCTTCGCACGCGCCTCCAAGCTGCAGGAAGCCGTCATCCCGACCGGCCAGAAATTCGGCATGAGCTCCAAGACCGGCTCCATCGACCAGTACGGCACCTATGCCGCGATCTCCGATCAGCTCGAGCTGCACGCCTATGACGATGTGATCCTCGGCGCGACGGAGGAAATGGGCGCGTCCGCAGCGGAGACGCAGGAGGTGCTCATCCGCGATGCGCTGCTGACCAACACCAACGTGCTCTACTGCGACAACATCGACAAGAGCACCGGCGCAGTCCTCTCGACGCCGACTTCCTGCGCGACGATGGGCGCGGGCGGCGAGACTGCCGGTTCCGGCGGCTCCGCGACGCCGCACGGCTGGAGCCTGCTGACGCCGGACATGGTAAACAAAGCAGTAACCAAGCTGCAGAAGGACCGTGTGCCGACCATCAACGGCAAGTACGTTGCAATCGTGCATCCCTCCGTGATCTACGACCTGCGCAGCTCCGACGAGTGGATCGAGGCGCACAAGTATGCCTCTCCCGAGGAGATCTACAACGGCGAGATCGGCGAGCTGCACGGCGTGCGCTTCATCCGTAACACCTTCGCGCCGATCCTCGGCGGCGACAACTACAAAAACAAGGATGGCGGCGTGACCTACGCGACCTATTTCCTCGGCAAGGACGCCTTCGGAATCATCGATCCCGACGGCGGCGCACTGGAGATGATCGTCAAGGACAAGTCTCAGGCGGGCGGTCCGCTGAACCAGTTCAGCACCATCGGCTACAAGTTTGAGACCAACGGCGCAACCATCCTCTACACCGAGCGCGTGCTGCGCGTGATGAGCTGCTCCAGCTACAGCGCGACCGACACGACCAACTGACAGGAGGCGGGGGAACCCGTCTCTCCATAAGGAGGAACCATGGCAACTAAGAAAGACGACCTTGTGGAGGTTTTTATCCCCAAGGGCTATATCAACGAGGAGCCGAACCTGCTCGTCTCCGTCAACGGCGTGAACTACCTGCTCCCGCGCGGCAAGCGCTCGCAGGTGCCTGCGCACATTGCGGCGGAGATCCGCCGGGCGCAGGAGGCGCAGGCGGCGCTCGACGAGAAGATGGCAGAGATGCTCTCCTCGCAGTGACCAAGGAGGCGGAGCTGCAAGGCTCCGCCTTTTCCGACAGGAGGTGGCAGTTTGACCATCAAGGACGTGATCGCGGCGGTGGATCTGCTGAAGCCGAACCAGTACGACCGCGAGACCAAAAGAAAGTGGCTCAGCCAGCTCGACGGGAAGATCCACCGCGAGCTGATCCTCACGCATGCGCATGAGGAGTCAGCGGAGACCTTCGACGGCTACGACACGGAGGACGCAGAGCTGCTCGCGCAGTATCCCTACGGAGAGGATGTCTACCTCTGGTATCTCCAGAGCATGATCGATCTCTACAACGGGGAGAGCGCAAAATACAACCAGAGCGCAGCGCAGTTCAACAGCGCCTACAGCCAGTATTCCGGCTGGTGGCACCGGACGCACGCGCCGCTGCCGGAAGCCTCGCGCTTCCTGTTCTGAGGAGGTGCGGCATGAGGCTCCCGCAGATACAGGAGACCACGCAGAGCCGCGTGGTCACCGATACGTTTTACGGCTACAACAACCATCTGAAAATAGCAATCAACGAATTCGCGGACATGGAAAACCTCTCCTGCCGGGACTATCCCATGATCGGGACGCGGGCGCGGAGAAGCACGGTCATGCAGCTGCAGAATCCGCAGGGCATGATCGCCAAGGACGCGCTGCTCTATGTCGACGACGGCAGGGTGTTTTACAACGGCGCGGAGGTCACCGGACTGATGCTGTCCAAGACCGGCGTCAAGCAGATCGTCTCCATGGGCGCGTATGCCGTTTTTTTCCCGGACAAAAAATACCTCAACACGGCGGACATCACCGACCACGGCGGGCTGGATGCGGCATGGGCGGCGGAATCGACTACCAAGATAAAGTACCAGCTCTGCAAGGCGGACGGCACGGAGCAGACACCAAAATTCGTGCAGGTGTCCGAGCCGGAGAGCGCTGCGAACGGCGACCTCTGGATCGACACCTCCGAGACGCCGCATACGCTCAAGCAGTTTGCCGGAGACAGCCGGAGCTGGATGCCCATCCTGACGGTATACGTCAAGCTCTCCGCGACCGGCATCGGCGCGAATTTCAAGGAGGGCGACGGCGTGGAGATCTCCGGGGCAGACTATCCCATCGACGGTCCGCTCCGGGATCAGATCCGGGATCTGGACGGCACCAAGCTGATCCAGAAGTGCGGGGATGACTACATCATTGTCATCGGGCTGCTGGATCAGGTCTACGAGCAGACCGGCGGCGTGAGCGTCAAGCGCGAGGCGCCGGACATGGACTACGTCTGCGAGTGCGGCAACCGGCTCTGGGGCTGCAAGTACGGGCTTGTGGATGGCAAGGTGGTCAACGAGCTTTACGCCTCCAAGCTGGGGGACTTCAGAAACTGGCGCTGCTACAACGGCAACTCCACCGCGTCCTGGGCGGCGAGCTGCGGCACGGACGGGCAGTTTACCGGCGCAGTGGGCTACCTCGGCAATCCCATCTTTTTTAAGGAGGACTGCCTGCACAAGATCTCCATCTCTGCCTACGGTGCGCATCAGGTGACCTCCGTCACCGGCAACGGCATACAGAAGGGCGCGTGGCGCTCTCTCGCCATCTGCGGCGAGGTGCTCTACTACAAGGGGCGCAGCGGGATCTACGCCTACGACGGCAGCCTCCCCAAGCGCGTCTCTGACAAGCTGGGCGACGTGCGCTACGGCGAGGCGGTCGGCGGCAGCTACGGCGGACTCTACTACGTTGCGCTGCTGGGAAAGGCGTGGGTGCTCTTTGTGTACGATCCCGCCAAGGGAATCTGGTGCAGGGAGGACAATGTGCAGCCTGTGTGCTTTGCGGCGCACGGCGACGATCTCTACTACCTCGATGCACAGGCAAAGACGCTCCGCACGATCTATGGCAGCGAGGGAACACCGGAGGCTCCCGTTCACTGGATGGCGGAGAGCGGCATCCAGCACTATGAGCAGCCAAACCACAAGTACGTCACGCGCTATCAGCTTCGGCTGCAGCTCCCGCCGGGCAGTTCCATGCAGCTCTACATGCAGTATGACAGCGACGGCGAGTGGCACTACAGCGGCGAGGTGACCGGCAGCGGGACAGGCAGCTTCGTGCTGCCCATCCGACCGAGGCGGTGCGACCATCTCCGCTTCCGACTTGCAGGCGTGGGAGATTTCCGGCTCTTTTCCCTGGCGCGGATGCTGGAGCAGGGCTCCGAGCGATAGGAGGGAGAGCATGCAGCTGACACTACCGATGCCGCCAAGCGGCATTGAGACACAGACCTACAGCTACCTGTTTCAGACGGCGCAGGCGCTCAACCTCGCACTCTCCCGCCTTGACGAGAGCAATTTTTCCGAGGATTCGACGGCGCGCCGGATCCTTGCGGGCGGGCAGACCGCAGCGCAGAAGAAGGAGACGGAGCAGGGGCTGGGACGCCTGCGGACGCTCATCATCAAGACGGCGGACGCGGTGCGGGCGGAGCAGGCTGCGCTGGAGCTGCGGCTCCAGAGCACCTACGTCGCACTCTCGGACTTTGGCGACTATCAGGAGGAGATCGACACGCGGCTGACCGCAACGGCGGCGAGCATTGAGCAGGCACTCTCCTACTACGCGGAGCTGAGCGACAGCCTGCACGGCGTCTCCGAGGACTTCGACGCCTACCGCATCGATGTGCAGGGCTACATCCGGCAGGGCATCATCGGCTACGACGGGGCGGTGCCGATCATCGGCATTGCCATGGGCAGAGATCTGCAGGTGACGGGCGCGGTCGAGACCGTCAACGGGCAGGAGTACGAGGTGATCGACACCTCGTCCAACATGAGCATCTGGACGCCGGACAAGCTGAGCTTTTATATCAACGGCGCGGAGGCGGCGTATTTTTCCAACGGCGCGCTCTACGTCGGCACGGTGATCATCAAGGAGCGGATGATGATCGGGCAGGGAAAGTGGGAGATCACGCACGATGATGGACTGGTCGTGCGCTGGATCGGAGGGTGAGACATGCCAAGCGGAACAATCGCATTGCAAAACAGCTCCCAGACCTCCGGCGGCGGCTACATCGCCGGCACCGTGGACTGGGAGTATACACAGGATAAGGCGGCGAACACCTCCCGCGTGGTGTGCAACCTCTTTTTGCGCAAGCAGATCTCCGGCGGGAGCGCGGTGACGATCGCCACGACGGGCAACTGGGAGTGCTCGCTGACCGTCAATGGGCAGACAGTGTCCGGCAGGGTCTACGCGGGCATTGCGGGAGACTGGGTGCTGATGCTGTCCCAGATCATCACGGTGCCGCACAACGACGACGGCACCAAGACCATCACGATCTCCGCTGCCGGCTGGGGACCGAGCGGCACCTCCTACTCCGGCAAGAGCGCGGAGGGCAGCGGGACGCTGACGCTCGATACCATCCCGCGCGCATCGAGCTTTTCCGCCGGCGGCATGACGCTCGGCAGCAAGGCGAGTGTGAGCATCACAGCGGCGGCAAGCGGATGGAGGCACGACCTCTATCTCAAGGTGGGGAGCAAGAGCAAGTGCGTGCTCTACGATGTGCAGGGCGGCACGCGGAGCTTTACGCCGACCATCGCGGACTTTGCGCCGCAGATCACGCACGCAAAGAGCGCGACCGGCACGCTGACGCTCTACACCTTCAATGCAAGCCGCTCCGCGCAGCTCGGCAGCAAGACGGCAAGTGTGACCGTGACTGTCCCTGCCTCCTGCGCACCGGCTGTCTCCGCAGGCTGGGCGGCGGCAAGCTACTACAACACGGGCACGGCTGCGGATGGGATCACCGCGTGGGTGCAGGGCTACAGCAAGGCGCAGATCACGTTCGACAGCGGCAGGATCACCACCAAAAACGGGGCGAGCATCAAGAGCTACAAGGTGGTATGCGCGGGCGTAACGGCGAGTGCATCGCCGTACCGGACGCAGGTGCTGCCCGGCACGAGCGCAAGCATCGCCTGCACGGTGACGGACTCCAGAGGCTACACGGCGAGCGAGACGATCAAGGTAGCGCTGCTGCCCTACGCAAAGCCGGCGCTCTCCGGTCTCAGCCTCTACCGGTCCGACGCGGACGGCACGGCGAAAAGCTCCGGCACCTGCATCTATGCCAAGGCGACGCTGACCTACTCCAATCTCGGCGGGCTGAATGCCTGCACGCTCAAGGCATACTACAAGGCAGCCGGCGGCGCATACGGAGACGGGCAGGCGCTGACCTCCGGAGCGGGCGCGATCCTCACGGCGGCGGCACTGGTGAGCCAGAGCTACACTGCCAAGATCGAGGCTGTGGACAGCCTCGGGAACACCGCAAAGTACGAGGTTACGATCCCGACGGACACGGCGGCGCTCCACCTCCGCGCAGGCGGCAGCGGTGCGGCGTTTGGCAAGTACGCGGAGCAGGATGATCTGCTCGATGTGGCATGGAACACGCGCATCCGCGGGAAGCTCGCGCTGAACGAGTTGGGCGACTTTGTCCAGAAGATCTTCGGGCGGGACTACAGTGCCTACCAGAGCGTGACAAGTTATCCGGCTGCGCCGGGCATCTACCGGACCGTCGGCACGGAGATCTTCGCACATCTCGCGCACCCGCACGGACTCTACGGCGTGCTGCTCATCTGCAAGGCGGGCTATGCGATGCATCTCTACCTCGACCATGTCGGGCGGCTCTTTTACGGGCGCAGCAGTGACACCTACGGAGAACCGGAGGCGTGGCGACTGCTCGACGGCATCGAGGCGGAGGGGACGAGCGGGATCTGGACGTACCGGATGTACGCAAGCGGCATCGCGGAGTGCTGGGGACGTCAGACGTACAGCGGGGAGGCGTCGCAGGCATGGGGCAGCCTCTATGCGCTGGTGTGCGATGCGCCGAGCTATCCGATCACCTTCGCGGCGCTTCCGGTCGTGGAGCGCAGCCTCACGCAGTCTACGAGCAGCTCCTGCTGGCTCTCCGGCTGGAGCGCGGAGAGCGCGACGAATCCCGGACGCTTCGCGCTGCTGCGCCCGACCACGGCTACAGTCTCAGCAGCGGTGAGCTTTTATGTGAGAGGGAAATGGAAATAAAAAAATCCCGGCAGGAGATTCCTGCCGGGGTGATGGGTCAGTAAGGCTATAATGTCAAGAGGAAAAACAAAAAAATTCAAAAAAATTTTGAGGCGCGGGGAGACCTGCGCCTCTGCTGCGCTGAGGGATAGAGGGCAGAGCACCCGAAATGATATCCTACCATTATATGGGAGGTGATGAGATGGCGCAGAAGATCAAGGACGCGCCCTGGGAGGCGATGCGGACGCAGTATGTGCAGGATGCATCGTGCAGCTACCGCAAGCTGGAGGCGCAGTACGGCGTGAGCCGGGGCGCGATCGCAAGCCGGGCGCAGGAGGAGGACTGGGCGGCGCTGCGCAGGGCATGCCTCGCCAAGAGTGGGCCAGCCATGGTCGATGCACTGGTAGAGCGGCAGGTGGAGCGTGCGAAGCGCGTGCACAGCATCGCCGACACGATGCTGGATAAGCTGGAGGCGGCGATGGAGGAGTACGATATCGCAGATATGCTCAAGGACAAACGGGGCTTGCAGGCGCTCACAGGCGCTCTCCGCACGCTCAAGGAGATCCAGGATGTGCGCTGCGTACTCGATGAAGAGGAACAGAAGGCGAGGATCGCGGCGCTGCGCAAGCAGGCGGAGCGTGAGGAGGCAAGCAGCGAGATCACGGTGCACATCGCGGGAGGCGATAAGGCGTGGCAGGAGTGAGCATTGATATCCCTGCACCCAGTCCCAAGCAGGCACAGTTTTTGGCGGATACGCACCGGCACGTAGGCTATGGCGGCGCGCGAGGCGGCGGCAAGAGCTGGGCGGTGCGCGTCAAGGCGATTTTGCTCTGCCTGCACTGGGCGGGCATCAAGGTGCTGATCGTCCGGAAGACGTATCGGGAGCTTGTCAACAATCACATCGTGCCGCTGCAGGCAATGCTGCCGCGCGAGGTGGCGCGGTACAACAAGAGCGACAAGGTGTTCGCATTTTGCAACGGCGCGACGATCTCGTTTGGGTACTGTGCAACAGATAGTGATCTGGATCAGTATCAGGGCGCGGAGTACGATGTGATTTTTGTCGATGAGGCGACGCAGCTCCGCGAGGAGTGGATCAAAAAGATCAATCTGGCAGTTCGCGGCACCGGGCGGTATCCCAAGCGCACCTATTATACCTGCAATCCCGGCGGCGTGGGGCACGATTACATCAAGCGGCTGTTCATTGATCGTGTGTACCGGGATGGAGAGATCCCGGAGGCGTACAGCTTTACCCAGGCACTCGTTACCGATAACGCCGCGCTGATGGAGATGCAGCCGGAGTATAAGCAGGAGCTGGAGGCGCTGCCATCCAAGCTGCGCAAGGCGTGGCTGGAGGGGCGCTGGGACGTGTACGAGGGGCAGTTTTTTGAGGATTTCCGGGCAACACCGGATCCGGAGATGTGCGCGGCGGCGGGCATCACGCCGGAGGAGGCGCGGCAGCAGCACCGATGGACACACGTCATTCCGCCAATCGATCTCTCTACGGGCGCGGCGCGGAGCTGGACGATCATGCGATCCTACGACTTTGGCTACGCCAAGCCATTCAGCCTTGCCTATTGGGCGGTGGACTACGATGGCGTGCTGTACCGGATCGCGGAGCTGTACGGCTGCACCGGAGAGCCCAACGAGGGCGTTAAGTGGTCGCCGGACGAGCAGTTCAGGCGGGCCGCGGAGTTTGAGCGGGAGCATCCGTGGCTGAGGGGCAAGCAGATCGTGGACAGCATCGCGGATCCCAGCATCTGGGACCAGTCGCGCGGCGAGAGTGTGGCGGAGACGGCGATGCGCTACGGCATCTACTTCACGCCGGGCGACAATGCCCGGATACCGGGCTGGATGCAGGTACATTACCGGCTGCAGTTCGACGCGCAGGGGTATGCGCGGATGTATGTATTTGACACCTGCAAGGCATTTATCCGCACGGTCCCGCTGATGATGTACTCGGAGACCAAGCCGGAGGACTTGGACACCACGATGGAGGATCATGTGGCGGACGAGGTGCGATATATGTGCATGTCGCGCCCGATCAAGCCAGTGCATCCGCCGGTCCGCGTGCCCATCATCAGCGATCCGCTCAATCAGTTTACGCCCGAGCAGCACCGCCGGGGATATATCTAAGGAGGCAAACTATGTATCTAAGCTATGGAGATCGGGGCGACAATGTTCGCAAGCTGCAGCAGTCGCTCATCAATGCCGGCTACGATGTCGGCTCCACGGGCGCGGACGGCATCTACGGGCAGCGGACGCAGGATGCAGTCCGGCGCTATCAGCAGGCGCAGGGCATCGACGCGGACGGCATTTTTGGCGAGTGGACGCAGGGGCGGCTCTACGGCTCCTCCGGATCACAGCAGCAGGAGGCTCCCAAGGCGCCTTCCTACAAGTACGATCCGAGCGGGGATCAGCAGTATCAGGATGCCCTAAAGCGCCTGCAGACGGCAGAGGGAACCAAGGCACCGGAGTATCAGGGCACCTACGACCAGCAGCTCAAGGATCTGTACGATAAGATCATCAACCGCAAGGACTTTAGCTACGACGTCAACAGCGACGCGCTCTACAATCAGTACAAGGATCAGTACGTTACGCTCGGCAAGCAGGCGATGCAGGACACGATGGGACAGGCGGCGGCGCTGACCGGCGGTTATGACAGCACCTATGCACAGGGCGCGGCGCAGCAGCAGTACGATGCCTACCTGCAGCGGCTCGGCGATGTGGTGCCGGATCTCTACGACAAGGCCTACGACCGCTACCGGCAGGAGGGCACCGACATGATGCAGCAGTACCAGATGCTGGGCGGGCTGCGCGACACGGAGTACAACCGCTATCAGGATGATTACAACCGCTACATGGATAGTCTCCAGCAGCTCCAGCAACGCGAGGGCGATCTCTACAAGCGCGGCTATACGCAGTGGCAAAACGAGCAGGAGATGAGCTACGAGCGCCAGCAGGACGCCTACCAGAAGGCCGTCAACCTCATCACAACGCTGGGCTATATGCCCTCTGCGGAGGAGCTGGCGGCGGCTGGAATGTCGCAGAATGAGGCGCAGCGATGGCTCGCCTACTACCAGCAGCAGATGGCGGCGGCTGCGAGCGGCGGCTCCGGAGGCGGAGGCGGACGGAGAAGCGGCGGGGGAGGCGGCAAAAGTAGAGGGGGAAGCTCGTCGTCCGGCAGCGGAAACGCAGTCCTCCCGACTGTCTCCAAGACGGCGGATGGGTCGGCTGGTGTCAACGATTCTCATTTTACGGCGTACATGCGCGCACTCGTCGCAAGAGCGGCTGCAAAAGACGATCAGGGAGTAGCAAACGCAGTAAATACCATGACATCTGGCAAAGCGCTGTCAGATGCACAGTATCAGCGGATGGTGAGCACACTGGCAAAGTATGGGTACTCTGTGTAATAGGAGGAGCACATGGCAAGCAGCAACAGCAATCGCCGGACGATTACGATTTATCGCAACGGGCAGGCGTACACGAGCACAATCGATACAAGGGACGGATACAAGCCATACGCGGAGAAAACGGCAGAAGCGCAGGACGCAGGATGGACGCCTACCGGCGACGACGCACAGTGGCGCTCTCCGCAGCAGCAGGCGCGCTGGGATGCCTATGTGCAGCAGCACGCGGGTGCGTTGCGGGCACAGCAGATCTACGCGCGCAAGCTGGAGCAGCAGCAGCTCCAGAACGCACACAGGCAGAGCCAGTACCGACGGCAGGGCGTGATCGACCGCTCCCGACAGATGGCGGCAGAGCGTCCCGAACAGATGGCGCGGTGGCTGCGGATGGATGCGGATGCCTACGAGCGCAAGGCAAATGATACACAGGGCAGTACGCGATATGATCGCTTTGGCAGGGATACCGGCTACCTCGGCGAGGATGCCGGGGAGTATGCCGCACAGCAGAGCCTTGCAAAGGAGTATCAGAGCCGGGCGGATGCAGCGCGGGCACAGTCCCGCGAGGTGAGTGCCTACGGGGAGCAGTATCGCCGCCAGCAGCAGGAGGCGGCACGGGCGGAGCAGATCGCGGAGGATCCTGCAGCATGGATGCGCTGGGCACAGCAGCAGAGCCGTGCAGCACGGCAGCGCTGGGAGAGCCGCGGCACGGATGGCGCGTACAACGGCGTCACCGACGGCATCGGCGGAGGCGGCGCACAGACTGCCGCCGATAACGCTGCATACGATGAGTACCAGCGGCAGCTCAAGGAGGCGGACGACATCTACAGGCAGGCATATGCCGCACTTCGGGAGCAGGAGGCGGCAGGGCAGGTGCCGACGCAGTCCTCCGGAGACGCGCCGAGCGCACACTACCGCACAGTCAACGGGCAGAGCGGAGAACCACAGCCGCGCATCATCGGCAGCCGCGCAGAGGGCAACGCAGGCACTGCAGCCATCACCGGGCAGCGGGCAGAGGCGTATATGTCGGACGAGCAGCGGCAGACCTACAATTATCTCTATGCAACGCAGGGAAAGGGTGCGGCAGAGGAGTATTACAAGCTCATCGAGCCGGAGCTGGAGCAGGCGCGGACGCAGGGGACGCAGCAGGAGTTCACAGAGCTGAGCGAGCGTGCGCCTGCGGCGATGACGCTGCTGTCCACGCTGGCATCGCCGACCAAGATTGCGGCGGGGCTTACGAGCGTCGGCGATGCACTGGCAGGCGACGAGATCAACACCAACTCTGCATTTTACACGCCTGTGCACGCGATCTCCGCGATCCGGCAGACCGTGCCGCAGGTTACAAACTGGACGGGCGACAAGCAGATCTTTGGACAGGACGCGGACAGCTATATCTACGGCGTAATCACCTCCTCCCTCGACAGCGCACTCAACATGGCTCTGGCAACCGGTCTCGGCAGCATTGCCGGCGGTGCGGCAGGGCTCACCGAGGAGGCGACCAACTCCCTCATTGCAAACGCGACCTCTGCGCTGATGGGCGCGGAGATGCTGCCGGACACGGTCATGGAAGAAAAAGCCAAGGGACGCACGGACGAGGAGGCGACCGCGATTGCCATCATCCGCAGCCTCATCGAAGGTGTGACGGAAAAGTACTCCATTGAGTATTTCCTCGGCGATCCGACGACATTCGGAAAAAAGCTCGGCAAGGCGTTCCTCGCGGAGGGCGGCGAGGAGGTCGCATCCAACTGGCTCAACAACATCGTGGACGTTGTCTCCGGCGATCCTGAAAACGTCCTGCAGCAGTGGCGCGACCGTGTGGACAGCGGTGAGAACGGTGCGCTGGCGTTTGCGGAGATCGTCGGGGGGATGCTCTCCGAGGATGCGGCGAGCTTTATTGCCGGCGGCATCTCCGGTCTCGGCATGGGCGCAGTGCATGAAGGCATCAACCGTGCGGCGGAGGACAGACAGGCTTCCCGGCTCGGCGCGCTTGGGCAGTCGGATGCGCAGGCGGTTGTGGACGAGGCACTTGCCATCAATCCGGACAGCAAAGCCGCGCAGAGAGCCAAGGCGCGACTGGATGCAGGCAAGGGCGTGCGCAGCGTGCAGCTCGGCAGGATCATGGCGGAGAGCGATGCCGCCATCCTGCCGCAGGAGCAGGCACTTGCGGAGGCATCCCAAAAGTACGGCAAGCAGGCGGGCGCAATGCAGGCGACCTACGACGGGGAGCAGGATGTGCAGCGGTATGATGAGGCGTACCACGTTGCCTATGAGATGGGCAGAGCGGGCACGAACCTCAAGGCAGCGCAGACCAGCATGGCGACCGGGTATCTCTCGGAGGAGCAACGGCAGGCGGCGTGGGAAGCCGGGCGGGATTCCGCGGGCGCAGGCAGCGCGGCGGACATCGCAAACGGACGGGCGCTGCTCGGCGGACAGATCGCCGCGGTGCAGAGCATCTCCGAGCGGGACGGCAAGGTATACGCAGAGATCCTGCAGGGCGCGGAGACCAAGCGCGTCGCACTGGAGGATCTCAAGATGGACGCAGGCACAAGGATGCTTGCAGAGAGCGCCAAACAGTACGGTGCGGCAGCTCCGACCATATTCGAGCAGTACCGCAAGGGGCAGCAGCTCACGCAGTACCTGCGCTCTGCGGATATGGCGGTCTCCGTCGGCATGGCGTCGCCTTCGGCGTCCTCCAAGATCGTGCTCGAAAATCTCAAGAGCGGGCAGCTCGGAAGGGTCATGGCGGCGGAGCAGATCGAGGCGCTTTACAAAGCCGGTCAGCAGGCAGGCAAGGCACAGCTCCGCAAGACCGGCATGACGCGGCTGGGCACTGGATCGTTTACGCTGGAGGACAGCGCAAAGGGCGCGAAACTGGACAAGCGGCAGAGAGCGTCACTGCGCTTCCTGCGGGATCTTTCGCGCGTGACTGGACTGGATATCTCCGTGTACAAGAGCACATCCGGCGCAGACGGTACGCTCATGGGCGCAAACGGCAGCTATGTGGGCGGACGCATCCGCATCGACCTCAATGCCGGCGCGATCTACGAGGGCAAACTGGAGGATGCGTCGATGCTGCGGACGGTTTCACACGAGCTGACGCACTTCATGGCGGAGACGGCGGAGGCAGAATTCAAGGAGCTGCAGAGCTTCCTCGTGGAGAAGCTGTCCGCATGGGAAGGACACAGCATCCAAGATCTTGTGGATGAGAAACTGGCGGTCGCCAAGAGTCATGGACGAGACATCTCCACAGAGGAGGCACTGGAGGAAGTCGTGGCGGACGGCTGCGAGATGATGCTGCGGGACAGCAAGGCGATCCGGCAGCTCGCAGAAGAAAACCGCACCCTCTTCGAGAAGGTGCGGGACTGGATGACACGATTCTTTGATGCGCTCCGGAAAGCATTCGAGGGAGTGGAGGCGGTGCATCCGGAATCCATCCACATGATGGAGAATTACGCCGAGGAGCTGCAGAATCTCTGGGACGATGCGCTCACGGCGGCGGTGAAGAATGCAAAGACGGCGAACGAGAACGGGACTGCACAGGTGGAGCGCTTCTCGATGCGCACGCCCGTGGAGGAGACCCGCGACCTCATTGCGGTGCACAACCTTACGGAGGAGAACCTCGAAAGCAGTCTCAATCTCGGCGGACTGCCGTCGCCCTCCATCGCCATCATCAAGGCGGAGCAGGGGCACAGCAAGTACGGCCCCATCTCCATTGTGTTTGACAAGTCCACCATCGACCCGCAGGCGGACAGCCGGAACAAAATCTACGGCTCCGACGCATGGACGCCGACGGTGCCGCGGGTGGAGTATCAGGTGAACAGCAAAATGTTGTCCCAGATAGAGCGTGAACTGCACAGACTGGCAGGCGACACCTCTGTAGCGGGCGGTATCTTCGGAAACAGCTCTGCTCTGCGCTCGATGGGCATCGACGACACCAGCAATCTAAACCGGAAGCAGCTGGCGGAAAAGCTGGCTTCGACGGACACAGTCCGGGCGGCATACCTCGCCGATCAGGGGCAGACGCTGGAGCCTGTGAAGATGGACAAGGTGTGGGACAAGTTCGGCAACGACATTCTGCAAAAGGTCATTGACCGTCTCGGTGTGGACACGCTGGCTGAGATGGAAGCGAATCTTGAGGTGGGAGAAAGCGCGGAGAACGCGCTTGGCAAAAACGCCGAGGTCATCCGCGACATCCTTCGGGACTACTACCGAAAGCAGGGCGAGGCTATGCTCCGCAGAATGGCGGTCAAAAAGCACTGGACCGCCGCAGAGATCAGCGAGAAGCGGCAGGCGCGCATTGACAATTCCATTTCCAACGTTTCCGTGTTCACCTTGGAGGACATTGTCCGCCACGCATGGGAGATGTATCAGGACGGCGGCAGCACCAAGGGTGAGATTGACCGTCTCGCTACGTCAGAGGCTCTGCGCAGTGCTGTGGACGATCATGCCGTAGAGGAATGGATCGCTGGGAAACTGGACGGACTGCTAGGCAAGGCAGGCATCTACAACGGCAAGGACCGCTATACGCCGTCCGGGAACAGCCGCAGCTTTGCACAGCTCCACTATGATTATACGCTGGAGAACATCGTCCGCGCCATGAACGGCTTGCAGCAGGCGCGCGGCGAGGGCATCTGGGGCGCGTCTGCGGAATCCTTTGTGGCAGTGGGCACACCGGACTATCGGAGCATCGACGAGGTGCGCGCCGACAAGGGGCGGCTCCGCGAGGCGACGGAGGAGGAATACGACGCGCTGAAAGCGAAGCTCGACCCGATGATCGAGGAGATCATCACCGGGGTTCGAAACAGCAACAAGGCGCACTCCGACAACCAGTTCGAGGAGATCGACATCATCGGTTCCCTGCTGCTGGATGCGGCGAAGGGCACGAAAACCAAGGCGGCGATCCGTAGCGTGTTCCGGAAGAACGGCTACACCATCTCCGACGCGCTGATTTCCAAGGCGCAGAGCCTTTACAGCGAGGCGGCAAAAATGCCGACAAAGTACTTCGAGGCGAAGCCCCAGCGGGCGGTGTCCTTCGATGAAGCAAAGGCAATCATCGTGCCAGACAACACCTCCGCGGCGCTCGTGCAGCGGCTGGAGAAGGGCGGCGCGAACGTCGTTTCCTACAAGGCAGGCGACGAGCAGGCGCGGCTTAAGGCATTGAATGCACAGGAGGGCGTGAAGTTCTCTGATCGGGACTATTCCTACGAGGCGCTGACGGAGAAGCCGGATATGGAGGTTACGGAGGTTTCCGGCACTACGTTGAAAAGACGGGCGGACATTATCTTCCAGGCAAAGCAAAACGCCGCCAAGATCGGGACCTTTGACCCAAAGACCGGCAGCGTGAGCGTGTATGTGAAGGACATCGGGACGGACGTGGTGATCGGGACAAACGGTCTGAAGCACGGCCTCGACCGGAGACTCAGCGAAAACGGCGGCGTTACCCTGAAGGCCGGAGAAATCCTCCAGAATTCCATCCGGATCAACGAGCTTACGCCGGAACACGCGGATGCGGACGCGGCGTTCGTGCTCATCGGAGCGGCGAAGAACGAGAGCGGAGACCTTTATGTGGTGCGCTCGGTCGTGAACCGGTTCAGCAACGAAGTCACCTCAATGGATGTACTGTATGCTATGAACGCAAAAAAAGAGAACCAGCTGCGCTCAATGCGCCCAGGGTTTCAAGGCCCCGTTACTGGTTCCACAATTAGTATATCCGATCTTCTCGGTTATGTCAATGAATATTTCCCCGACGTACTGCCAGAAGGTGTCCTGCGGCACTTTGGATATGATGCGCGCCCGGCTGGGGTACTCGGCGAAAGCGCGCTGTTCCAAGAGCGCGATACCGCCGCTACCGAAATCGCCACCTTGCAGCGCGACCTCCGGCAGATGCAGGCGGAACTCAAGCGGCTGAAAGCCGGGGATGTCTCCGACCTTGCCCGCGTGGCGCAGTACGACGCGAAGGAAGCGCTCAAGGCGGCGCGGCAGGACGCCAAGGACGCCAGAGCCGAGGGCGTGCTGACCGGAAAGATGGAGCAGGGCAGAGCGATGGCGAAGCAGATATCCCGGATGGAGGCGCAGAAGAACGCACAGATCGCCCGGCTTGAGCAGCGGATCGCAGAGACGCAGAAGCGCATGAACGACCGTATTGCCGAGCAGCGGCAGCGGCTCACGGACTACCGCGAGAACCGGAACGAGAGCGACGCCAGACGGCATCAGCGGGAGCAGGTTGAGAAGCAGCTCGCCGCGCTTGCCAAGATGCTCACGACAAACAACGACAAGCTGCACATTCCAGAGGGACTGAAGCAGCCGCTCAAGGAGCTGTTGGAGGCAGCAATGCCGACGAGATACTCCAAGCGCATGATGAGTGGCGGTACATCTACCAAGGCAGACATCAGTCTCTCGCGCACACTGGAAAAGATTCGCAAGGTCGTGACGGACAACGAGCAGACCGGCAATTTTGGTTATCTCGATCTGCCTCCCGGATTCCTCGATGACATCAGCGGCATGACGCGCTTTGTATCGGACAAAATGACGGAGCCGCTCCACGCGATGAATTCCGCGCAGCTCAAGGAGCTGAACAAGACGCTGAAGGCTCTTGCACATTCCATCCGGCAGATGAACCAGCTCATTACGGCAGGGCACTTCCAGAGCGTTGCGGCGGCATCCGAGGCAAGCGTGAAGGAATTGAAGTCCATGAGCGAACGGAAACTGCACTTCGGGCTGGACAGCACCGCAGGCAAGGCAGAGGACGTACTGCGCAATTTCCTCTCGTGGAAGAACACTACGCCGTACTATGCTTTCCGGCGATTCGGCGAGGGCGGGCAGGACATGTTCCGCCGTCTTGCGGACGGCTGGGACAGACTGGCGTTCAATTCCAAGGCGATCATGGACTTTGCCGAGGACACCTACACCGAGAAGGAAGTCAAGGCGTGGGAGAAGGAGAAGCACACTGTCACGCTTGACAGCGGCGAGGTCATTACGCTCAGCACAGCAAACGCGATGGAGCTTTACGAGCTGTCCAAGCGGCAGCAGGCTCTAGGGCATCTCCTCGGCGGCGGCGTCCGCGTCGCCAACCAGAGATCCACACCAGCAGTGCTGACGACAAACGACATCGATACCATCATCGGGCTGCTCACGGAGCGCCAGCGGGAGGTCGCGGATAAGCTGCAGGAATACATGGAGCTGCAGGGCAGCGAATGGGGCAACGAGGTCAGCATGAAGCGGTTCGGTTACCGGTACTTCACTGAGCAGAATTACTATCCCGTCGTCTCCGACAGCAACGAGCTGAGCGCCAAAAACGCAGCGGCGCAGGAGAACAGCATGTACCGGCTTCTCAACCTCTCCATGACCAAGGGGCTGCAGGAGGGCGCGAACAATGCCATCGTCATCGGCAGCATCTTCGACACATTTGCAAGCCACATGTCCGACATGGCAAAATACAACGCGCTGGCACTGCCCATCCTTGACACGATGAAGTGGTACAATTACCGGCTCACCGAGAAGAACGAGGCAGGGCAGCTCCGCTCCCGGAACGTCAAACAGTCCGTCGAAGCGGTATATGGCGCGGACGCGCTGCGGTACTTCACCACGTTCCTCGAGGATCTAAACGGCGTCAGCGAGGGCGGGCGCGGCGAGGGCTTCGCGAACAAGATGATTTCCAACTACAAGGTCGCGGCGGTGGCGGCGAACCTCAGAGTGGCGCTCCTGCAGCCAACGGCTTACGTCAGAGCGGCAAATGTACTTTCTCCGAAGTATCTGCTTGCGGCGATGAAAAACGCGCCTAAAGCGTTCTGGAATGCCTCCGGTAATGTATTCCGCGGAAGTCAGAACGGGCTGACCGGCGAGATGCTGAAATACAGCGGTATTGCGCTTTGGAAATCCCTCGGATTTTACGATACGAACATCGGGCGCAGCGTCCGGGAACAGATCAAGAACGCAGCGGGCATCAAGGAGAAGGTCGTAGAGAAGTCCATGTCTCTTGCCGAGCTGGGCGACACCTCGACGTGGACAGTCATCTGGTCTGCCTGCAAGATGGAACAGAAGTCCAAGGGCTACACGGGGCAGGCACTACTGCAGAAAACGGCGGAGCGATTCCGCGAGGTGGTCTATGCGACGCAGGTCGTGGACAGCACCATGACGCGCAGCCACATGATGCGGAGCAAGTCAACGTTTTCTAAACTCTCCACGGCATTCATGAGCGAGCCGACGCTCTCCTACAACATGCTGCTCGACGCGGCGATGGGCATCCAGATGGAGAACCGGAGAGGCAACAACGGCTGGAAAACGCAGTCCGGGAAACTGTTCCGTGCGTTCACTGTGTTTGCGGCGACGGCTGCGGCAAGCGCGTTGGTGGAATCCCTCTTTGACGCCTTCCGCGACGATGATGACGAGGACGGAATGACAAAGTTTATTCAGGCACTGTTTGGGGAAAAATTCCTCGATGGAAATCTCGGGCAGAACCTGCTTCCCATCGATTCCCTGCCGTACCTCAAGGACGCGGTCAGCATTCTTCAGGGCTACAGCAACGAGCGGATGGACACGGCATTTATTTCCAAGATCGTGAGCGTCGCACAGATCTGGAAGGAAACCGCCAATCTTGCGAACGGAACGCTGGATGCACCGACAAAGGTCACGAGTTTCGGCAGCATGACTACATGGGGCAAGATCTACAAGACGCTGGATGCACTGTCCTCGACGATTGGACTTCCGCTCGCGGCGACCACGCGGGAGGTGACATCCATCTGGAACGCGACCATCGGCGCGATCTCACCGCGGATGAAAATCAAGCGGTACGAAAACAAAGACCAGAAGTTCGAATGGCTCTACAGTTTCGCACAGTCCGGAAGCACGGCGGACTACGAGAAGGAGCTGGCAGGACTGCGCAAGGTCTACGGCATCGGCGGGAAGAAAACCGAGGACGAGATCACAGAGAACATCCAGAGCGGCATGCGCGAAAAAATCCAAGCGCATTTCCTCGACGGCGACATCTCTGCGGAGGAGGCACAGAAGATGCTGGATGCTTATACCGGAGCAGAGACGGGAGACGCAAAGGCTTACGTCGCCAAGTGGAGCTGCGAGAAGGATCTCGGCGTGAAGTACGACGATCTCAAAGACCTTTACCTTGCCGGGGAGCTTACCGACGAGCAGGCGGTGGAATACCGCGTGAAGTATGGGCTGCAGGACGAAGAGAAAGCACAGGACACGATTGCCAAGTGGCATTACGAGAAGGAGACCGGCAACGCGACGGACAGCGCGCCCATGGCAGGTGCGTACTTCGAATATGCCGAACCTGCCGGAATTGAGCGCGAGATGTTTGAAACCGCGTGGGCGTTCAAACAGAATGCAGAGGGCGAGAAAGACAGCGACGGAAAGACCATCTCCGGCAGCGTCAAGGCGCAGGTCGTGGAGTACATTCAATCCCTTGGATTGAACAGGACACAGGCAAAAGCTCTGTGGGACGCGCTCAAGGGCGACTGGAAGGACGAAGACACGCCGTGGGCGTAAGAAAAGCGGAGTCGGGGATAGAAGCCCGGCTCCCTTTTCTGTTATCCTCGGGGAAGAGGAGGGATACCATGATCGTAAACAACGACGTATCGCCGGAGCTTGTGTTCGTTCGAAACACAACGCCGGATATCATCATTGAGGTGCCGGGGCAGAGCTTTGCCTCCGGAGATAAAGTGAATCTTGTATTCCAGCAGACCTTTGCCACGGTGCTGACGCTGGAGACGGGCGACCTCACGATCTCCGGCGACCAGATCTCCGTGACACTGACAGCGGAGCAGACAAAGCAGCTCGTGCCCGGACCGTTCGAGGCGCAGCTCGTTTTTCTCTTCGCAGACGGGACGCAGGATGCCTCGGTATGGATGCACGGCATCTGCCTGCGAAACGGATTGGAGGGAACGCCGACATGATTGAAACAAACATTCTTTCCGGTGCTCCGGCAAAGGCGGAGATCGGAACGGGAACCATTGAGATCGGGACTGTGACAGCCGGAGACGAAGCCGCCGTCGAGAACGTCGGCAGCAAGCGGCGCGTCAAGCTCAACTTTACCCTGCCGCGCGGGGAGAAGGGCGCTCCGGGAGAAAAGGGCGAGCCGGGAGACGCCGCGGTGACGGCAGAGCGCATCGAGGCGGCGCTGGGATATGTGCCGGCAGACGCGCCGGACGTGCTTCTCTGCACGATCTCCGGCATGGGATCGAATGCAAGCCCCTACGCCTGCGACAAGACCACAGCGGAGATCTATGCGGCATTCCAAAGCGGGAAAGCCGTGCAGGCGAAGCTCGGAGGATTTTACTATCCTTTTGTCGCCCACAACGGTCCGCAGATGTGCATCTTCGCCGGAACGTATAGCGCAGCAAACACCGTGCGCACGATCACCGTGACCGCAAACGGCAAGGTGATGGTGCAGTCCTCAAGTCTGGAGAAGGCTGCCAACAAAGTCACCACAATCAGTGCAAACTCTACCGATACGCAGTATCCAACGGCAAAAGCCGTGTGGCAGGCAATTCCACAGATCGAGGTGGACACGATCGACCTTGACAGCACGGCGCTGGATGCAAGCAATTGGGAGGAGTACAGTCTCGGTGTATTCCGGCTGCAGGTGCAGCAATATCCTGCGGAAACGGTTCTTGGTGCGATGATCACGCAGTTCTCAGACGGCGGCGACGCGAGCGGCATCATTCCGCAGGTCATGCTGGCGGATGGGATGTACCTCAGCGTCATCGCGGCGGTGGAAGCGCCCGTCTCATTTGCATCTATGCAGATTCAGGTCGCGCACATCTAAGGAGGGGAAGCTATGAACATCACAGAAGCGCTCTGCACCGGGAACAGCCGGTACAAGGCAGGGCAGACGTTCACGCCGCAGGGCGTGGTGCTGCACTCCATCGGCACGCCGCAGCCGAGCGCGCAGGTGCTGCGGGACTACTGGCAGCGCAACGGATCGCAGTACGTCGTGCACTACATGGTGAGCGACAGCCAGATCCTGCACTGTATGCCAGACAATTATAAATGCTGGCATATCGGAAGTCCCGGCAATGCTCAGTATTTGGGCATTGAGATGGGCGAACCTCGTCAAATTCATTACACGTCAGGCGCTCGGTTTACCGTCTCAGACCTCGCTGCGGCGCAGCGGTACGCGGAGGCGGCGTATAAAAACGCGGTGCAGCTCATCGCTCATCTTTGCAAAAAGCACGGCTGGGAGCCGCAGAGCGCCGTGTGGACGCACTATGAGATCACAAAGCAGAGGATGTCCAACACCGATCATGTAGATCCGCAGCACCTGTGGGACGGTCTGGGGATGGGCTACGATCTCGCCAAGCTGCGCAGGGATGTCAAGGCGGCGATGGGCGGCAGCTCCGCTCCGTTCTCCGGACATCCGGTGCTCCGCAGGGGCAGCTCCGGCGAGGCGGTACAGGAGATGCAGCGGCGGCTTATCGATCTGGGCTACAGTTTTGATCCCTACGGCGCGGACGGTGTTTTCGGCGAGCTTACGGAGATCCGCGTCAAGGCGTTCCAGATGGCGTCCGGCATCGGTGCGGACGGCATTTGCGGCGCAAAAACGTGGGCAGCGCTGGACAAGGCGGAAACGCCAAAGAGCTTCCAACCGTACCTTGTCCGCGTGACGGCGGCAAGCGGTCTCAATGTCCGGGAGGGTCCGGGCACGGACTACAGGATCAAGATGTCGCTCGGCTTCGGCGGCGCGTATACCATCGTCGAGGAGCGAAACGGCTGGGGAAAGCTCAAGAGCGGGATCGGGTGGATCTATCTGCGCTACACACAGGAGGTGAAGTGATGTTTTCTGAGATCGTTACCACGGCGTCCGGCATAGTGTGTCTGCTCACGCTGCTGTCGCTGCTCATCAAGCCGGTGCGGGAGTGGATGCTTGGCATCAAGGAGCAGCGGAAGAGCACAAAGGAGCAGCAGGAGGGCATCAAGTGCCTGCTCCGGGCGGAGATCGTCCGCCTGTACTACAAGCACCAGGACAGCCCGACCCTCCAAGAATACGAATGGGGGATGCTGGACGCATGCTATCAGGCGTACCGCCGCCTGGGCGGCAACTCGTTCATTGTAAAACTGTATGAAGAAATGAAGGAATGGAGCATCGCCCGATAGGAGGGGCGTACTTATGATTGATTTTGGAATTGCAACCGTCGTTGCGATCACAGTGCTTTGCTATCTCGCAGGACAGGCGATCAAGGCAACGAAGCTGGACAACAAGTGGATCCCCGTCATTGTCGGTGTCGTGGGCGTTGCGCTTGGACTTGCCGCGCTCTACATCGGCATGGTGGACTTCCCTGCCACGGATCCCATCACCGCCGCTGCCGTCGGCGCGGCATCCGGGCTGGCGTCCACAGGTGTGAATCAGGCAATCAAGCAGCTAAAGGAGTAATACTATGCCGGTCATCCGCGAAATTCCGGTCCGCGCTGTGCGGGAGCGCGACGGGAAGATCAAGCGCCTCCTGCAATCGCCGGACGCGGAGCTTGTGTCGCTGGTGACCGGTCTCGTCAACTTGACAGAAGCAGAGCGAACGGCGGTCGATCTCTGCCTCCGGCGCGGAATGACGCAGGAGCAGGCGGCGGAAACACTCGACTGCAGCGTCGAGGCAATCCAGAAATGGAGCCGGAGCGCGAAGAACAAGCTCTGGACGGTATGGTCCGGGCGATGGTGGATCCGGAAGTTGATGGAAGAATGAAAGCAGCCCCTGCGGGGGTTGCTCTTTTTACGCTCTTTTTACGGTTCTCGTCCGTGGCGGTTTTGCCTCCCCAATGACACACTGGACATAGACCGGAGGTGCACATCCGGGACTTCAAAACCGAAAGGGGCACATACCATGGAAATCAATGAAAAGCAGGGCAGCTCCGGCGTAGCGAAAGCCGGTCTGACCACGGGCATCATCGGCACGTCTCTCGGCGCGCTTGCCGGTATCGGCGAGCTGACCGGCTGGAGCAGACGCTCCGCTCCGGTCGATGCGGCGGCATCGATGGCGGCTCCGGCGCTTGGCGCGGCGCTTGCTGCGATGGTCGGGAAATCGGGCTGCAGCGAGGACCACACGGTGAACCGCTATGAGCTGGCGCAGGAGCAGGAGATCGCCAAGCTGCGCAGCGACATCGCCCTCCGGGACGCGAACGCCTACGGCGACCAGAAGATGCTCGAGATGTACAAGTACATTGACGGGCAGCTCAAGGGCATCCGCGAGGAGCTGTGCGGGCAAAAGGTCGTGAATCAGGCGAACAAGGACAGCTTCCAGCTCGTCAGCGAGCGTCTGATGGGCGTGAAGTCCGAGCTGGAGTGCCAGATCCACAGGGAGCGCGACGAGCGCAAGTGCGCCGACAACTCCATCGTGACGTACACCAACGCCACCTTCTATCCGAAGATGGTCGCAGACGTCACGACCGGGACCGGCACCACGGCACAGAACACCTACAATCCGCTGCCGTGCGACTGCTGCTGCAAGTGACCGACAAGGCGGGGAGGGCGACCTCCCCGCGCACATAACAGGAGGGCTGTATGGTATCCATGAATAGAGTAAAGACCGGACTGACGCGCTACCTCGATGCGGAATTCGCGCCGAAGCTGCCGCGCGGAGATCTCCGGCAGAACATCAAAGCCGGCGGCGTGATCGCGTGGTGCGTCTATGCGATCTCTCACCTCGACCGGCTGCTGCCAGCCTACGCGGCAAAGGCGGGACTGGACAAGCTGGGAGCCATCAACGAGGACGGCATCGACGTGGACGGGCTGCTTGCTGCGATCCGTCCGCAGATCGGCGAGGGCGGCATGGCGGTGGAGCTGCCGGTGCTGGGAGAGCTGACGATCTATCCGTCCGATGTGGATACGCTGGCACAGTATATCAGGGAGGCATGACATGATCACATTATCCGATATCAAAGCGGAGATCCACGAGCTGCTCAGCGGGAAAATGACGTGGGAGCGGCTGGAGCGGCTGAACGTCCTGCTGCACATCGAGCACCGACTGGAAAAGCGCGGAGACGAAGTGCATGAGCTGGACGCCAAGACCGCGCAGGCGTGGACATCGCACATGGAAAACAGCGACGGCAGCAGAGGTCCGCGCTGGACCATGGATCAGACGGACGAGGTGCTGAAGCGGCGCGGATGGGACATTCCGTCTCCGGTATTCTACGCCGTGATGAATTCCGTGTGGAGCGACTACGGCGCGACGCTGCGCCGTCACGGCATCGACGACACCGATCTCTGGGCGGAGCTGGCGAAGGACTGGATCTGCGATGAGGACGCGAAGCCGGGCAAGGCGGCTAGGTACTACGAGGATATCGTGGAGCACTGAGGCGGCGAAAATGGCAATGGCGGAGTGGTCATTGCCATTTTCATTGCCATTTTCATTGCCATTTTTTATCTGCGCATGATAAAAAGCGGTGTATAAACGATAAAATATGCAGATTTGTATTCGTCAAACAGAGCGAGAAAGTATCAAAAGTTCCGAAAAATGTAGAAAAACACCGAACATTTCAAGAATGTTCGGTGAATTCTGTTGGCGGAGTGAGAGGGATTTGAACCGTCTTATAAATGCCAAAAAACCTAGTAATCACGCGGTTTATTTTTATTCATTGCCATTTTCATTGCCGTTTTTTGGCGGTTAAAAAACGCGGTCAGCTCCGCGACGTGCTTTGTGATGTCTTGCTGGGCTAAATGCTTGTAGATTTTCCTCATGGTCTGGTAGTCGCTCCAACCACCGATCTGCATGGTCAGCTCCTCCGGGACGCCGAGAGAAAAGGCGAGGGAGACGAAGCTATGACGGAGCCCGTGGACGCCGACCTCCGGGAGATCGCTCTTCCGGCAGATGCGGTTGATATGGTTGAACAGGGAGCCGTTTTTGACCGACGTGACGAATTCACCGCTGCGGTCTGCCTCACACACCAGCTCCGGCAGGCGGTCGATCATGATCGGGACCGTGCGGCGGGAGGAGGCGTTCTTGTTTGTTGCCTTCCGGACGAGGCGGTTCTGCTCGTCCGGAACCGCTGCGCCGCGGACGAGGATCTGCTTCCGCTCAACGTCGATGTCCTGCCATCGCAGGGCGGCAATCTCCGAGAAGCGCAGACTGTGGAGCGCAAGCAGAATCGGCAGCTCATGACGCACTCCTCGGATGGCTTCTAAAAACACTGGAATTTCTTCCGGCTGCAAGAAGGGATGGGGAGAGACTACGACTTGCGGGAGATAGACGTCCGTTACCTTCCGGCCGAACTCCGCGGCGAGGACGGAGGATACGAAGCCCCAAGAATTGCGCAGCGTCTTCGGCGAAAGCTCCCCAGCGGAGCGGTGCAGTTCCGCCCGGACGGCGGAATCCGTCAGGCGGCGCTCCGGAATGTCCATGATGCCCGGAAAGCGGTTTTTCTGGATGATCCGATATCCGCGCACCGTCGCCGGGGAGAGCTTGTCCTGTCGTTTCTCAATGTAGGAATCGATTGCTTCCCGGATAGAGCGGTCGTCCTTCGGGCGCTGCGCCTCGCGCTTGATGCCCGCCTTGATCGCCATGGCTTCGGCTATGGCGGCTTTTTCTGTGTCCCTTGTAATTCCTATATCTTCCCCATTAATCCGCACTCGGACGAACCACGAGCCGGACGGGAGCTTTCTGGCAGTTGGTGTTTTCATAGGAACCTCGGCAAACGTAGAAGAATTGGTGTGCGGGAGGAAAGAAAACCGGATGTCTGATCGATGGAGATGCGAAACCATCCCATGTCTCGATTGAGGACATCAACGGCCATAAGCAAAACAAAGAAAATAATGCAGACCGCGAGGGCAATCGTCAGCCGCTTGATGCGCGCCTCCGCTTTTGCCAGCTCCTCCTTGAGGTGCTCGATCTGCTGCTCATATAGTTTTGTGGACATTTCCATCATATCGATCATGTGCTGTGCGTCTGTGTGCTGCTCCGGTTCGCTGCCGCATGCCGGCTCCTTCCACGCATCTATGGCAGATTCGACGGCATCCAACAGATCCCCGTCTGGATTGACAACTCGCCCTGTCAGATGATTGCGGATAGTCGAGGATGGTATGCCGGTGTCCTGCTCGATGATGTCCCAAGATATTCCGGATTCACGCTTCTTTTTCATGATTTCTGCTTTTCTATCCAAGAGAAAAATCTCCTTTCTTTCAGCCTGCCAGACTGGCAGAATGTGGCAGAATCCCACACTTGACTGGCAAGGCTTGTCACGAGTATCCTTGAATTACAGCTCATCCAACAGACACACGGAGACAGGAGGAATTTATGAAGGTAAAAGTGATAAAACGGCACAGAGTTAAGGTTCGCGTCCGCCGCCGGAAACGGAAAACACCTCCTGCTATCAGGAGGTCGGGACCGTAACTACGGTCCCGAATCGTCTTGTCAAAAGCATTTCGAACACGCGGTGTATCCCCTTGCAATTGCGTCGTCCTCGTCGATTGGAATCTGACTTTTACGGAGGTACTGGCATCCGTCCCTATGATACTTTGTTCCAGTGTCTGTGATGTAAACGATTTCGGAATGCGTTTGCTCTACCGTCTCCTCCTCAGCGTTCGAGCGCGGCGTTTCACTTTCATCGGATTCATCGTCTGCGTACTCGTCATGATATTCACTTTCCTGTACGCTGTCTTTCGCATTGCTTAGGTCGTCTGCATCTCGCTTCGATGCACACGCAGTTGAAAAGAGTAAAAGCAACGCAAGCAGTCCACAAAGAAGCCGTTTCATGATGTTCGTGTGTGTGCCCATAGGCATCACCGCCTTTCTAGTTTCTTCCATAATCTTAGCACTTTGTATAAAGAAAAGAAAGTCGCGCGGGAAATATTTGTGTGAATTCATAAAACAGGCGCCAAAAATTGGAGAAATTGCACAGACTCCCGCTGAAGAAGGGATAGAATTCCCGCCCGATTTATGGGACAATCTTTGTGTTAGTTTGTTAATCAAACAAATGTTCGGAAACGAAACCGATATTCAACATGGAGGTTCTTCATGACAAGACAAGAAATGCATGAGATCGTGGACATGATGACACCACAGCAGGCGAAGATCTTCACTGTTTATCTAGAAAGACTCTTAGCAAACTCTCAGCGGTGTCAGCGTCTTTTAGAGGCACTTGATCCACAAGATCATGAAGGCGCCGATAGAATTCAGCGCGCTTGGCGTCAAGAGGTGGAAGAGATTCAAGCATGGGCTTGGCGTCGGTTTGGACTTCCAGGTACTCCGATAGTTTGAGGAGGTCACTCGTAGTCGGCATCTAAACCATCTTCGTATCCATCATCGTATCCGTCCGCGTAGCCGTCCTCGTAGCCTTCGTCGTATTTTTCGTCGCGTTCGGCAGCTCTGTCCGGTTCGGATTCGTGTTCGCAGTCTGCGTAACCCTCTCCGTATCCGGTGCTGTAGTCGTCCTCGTGCTCATTTTCTGCGTCGCGATACCCTTTTCTGTATCCTTCATCGTAGCCTTCTTCTTTTGCAGCAGCTAGCTGATCGGCACTGTAGCAACTGTCGCAAGCGGAGAGCGATAACAGCAAAAGGAACGTGAGGAGCAGCAGTAGACAACGCTTCATCAAAACTCACCTCTTTCATATCTAATACAAAAATTCTAGCACTTTCCCGGCGTAAAAGAAACCACATTCCGGAAATTCGTGCGGATGCACAAAACATACTACAAAAATTGGAGGTTCTGCACATGGAAAAAGCCGCAAACCACGCAAATTTCGCGCAGCTCACGGCTGTTTTGAATGGGACGCCATGTCCGAGGGGAATGCTCCGGGCATTACTTGCCGCTCTCACCTCCGAACCACTGCCGGAGCGCAGCGACCACGGAGAGGAGAAATCGCAGGTCCTCATCCGTTAAATCCTGCCCGCGGGGGACGAGACCGGCGGAATAGAACGCCTCCATCACTTCTTCCACGCTGAGCGCCTCTGCATCTTCGGATGCGGGGGCGTTTTCTGTTTTTGGGGGATCGTCGAAGTCTGCCAATCGTTTCCCCAGTGCGTCAGCGATTGCCTTCACGGTCTCAAGAGTAGGGGCTTTTGTCACACCGCCTACAATTTTTGTCAACGTTCCTTTCGGAACACCAGATCGCTGCGCGAGTTCATCAATTGTCATGCCGGCTTCTTTCCGGTACTTGGTTATAAGTTCCGCGAGTTCCAACTGTATCATCTCCTTATTCGTTATTGTTCTATGTCGGTATTCTAATTCTTTCCACAGGAAATGTCAACAAAAAAATCCCGTTTGCGGGATTAAAATTTGCAAAACAGTATTGACAAATCCCGCATACGGGATTATACTAGGGCTACAACATCCCGAAAACGGGAACGGAGGTGATACGATGGTACAGTATCCGGTACTTGTTGGCGAGATTGCCAAGCGAGGAATCAAGAAGAAAGTCATTTGCGAGAGCATCGGCGTTTGCGATACGTCGCTCCGGAGAAAACTGGACGGAAAAGTCCCGTTCACATGGCCCGAGGTCAAGACGATTTCGCACCGCTTTTTCCCCGACATCCCGCTGGACGAGCTGTTTGCGGAGAAGGAGGAGAGGGCATGAAAATACGCGAGGCGAGGCTGACGGAGAAGGGCTGTGCGCTGCTGGCGCTGCATGAGAGCGGGTTCCTTCCGAAGCCAAAGGACGGCGAACGCTTTTCCAAGGAAACAGAGGCACAGATCGAGCGGTTCTGGAAGCTGTTCACGGAAGCGCGCGCTAGAGCAGAAGGGCGACGATGGAGACGATGAACGCCGCGACAGAGATGGCTGTCGGGATCCAGAACCGGGCGATTTCGCGCCGGTACTGATCGAGACGGGCTTTCCCTTTCTCCGTGAGATAAGGCTGCGCGAAGTCCTCGGTTTCCGAATGGTACTCCCGCAATTCGATGTAGCCTTGCTCGTAGAGATAGTCCAGGTCTTTATTCTCGGCAGTTTCACGGATGACGCGGTGTTTGTCGATGCTGATGAGCAGCTTGATGTGCTGTTTTGAAAGCATGAGATCAATCCTTTCCGGTTGATATGCCCAGTGTATCACCGGGGAGGGAGAAATACAAGAAAGGAGAATGGAAATGCCGAGGACGAGTTTTTCTTGGCGGCAGGATCGGCTTCGGGATCTGGCGAGCCTTATCGACAGATACCGCAGGATCGAAGATATCAACAAGGAGGAGCTGGCAAAGCGGCTGGGCTGCAGTCCGATGACGCTGCGCAGCAGGCTCAAGTTTGATCCGGAACAGTTTACGATCGGGCAGCTCTGGGATCTTGCGGGGATCCTGCACATCCCGGAGGAGGAGATCAACAAGGCGCTCTGCGCCGGGACAAAAAAGAGGTACTGAGATGGACGAGAGAGCATTGGCACTGTTCGGCATCCTCCTCTGGGCGGCGCTCTGCTGCATGGTGGCGGCGCTTGGAAGGGCGAGGGCACTCGCCAAGGAATTGAAGGAAGCCAACGCAGAGACGCGCAGGGAGCGCGAGGAGCGCATCCGGATGCAGGCGGAGCGCGACACCGCAATGCAGCGGCATGAGGCGCGGAAGGCGCACTGCTGCATCATCCGCGACGAGGAGATCGAGCGGCTGAACCGGGAGATCGGCGCATGGGAGAAGAAGTACCGTGTGCTGGAATCCGTGATCAACCGCATGTGGGAGGATCGCAGATGACGATCCAATGCTCCGTTTGCGGGCAGGAATTCGAGCGGAATTCTCGCTACGTCCGGAAACGGAATTTTTGCAGCAGGCGTTGCCGGAACGCATGGGAATACCGGACGCGCAGGAAAACGCCGCCGGTCCGGCGGGAGGACGTCAACCGAAACCGAAGGGGAACTCCGGTGACGGTGCCGGCGCAGATCATCGTGACGAAGCTGCCGAGCGGCGTATTTCCGGAGCTTATGCCGGAGGAGGGCAGACAGTACCCAGCGAAGCTGCATCCGGCACGCGGTCACATGGCAGCCGTGATGACGATTGAGATCGGCGGCAAGGAGATCATCCTGCGCCCAAACGAATACAGGGAGGTGAAACCATGACGAACGAGCAGATCAAAGAGACGAGGCGCGCATACCTCGCACAATACGGCGGCGCCGGATGGATCGGCAAGCCGGTCAACCATGGCGTGGACAACAGGAAGCGCAGAGCGGCTTCGCAGGCGAAGAACGGGGAATACACGAAGCTCCACGCTTGGCGCGAGCAGAACAATCTCCGGCAGGACGAGGCGGGCGAGATCTTCGGCGTGACGCAAGCGACGATCTCCAATTGGGAGACCGGTGCGGTCAAGGTGCCGGAGGCAATCCGGCGATTCATAGAGAAAGCCGCCTGCGGTGCTGGCACACCACAGACGGCACAGAACAATGACTAGGAGGATTATATCACATGAAACTGACTTTTGCAAGTCTCAGCCGCATGTTTCGTGCGCTTGCCTCGCTGGAGCGCACCGGCGCAATCAAGACGGTGACGTTCGGTGAGGATTCCCGCATCACGCTGCGGGAGGACGTATTCAAGGAGCTGTTCCCGGACATCCCCGCAGTCAAGACCGAGTACGGGACGTATTACCATGTCCCGTTCAACGGACTGGAGGTGTTCGCGTGGGCAGAAAGCTAGGTGCTGTCTCCGGCGTGCGTGGATACATCCACGGCACCTGCACGGTCCGGAATCCGTTCCCTGTAGATCTGCGGGGCAATCCCTTTATCGACTGCATGCACTGCAGGTTCTTCCGGCAGGCGTCGCGGCGTTGCGGACTGACCGGCGAAATTCCGGCATTTCCGGAGAAATACATTGGAGCGGAGTGTCCGCTCGACATTGAGGAGGATGTCGTTGATGAATTCGATGAATAAAAACATGAATGTCTGGGTGGCGGTTTCCGAAACGCCGCAGGAAGCGAAGAAACCGATCAAGGGCGGTCGGCTGAAAGGCTTCACCGACATCAATCCGGTCTGGCGTTTCAAACTGCTGACCGAGGTGTTCGGTCCCTGCGGATTCGGCTGGAAGTACGTTATTACAGACCGGCAGCTTGAAAAGGCGGAGAACGGTGAGGTCAAGGCGTTCGTCTCTGTGGATCTCCACATCAAGTGGGACGGAGAGTGGAGCGCGCCCATTCCCGGACAGGGCGGATCGAGTTTCGTCTCGAAGGAGAACAACGGCATCTACGTCAACGACGATTGCTACAAGATGGCGCTCTCCGACGCGATCGGCACGGCGTGCAAGGCGCTCGGCATGAGCGCGGACGTCTACTTCGAAAAGGGCGAGCAGACGAAGTACACTGTACTGGCAGAACCGTCCGTCCCGTACAAGCCTCCTGTCTGCGAGATGTGTGGAAATCCCATTGAGGATGTCCACTTCAAGAGCGGCAAGATCTCCAAGGCGGCGGACATCGCCAGGACGACCAAGGAGCTCTACAAGAAGCAGATGTGCTTCTACTGCTACAAGAAGCTGCAGGAGATGAAGAAGCATGCTGACGACGCAGGTTAAGTGGCTGAGCGATCAGGAGGGAGCGTGGCTCTGCTGCAAGGCTCCGCTGCGGGAGGTGATGCACGCGGCGGAGTCCTTCCGGGACGGAAAGACCTACGAGGTGCAGCTCAAGGAGCACCGCAAGCGCAGGAGCACGGATGCCAATGCATACCTCTGGTTACTCCTTGGAAAGATCTCCGCGAAGGTGGGTGCACCGCCGGAGACCATCTACCGCAGCCTTATCCGCGACATCGGCGGAAACTACACAGTCCTGCCGATCCGCGACGACGCGGTCGAGGAATGGTGCCAGAAGATCTGGGCGGGAAAGGGCATTGGATGGGTGGCGGACGTGCTCGGACCGTCCAAGCTGCCGGGCTACACCAACGTGATCTGCTACTACGGCTCTCATCTCTACGACACAGTGACCATGGGACGACTGATTGACGCCGTGATCGCCGAATGCAAAGAGCTCGGGATCGAGCACCTGCCTCCGGAGGAGCTGGAAAGGATGATGAGTGCTTGGGACAGAAAGAACACACCTCCATCTCCCGAAGCGTAAAGGAGGCGGTCTGGGAGCGCGACGAACACCGCTGCGTGCTCTGCGGAAGCGCCGAGGCGGGCCCGTGGTGCCATTTTATTCCACGCGCACGCGGGGGACTCGGCATCGAAGAAAACGTCTGGACGGGCTGCAGGCGCTGCCACAGCCTTTTTGACCAAGGGAGCGGCTATGCCGCGGTACAGGCACGGAGGGCTGTACGGGACTATCTGTGCGGGTGTTATCCGGATTGGGATGAATCCGCGCTGCTATACAGAAAGGAATGATAACAAGATGTTGAATCAGATAAACATTGCCGGGCGGCTCTGCGCCGATCCGGAGCTGCGCCGGACCGGAAACAATATCGCTGTTGCGACCTTCCGGATCGCCTGCGAGCAGGACTACAAGCCGGAGGGCGGAGAGCGGGAGACAGACTTTATTTCCTGCGTCGCATGGAGAAATACAGCGGAATTCGTTTCCCGGTACTTTTCCAAGGGCAAGATGGCAATCGTTTCCGGGCGGCTGCAGATCCGTCCCTACACGGACAAGGACGGCAACAAGCGGACGGCGGCGGAGGTCGTTGCGGACCGCATCTACTTCGGAGAGAGCCGCAGCAGGGATGAGGACTCGCGCAGCACAGCTCCGGTGCAGTCCTTCGAGGATCTGAGCAGTGATGACTCCGATCTGCCGTTCTGAGGTGGGCGCATGGAATACGATGCAATCATCTTCAAGGGATCTGGGCTGACAGACTACGCAGACACCACGAAACCATCTATTGTCTTAACCAATTTGACCGTGCAGGACGTCCATGTCCTGTCCGGGATCGGTGCGAAACAGAAAGAACTCGTTGTTTGCTTCCTCCCACACAAAGAGAACGGGTAAGCAGCCATGGAGAAAATCACATACATCCGAGTATTCGTCGACTATCTTGAAGCGATGGAGCCTCTCGGTGACGCGGAGAAGGGGCGGCTTTTCACTTCCTTGTTAACCTACGCAAGGACGGGCGAAGCCCCGCAGCTCTGCGGGAACGAGCGGTTTCTATTCCCGATGATGCGGGCGCAGATTGATCGCGACAATGCCGTTGCGTATGACCTCTCCGAAAAGCGAAGCAAGGCAGCAAATGCAGCAAATGCACGCAAACGAAGCAAATGCACGCAAGTGCAGCAAATGCATGCAAGTGTGGCAAATGCATGCAATTGCACACATAACAACGACAACAACAACGACAACAACAACTACTCCCCCCCTGAGGGGGTCCCCCCCTCGCCGCCGGAGCATTTGCCTGCTTCTGCGCCGAAAAAGCCACGGAAGGCGGATGCTGTACGCCATGAATACGGCGCTTACCGCAACGTTTTGCTCTCCGACGAGGATCTTTTGAAGCTCCGGGAGGAATTCCCGGACTGGGAGGCGCGAATCGAACGATTGAGCGAGTACATCGCCAGCACTGGCAAGAGTTACAAGAACCATCTTGCCACGATCCGGGCATGGGCGAAGCGGGACGCGCAGAGTCCGCAGCAGAAGCGCAGGTATTTCCCGTCTGCGGCGGAGTACGAAGAACAGGAACCGGATCCGCTTGCCTTGGCACAGATCCGGAAACGGCTGGGAGGTGACGCAGGGTGAACGTCTGCCCAATTTGCGGGAGCGACAGTTTCAGCTATCTCTACCTGTCCATGAGCAGGGAGATCGTTGGCTGCACGGACTGCATGAATTTACTGGAACCGTGGGAGGTGCCGGATGACGAGGACGAAGAGCGGGAAAGCGGCAAGGAATAAGGGCAAGCGCGGCGAGCTGGAATTCGCCTCGCTCTGCCGTGCGCACGGCTTTGACGCAAGCCGGACGGCGCAATGCCGCGGCAACACAGGGAAAGCCGGAGACGTGGAGGGCATTCCCGGCGTGCATATCGAGGTCAAGCGCACGGAGGCGCTGCGGCTCTACGAGGCAATGGCGCAGAGCATCCGGGATGCGGAGGCAGGCGGCAGGGGCGAGATGCCCATTGTGGCGCACCGGAGGAACGGCGAGGACTGGCTGATCGTCCTGCAGGCGGAGGATTTCTTCCGCCTGCTGGGAGAAAGGCCGTGACCTGTCCCTGCGGCAGAGACTGCCGCGAACGGAGCGCAGAGTGCCACAGCCGCTGCGAGAGATACCTTGCCTACGAGCGGGAGAAGCATGCGGAATATGCCAGAAAAGCGGCGCGGGGAGACCGGAACGGAAAGACCTGCGGCATGGAGCGGATGGGGCGCGAAAGCGCACGGAAGGAGCGGGAAGGGAGGCGGCACTGGAGATGAGCAGCGGATCTTATCTGCAGGCGGACGTGCAGTGCCCCTTCTACCGGTTCGACGACCGGCGGCGCATCGTCTGTGAGGGTGCGGCGCAGGGTGCGGTCAGCATCCAGATGTTCAAATCGCGTGATGAGTGCGAGGAGCACATGCTCCGCTTTTGCTGCAGAAACTATGAATGCTGCCCCTTGCAAAAGGGGCTGATGACGAAATACGGGGAGGATGACAAGCAGTGACAGAAAACAACGATCCGGTATGCAGACACATAACATCGTATGGAACGTGTGAACCGATAAACGAACCATGTGTGCTTGAATCGAGAGAAACATGTTCTCTACGCGAACCGGACACGCAGGCGGCGAAGGCGGATGCCGGAAAGCTGCAGCTCACGCTCGTGCCGCGGGAGATTATCCGCGCGATTGCGGCGATCCGGATGTACGGGAACGCGAAGTACCACGATCCGGAAAACTGGCGCACTGTGGAGCCAGCGCGATACCGGGACGCGGCATTCCGGCACTTCCTTGCGTACCTCGACGATCCGCAGGGCGTGGACGAGGAGAGCGGGCTGCCGCACCTCTGGCATCTCGCCTGCAATGTGGCGTTTCTGGTGGAGATGGAGGCATGACACATCTAAGCCTCTTTTCCGGGATCGGCGGGCTGGATCTGGCAGCAGAATGGGCGGGATTCACGACCGTCGGGCAGTGCGAATTCGCCGGATACCAGACAAAGGTGCTGGAAAAACACTGGCCGGACGTGCCGCGATGGCGGGACATCCGGACACTGACAAAGGAGAGTTTTTATGAGCGAACCGGACTTCGAACAGTTGACGTTGTTTCCGGAGGATTTCCCTGCCAGCCATTTTCCGTGGCTGGAAAGCAGAAGGGCAAAGGGGACGACCGTTACCTATGGCCTGAGATGCTGCGCGTTATCCGCGAGCTGCGCCCGCATTGCGTCATCGGTGAGAACGTACCTGGAATTCTCAAGATTGCCGCCGGGCAGGTGGTCGAGGATCTGGAGCGCACAGGATATCACGTCGTCGTGCTCAATTTTGAAGCTGCGGCTGTCGGCGCATGGCACCGGAGAAGCCGGGTGTTTTTTGTGGGCTACACCGAACACGATGGATGCGCTGCCGACAAGATCTGCGGAGGCGACGATGCGAGTGGCGACCACAGCACGGGCGCATGCACACCGTCCGTCCAATCTGCGCGAACAGATCGATCCGCTGACATGTGCAGTGTACGAAGCGGCGCGTGGTCTGCTGCCCACACCGACACAGCGGGACAGCAAGGGCGCGAATTCGCTGGAGCACCTTCTGCAGCCTGTCCTACCGGGGAACAACCGACATCGCGGACAGCTGGCAAATGTGGTAAAACTGCTGACAACGCCGTGCGCGGCGGACGCAGTTGGATCCACGGGCGGCGGGAATCACAGGAGCTTGCGGACGGTTGCTGGGCAGCTGAACCCGGAGTGGGTCGAGTGGCTAATGGGGTTCCCCATCGGGTGGACAGAATTAAGTGCCTCGGAAACGCCGTAGTGCCGCAGCAGGCATATCCGATTTTCATGGCACTGATGGACGAGCTGAAAGGAGAAAGAACATGACACTGACGGAACTGCAGAACAAACTCGGCGAGCAGATCGAGTTGCTGACCGACAAGAATACGCCGTACAGCGCGAAGAAGAACCTCGCGGACGTGGCGATGACGGTATCCTCACTTGCGAAGCAGATGATCAACAACGCGGATGTGGTGCTGCGCACGGAGAAACTGGTCGCGGAGGGAAAGCTCAAGCAGAGTGCAATTGAGAGCTTCCTGCGATGAGACGCTGCGTCCGCTTCACGGAGCCGCAGGAGCTGTGGCTCCGTGAAAACTACGGGAAGGTCGGAAGCTATGACGAGCTGACTGCACACTTCAATGAGACGTTCGGCGCAGAGCGGCGCAAGGACGCGCTCCGCGAGAAATGCACGAAGCATCTCGGTTTGAAGGGGATGCCGAATCCGACTGTCTACGGGAAAAAGGCGAAGGAGGAACTACCGATCGGAACGATCCGCAGGAGCCAGACCGGAACGTACATCAAAGTGCAGCATGCGCAGAGCAGCTACTCCAGCGGCTATTCCGAGCCGTACTGGCTGCCGCTCCAGAAGAAGATCTGGCAGGACGCGCACGGGGAACTGCCGGAGGGAAAGATGGTGTGCTTCCTCGACGGGAATCCGCAGAATTTTGATCTTGCCAACCTCTATCCGATCGACCGGAGCATCGCGGCGATCATGGCGAAGAACAAGTGGTGGACGAGCAGCAGAGAGCACACACTGACGGCGATCAAGTGGTGCGAATTATACTATGCAATCAAAACAGGAGGGTGAACAATGACGAAAGAAGAACTGACTGAAATCCTGAACAAGCACGAGAAATGGCTGCTTTATGGTTCGGGCGGGGAACGTGCAAACCTGAGCGAGGCCGACCTGCGCGGGGCCTACCTGAGCGGGGCCGACCTGAGCAGGGCCTACCTGAGCGGGGCCGACCTGCGCGGGGCCTA
>OIYV01000171.1_pt1 | contig 43403 bp, 36 predicted proteins | sample 1588251 | NCBI WGS metagenome assembly OIYV01 (sample SAMN03283282) | human gut metagenome | biome: human-associated habitat; material: feces | host: Homo sapiens | place: Peru | collected 2012
AAGAAGATTTACCTAAAATAGAAAAGGAAATGAAGAAGTTATCTAAAGATGGTAAGAGAATAGTAAGACATGAAATAACAAAAGAAGAAGCACTAAATATGTTTCATGATGATCCATACAAAATAGACTTAATTAGTAGAATGGATGAGAATGAACAAGTTATATCTTGTTATACCCAAGGAGATTTTACTGATCTTTGTCGTGGACCACATGTTGATACTACTAAAGAATTAAAATACTTTAAGTTAATAAAAGTAAGTGGTGCTTATTGGAAAGCCGATTCAAACAACAAAATGCTTCAGAGAATATATGGAGTATGTTTTAGAAATGAGGAAGATCTTAATGCTTACCTAACAGAGTTACAAGAAAGAAAAGAAAGAGATCATCGTAAGATTGGTAAAGACTTAGATATCTTTATGTCTCATGATTTAGTTGGTAAGGGTATGCCTCTATGGCTTCCTAATGGAGCAATTGTTAGAAAGAACTTGGAGAATTATATTTATGCTAAGGAACAAAAACTAGGGTACTCTCATGTATATACTCCATGTGTTGGAACTGTTGATTTATATAAGACTTCAGGACACTGGGATCATTATAAAGAAAATATGTTCCCTTCTATGAAAGTTGATGATGAAGAGTTTGTATTAAGACCTATGAATTGTCCACATCATATGTTAATTTATGGTAATGAGATTCATTCTTATCGTGAACTTCCTATTAAGATAGGAGAGTTTGCTACTGACTTTAGATATGAAGCTAGTGGAGCTGTTAAAGGTTTAGAGAGAGTTAGATGTATGTGTCAAAATGATGCTCACTTATTTGTTAGACCTGATCAAATTAAAGATCAATTTAAAGAAGTAGTTAGTCTTATACTAGATGTATATAAGGACTTTGGACTTGATAATTATAAGTTTAGATTATCTCTTAGAGATCCTGAAGATAAACATAAATACTTTGATGATGATGAGATGTGGAATAAGGCTGAGAATGAACTTAGAGAAGTATTAAATGAGATAGGAGTACCATATACCGAAGCAATTGGAGAAGCAGCCTTCTACGGACCAAAACTAGATGTTGAAGTAAAACCAGCAGTAGGTCCAGAAGTAACACTATCTACTTGCCAATTAGACTTCTTATTACCAAGAAGATTTAACCTATCATATATTGATTCTAATGGCGAAAAACAAGTACCAGTAGTACTACATAGAGCTATCTTTGGAACATTTGATAGATTTACAGCCTTCATTCTAGAAGAAACAAAAGGAGCATTACCATTATGGCTATCTCCAGTTCAAATAAATGTTATACCAGTAAATAACGAGTATCATTTAGAATATGCTAACAAAGTAGTTGAAGAATTAAGAACAAAAGGTTTCAGAGTAGAATTAGATTCAAGAAATGAAAAAATGGGTTATAAAATAAGAGAATCTCAAACAAGAAAAATACCATACACATTAGTATTAGGAAATAAAGAAAGAGATAACAATACAATTACCTATCGTAAATTTGGAGAAGAAAATACTGTAACATTAGATAAAGAAGAATACATAAAAGAAATGATAACTATGGTTCAAGAATATAAATAGCAAAGCATAAAACTTTGTTATTTTTTCTTGCTATATTTACCATTTTATTGTATACTAATAATAGAGTAAGGAGGAATAAAATGGTACTAAGAAGACCCTATGCTTTTCTAATAAAGTACTTTAAATTAATACATATAATATTATTTATATTATTTGCCTATATAACATTTAAAGCAAACAATATTGTTACCTTCTTTAAAGACTATATATTATATAATGGTAGTGTAGGTATTGAAATGACAAACTATATAACCCCCTTTATATATATTGCCATATTCCTCATAATAATAATGTCAATAACAATATACTATCTAATGAAATATAAAAAGAAACCTAAGCTATTCTACATCATAACCATTGTAGTAAGTTTACTTTCTCTTTTACTATTTATCAACTTAACCAATAATATAAGAGTATTAGAAACAACCGTATTACCCGCTAAAGAAATAAGATTACTAAGAGATATAAGTAGAGTAAATTATTGGATGTTATTAATCATAACCATTCCTGTATTAATAAGAGGATTAGGCTTCGATATTAAAAAGTTCAATTTCAATAAAGATCTTCAAGATCTAAAATTAGAAGCCGAAGATAATGAAGAAGTAGAAGTAACCACTAATATATCATCGGATAAAATTCTAAATACCGGAAGAAAACAAGTAAGAGAACTAAAATACTATTATACAGAATATAAATTATTCATAAATATTATTTTAGGAATAATAGCAATAATATTAATATTAGCTTTTCCTTTTAATAAATTCGTTATTCATGGAACAATAGGAGAAAAACAAACCTTAGTAACAGATAACTTCAATTTAAAAGTAGAAGAATCTTATATCTCAACAAGAAATAGAATAAGTAGAGATAATTCTTATGTAATAGCAAAAATAAAAATAAAAGGAAAAAAGAACAAATATATCTTAAGATTAGATGAATTAGTATTAAAAGGAAAACATAATGATTACATCCCAAGTCTAAAGTATTATAACTATTTTACTGACATAGGTAAGGGCTATAACAAGCAATATTTAAGCCTAGATAATTATACTGAATATCTTCTAATATATAATATTAAAAATGAAGATAAAAACTCAAAATTAATTATTCATGATATTGCAGTTGATAAAAAAATAAAACTTAATCCCCAAGAACTAGATTAAGTTTTTTTCTATTTATTAAGATTACCACTATTAAGAATGATATAAGAAATACCATAAGATTTTTAACAATATTAACATCTACTATATCAATAGTACAAATATGATGTAAAAAATACAATAATACTTCTATAACTATTAAAATAAAAGTAAACAAACAAGAACTATTTTATCATCATTAGCATAATATATAATGTCATAAGAGAAATCTTATGTTTTATATATAAGTGGTCCTCATCACCAGAGGACTATTTTATTAATATCAAAATAATCCCATTGACAATAAAAAATAACCATATTATAATAGAAATTACCAAAATAACTATATCAAGTATATAAGATTAATTAAATATAAGTATAATATAACATTTAAAGTAATAGAATTATCTATGAGAGAAATATAAAATACTAAAAAGTACTTGCTTTTTGATTAAAGAATAGTTATAATGTACAAGGAAGGACGGATTTTATGTCAAAAAAATTAGTAATAGTGGAGTCTCCACATAAAAGTAAGACAATTGAAAAATACCTAGGAAAAGAGTTTAAAGTAGTATCATCATTAGGCCATATAAGAGATCTATCAACAGCAGGCAAATATGGCTTTGGAGTGGATATAGATAATGACTTTAAACCTGATTATAAAATAATAAAAGGAAAGACTAAATTAGTAAAAGAATTAAAAAAAGATGTTAAAGATGCTGACTTTGTTTATTTAGCAACCGACCCCGATCGTGAAGGAGAGGCTATAAGTTGGCATTTATATGATACATTAGGTTTGCAAGAGGAAGGCTATCAAAGAATCGTCTTCAATGAAATAACTAAATCGGCAGTTTTAGGATCTTTTGATAAAGCCAGAAAAATAGATGATAATCTCGTCAAATCCCAAGAGACTAGAAGAATACTAGACCGAATAATTGGCTTTAGATTAAGTAAATTAATGCAATCAAAAACAGGTGGAAAATCTGCTGGTAGAGTACAATCAGTTGCCCTTAAACTTATCGTTGATAGAGAAAGAGAAATAGAGGCTTTCATACCTGAAGAATATTTCGAAATTGAAGCAACATTTAATGACTTTACCGCTAAATTAGAAACATACAACCATAAGAAAATTGAAATAAAAAAAGAAAATGAAGCTAAAGAAATATTAAGTAAATTATCAAATGCTTTCAAAATAGAATCGGTTGAAAAGAAAGAAAAAAATAAAAAGAGTAAGGCACCATTCACTACTAGTACCATGCAGCAGGAGGCCTCTACTAAATTAGGCTTCAGTTCCAAAAAAACAATGGTCATTGCTCAAAAACTATATGAAGGAATAAACCTAAAAGATGGAGCCGAAGGACTAATATCATATATGAGAACAGACTCCATAAGATTATCCGATGAGTTTACCAAAATGACTTATGGTTATATCAAAGATACCTATGGTAGTGAATATGTTGGCTATGTAAAGAAAAGTAATAAGACAGAAAATGTTCAAGATGCTCATGAGGCTATAAGACCTACTAATATAAATTATACACCTGATAAAATAAAAGAATATTTATCTAATGATGAATATAAATTATATAGCTTAATTTATTATAGAGCATTAGCATCACTAATGAAAGATGCCAAATTTGAAGCAACTTCTGTTATATTAGATAATAATAACTATCAGTTCAAAACAACCGGTCAAGTATTACTATTTGATGGTTATTTAAAAGTATATAATAAATATGAAGATAGTGAAGATACTGTTTTACCAGATTTCAGTGCTTATAAAAGTAATGTTGTTGTATCAAATAATATTGAATACTCATCTCATACTACCAAACCACCTGCTAGATACACTGAAAGTAAACTAATCAAAGAAATGGAAGAACTAGGTATTGGAAGACCATCTACTTATGCCAAAACTATAGCTACTATCGAAGAACGTGATTATGTAAAATTAGTAGATAAAAAGTTTGTTCCAACTGATATGGGTATTGAAACAACAGATAAATTACAAGAATTCTTTAAAGATATAATAAATGTAGAATACACTAGAAACATGGAAAATGATCTCGATAGAATCGCAGAGGGAGATTTAGAATGGGACAAATTACTTGCTTCATTCTATAAAGATTTTGAACCAAAAGTCGAAGTGGCCTTTAAAGAAATGCAGAAAAAGACTGCCGAACCAACCGGAGAAAACTGCCCAAAATGTGGTAGTCCAATGGTAATCAAACAAAGTAGATATGGCAAGTTTACTGCCTGCTCCAACTATCCAACATGCAAGTATATTAAAAATGAAAAAGAAGAGAAGGAAGTAAAGGAAATAATGGACTGTCCAAAATGTGATGGTAAAGTGGTTGAAAGAAAGACCAAAAAAGGTAAGATGTTCTATGGCTGCTCTAATTATCCAAAATGTGATTTTGCTACCTGGGATGAACCAATACCAGAACCATGTCCCAAATGTCATGGCACCCTAACGATAAAAAAAGATAAAATAAAATGTACTAATTGCGATTATGAAAGAACTAATGACAAGAATTAGTTCTTTTTGTTACTAATAAGTTAACAAAATACATATTATTACCAAAAAATTCCCAAATAACATATATCTAATTGCTTTTTAGTAAAAATTGTGGTATCCTAAAAAATGTCGTGATTTTAATCATAAGAAAGGGGAATCATCACACATGAAGACTGAATTAATAAAACAAAAAGAAGATGTAATAGAAGTAACAAAATCACTAAATAATTTGATGAATAAAGTAATGATATTAGATTTATTATCCAACGATAAATTAGATGAACTTATTAACAAATTAAAAGAAGAAAAAATAAAAATTACCCATCCAACTATTTTTGAAAAAAAATATCTAACTAGTTATGAACAATTTTTATACGTACTAGATAACTTTATAACTTATATGATAAGAGTATTTAATAATATTGAAATAGTCTATACCATGTTACCATCTCTCATAAAAGAGAATAATGATATATTATTCAGCAAATACTATTTCTATACGAGTTATAACACTAAAAAATATTTAAAAGGATATAATAAAATGATATCTTATAACTTTTATAATAATTGTCTAATATTAGAAAAAGAACTTACTCCTTTTTTTAATTCACTAGACATCAAAATAACAAAACTTAATATTGATGAATATAGTGATTCTATGAAAATAGTTTCCATATTAGAAGAAATCTATTTCATAATTCGTAATAACTATGGAACAGTTGCTTTATTTGAAAAAATAACAGATAGTAACTATAATCTAATGTCGACTCAGTATGATCGTTTATTCTATAGCTATGAAAAAAACTTTGACTTTATAAAAGAATATCGTAAGTTCAAAGAAAAAAATAATATGTACATATAAAAAAAGTTAACCCAAACCTTTTGAGTTAACTTTTCTTTTAACTAATTATTATTGTTCTAGTAATCTTTTCTGTTTCATTAGAGTAGGTAACAGTATAAGTAATAGTATAAGTACCAGTCTCTAATTTATTAATAGCATTTTCTAAATTACTAATTGCTTTATAAGTATTACTATCACCACTTATTTCATATGTAATAGAAGTTCTACTATTTTTAGTGACATCTCTGCCATTATATTTAGCAGTAATACCTTCTTCGGTATATTTACCCTTTTCTACAGTAATAGTATCTTTATTGTCATTAAATGTAATCTTTAATTTCTGACTAATAATAGCACCATCACTCTTAACAGTGGTTTTCACCTCATCACTAGCATTAGCTTTAAAGTTCTGATATTCAGCCTTAACAACGATATCAATATTACCAGCACTAGTAGGCTTATATACATATTCATTTTCAGTAACAAAAGCAATCCTTTCTAAAGAACCAATACTATTCTTTATATAGATACCAAATCCTTGACCACCAAGAGTATTATTATTATAGTTTAGTCTAGCTTGCAAGTAATTAGCGGATTGTTTACCAAATACTGAGTTACTAAAGTATTTACTTAAATAAGTTTCATCTAATACATTAGGTGTTTTAAAATTCCAAGTTAGTTTATATCCATCACTAGTTTTTTCATTCTTCAAATTAGTAACAATAGGTAATTTAGCATATCTATCAGATACTTCAGTAGGTTGTGTACCTTTCTTAAAGTATTCTGTTACTTTCATATCATCTGGAGTATATTCACTAGGTAGTTTAGCAGGCCATGTTTCTTTTTCCACGGTTACTGCTACTACTGAAGAAGGCATTTCCCATTTCTTAGTTGTTTTAGGAATAGTTTTAATTACTGCTCTCATAACCTCATCTTTAGGAGCACTAGCACTGCCTAGATAATATTCTTTAGTTGTCTTCTCATAACCATACCATAATGCTACTGAGTATTCAGGAGTATAAGCAACTGTCCATAAATCCGCTACTGAACCCACAGGAATTCCTTTAGCAATACATTCAGCATCGGATAGGTTAGAAGTACCTGTTTTAGCGGCTACTGTTGAACCATATACTCTAGCACCACCATTGAAAGCATATTCAACAGCATATTGAAGAACATTATTCATTAAGTATGCAGTAGAATCTGACATAACTTTTTCTTTATCATAAGTAAAATCAACAGTCTTACCAGTAGAACGATATTCAATTTTAGTAACAGCATGAGTTTCAATATGATAACCACCATTAGCAAAACTTGCATAAGCCTCAGCCATATCAAGAGGAGTAACACCTCTAGACATACCACCTATTGAATAAGCTTCATTAAGTAGATTATCCCCACCATTACTATATTTTTGATAATTCTCATCTTTAGTACTATAAGCAATATCTATTCCTAAACCACTTACAAACGAAGCAATTTTTTTCTTATCAACTTGTTGGAAAGCTTTTAAAGCTGGAATATTTCTTGATACACTAAGTGCTTGTCTTAGCGTAATTAATCCTTGATATCCACCATCCCAGTTACCAATTTCAGGACCATTAGTATATGTCCAAGGTTCATCATTAAATAGGGTATAAGTAGAAAAATCATTATACTCAAATCCTGGACCATAATCAAATATTGGTTTAGCGGTACTTCCTGGTTGTCTATATGATTGTGTAGCATAGTTCCAATCACCAGCTTTTCTATTTCTTCCAGCACCAATAGCTACGATTGTACCATCATTAACATTAGTAACAGCTATACCTGCTTGAATTTTATCATTAACCCAGCCAGAATAAGCTTCACCATTTAATACATCATTAATACCATCTTGAATATTTCTATCAAGAGCAGTATATATTTTCATTGATACAAGAGAAGGATCATCACCAGTTTTATCTTTAACTTCTTGTATTACAGTATCAAGATATCCATCATATTCACCAACTGTAGAATTATTAGCAAGCATACTCTCAATACTAACAGCATTAGCCATATTCTTTTCTTCTTCAGTAATATAACCATGCCTATACATTAAATTTAATACAGTACTTCTTCTTTTTTGAGCAGCCTCAGGATGCTTATAAGGTTCATATTTATTAGGAGCCTGATACATACCCGCTAGTAGGGCTGCTTCTGGTAAACTAAGTTCAGATACACTTTTACCAAAGTAGTATTTACTTGCTTCACCAACACCATATATTCTTCCACCTAAACAACTATCATTAACATACATTTCAAGTATTTCACTTTTACTATATTTCTTTTCCATAAAGAATACAGATAAGTAAACATCCTGGAACTTTCTAATAATCTTCTTAATCTTATTAGCTTCCAAAGTATCTTTCTTAGTCAAATTATTCTTAACGGTTTGCATTGTTAGAGTAGAAGCACCACCGGCATCATCCTTACCAATCAAGTTAAGAGCAGTAGCTTTTAAGAATCTAGCCATATCAACACCATTATGTTCATAAAATCTAGAATCTTCAGTAGCTATTAAAGCATCTATTAATACCTGTGGTAAATCGTCGTAGGAGACTGATTCTCTCTTCTCATCACCTAAAGTAGCAAAGATCTTACCATCTTTATCATAAACGACTGTCTGATCCTGATTTTTCAAAGCCTCTGGATCAAAATCACCAGTACTAATAACAATATATATCATAAATGCCATCATGGCAAAGATACCAATAATAGCAAGGCCCAATAGAATAGTAAGAATTTTTCTAATTAGACTCTTCTTTGTTTTAGGATTAGTTTCCTTATCTCTACTACGAACATTTTTCGCTTTGACTTTTTTCTTAGTACTTTTAGCATTCTTATTTCTAGGTGTTTCATTACCATTCTTACTAGACTTCTTAAAGTCTAATAACTTAATTTTCTTTTTTTCTTTTTTAACTCCTTTTTTTCTGTCTCTAGAACTCACAACTTTAACTTCCTTTCTTTCAGATAAATTATTATCTTTCATATACCTTTCTTTCTTTTTTAGTAACATTATAATATCATTAGATTTAAAGTAAGCAATAAATAGGGGAATAGTAACAATTAGTATCAATAATCCTTTTGCTTTAAAGACAATAATACTAAGTATTGTTATTAGAATAAAAAGTACACTAATTACTATTTGCATTTTCCAAAATCAACTTATCAACATATTTAATATAATCTAATCTAGGAGCATACTTAATATCTATTCTATAACAATTATCTTCAAAGTAAGATAGAGGTATAGACTTTCTTTCATTATTACTAATAAAATCAATTAAATCTTTACCATTTAATATGTAATTCTTATTTAACATACTAAACCTTACTATTAAAAAAACAATTCCACCATGTTTTATTACTTTCTTTATATATTCTATCTGATGATTATGTACATTATTAATAGTGAAACTAGTCTTATTTCTAGTTTCTTTAGCATCAAATTCAATATAATATCCTTTATAAACACCATTATAATCCAATGTCGAAGGACACTCAAAGAAACCATCAATTACTCGCATATTTTGATAATTAGTTTTAGTTATCCTAATAGGAGTAGGCTTCTTATATATTAATGCTATATCATATTCACGATAATATTTATTTGTCTCATTGATGTCATTTTCTAGTCCCATGCCACGATTGGCAAAACTACTATTAAAATTAGTCCTGTAATTCACAAATATCACCTACTTAATTATACTATATTTTCAAAAAAAAATCTATATAAATAGATAAAGATATATAAATTGACATTCTTTTTATATACCTATGTTATAGTAATCTATTTTATCTTATGCCCCGGGAGCCTATAGTCTTCCGGGGTGTGAGTAAGCCTATAGTCTTCCTCACAAATAATATTATATATAATAAATTAAAAACCATATACTATATAATAATCTCAATACTCATGTATTCACCCCAAATATAATAAATATGGCTGATATTTATTTGAAGACAAATGGCTTCAAATAACATGACAAGACTATAGACTTGTCATAACTATAACAAAAAAATTAAAAAAAAGCTCCAAAAGTACTTGATATATTTTTAATTTATGCTATCATATATAAACAAGAAAAGGAAGTGATGTATCTCTTATAAATAAAATATTTTATGAGAGATATTTTTGTATCAGGAGGTGCCTTGATGATAGAGACTAATTTACCAGTATTATACTTAAGAGATGTAGTATTACTTCCATTTAATGATATAAGATTAGAGTTTACTAGTGAGTTAGATAAACAAACCCTTTCGCTAGCAGAAGCAAATTACGAAGGACATCTATTATTAGTAAATCTATTAGATCCGTTAGAGGAGACTCCTGATCTTGATAAATTATCCAAAGTAGGAGTACTAGGAAAAATAAAATCCCTAATCTCTCTACCAAATGGTATAACAAGAGTAGTTCTAACAGGCATAGATAGAGTTCAAATATTAAATATAACCAATAACAATAATATATTAACATCATTTGTTATACCAACTAAAGAATATGACTATGATGAAACAGAGGCCACCGCCTTAAGAAGAATACTATATCGTAAATTAGATGAATACATAGATATATCCCCATATATGTCTAATACTGTAATAGGAAGAATAACCGAAGTAAAAAACATCAGTAAATTATCCGATATCATTGTCTCAGAACTTCCTCTAGAATATACTGCCAAAATAAAATATATCGAAACTATTAACCCAATGTATCGAATAAAATATGTAATAGAGGATCTTTCTAAAGAAATAGAAACAGTAAGACTAGAGAATGAGATTGAAGACACCCTAAAAGTAAAATTAGAAGAAGAACAAAGAGAATATATGCTTAAAGAAAAACTAAAATTAATCAAAGAAGAACTAGGAGAAGTCGATTTAAAAGAAAACGATATCGATAAAATAAGAACTAAAATGACTACTTTAGATTTACCAGAAAATATTATTAAAAGGTTAAATGAAGAAATCGATAGATATTCCCTAACTAGTCAATCATCACCAGAAGTAACCACTATCAGAACATATATAGATTGGCTTTTATCCTTACCATGGAATAAACTAACTAAAGACAATACCGATATCAAAAAGATAACTGAAGTATTAGATAGTTCTCACTTTGGCCTAGAAACAGTCAAAAAAAGAATAATCGAGTATATAGCGGTTCGTAAGAAAACCAATACCTCAAGTAGTCCTATTATCTGTCTAGTAGGACCTCCAGGAGTAGGAAAAACCTCACTAGCTAGTTCTATTGCTAAAGCCCTAAATAAAGACTTTGTCAAAGTATCACTAGGAGGTATCAATGATGAGGCCGAAATCTTAGGTCATCGTCGAACTTATGTAGGAGCCTCTCCTGGTAAAATAATCCAACAAATGAAAAAAGCCAAATCATCAAATCCCGTCTTTTTAATCGATGAGGTAGATAAATTAACCAAAGACTATAAAGGTGACCCAGCCTCTGCACTTCTAGAAATTCTAGATAAAGAACAAAACGATAAGTTTTGTGACAACTATATTGAAGAAGAATTCGACCTATCAAATGTTATGTTTATCTTGACCGCTAATAACATTGGTGGTATCCCAGCACCCTTGTTAGATAGATTAGAAATAATTGAACTATCTAGTTATACCATCTATGAAAAATTAAATATTGCTAAATATCATTTAATTCCTAATCTTTTAAATGATTATAAAGTAAAAAATATTAAGTTCACTGATGCCGCTATTCAAAAAATAATTACGTACTATACCAAAGAAGCCGGAGCCAGAGACCTTTATCGACAAATAGACTCAATAATAAGAAAGGCTATTATAAATAATGATAAAGCATCAAAAATAATTATTGATACTGGTGATGTTGAAGCTTTTCTAGGAGCCACTAAATATAATATAACTATTAATGATACTAATACCAAGACTGGTATTGTAAATGGTCTAGCCTATACCAACTATGGAGGTAATATTCTTAAAGTAACTTGTACTTTATATCCTGGTAAAGGTAATGTTACCCTAACTGGTGCTCTAGGAGATGTTATCAAAGAAAGTATTTATATCGCTCTAAGTTACATAAAGGCTAACAATACTATGTTTAAAATAGATTATAAAATATTCGAAGAAGTTGACTTTCACTTTCATATTGAAGAGGGTAGTATTCCTAAAGATGGACCATCCGCTGGTATTACTATAGTTACCGCTATTTTAAGTTTATTAAAGAATAAAATTATTTCAAATAGTGTTTCAATGACTGGTGAAATAACCCTAAGAGGTAAGATTCTCCCTGTCGGAGGTTTAAAAGAAAAGTTAATCGCCGCTACTACAAATGGTATTGATACTGTCTATTTACCGCTAGAATCATCTAAAGAATTCTCTATGCTTCCAAGTGAAGTAAGAGATAATCTAAATATTATTCTAGTTGAAGATTATGAAGATGTATATAAATCCCTATTCAAATAAAATATCACTTAATTAGTGGTATTTTTTTATGCCCCTTCATTCTAAGGTATTCCGGGGTATGATGAAGCCTCAGGTCTTCATCATAAACAATCTTACTAATTATATTAATCAATTATATGAAGAAGAAATAAAGATGTTACTCATTTTGTAACATCTTTATTTAACACCAAAATCTTCATCCTCGACTTCAATTAACTTAAGTATTTCATGAGTAGTAGTAAATCCTGCGACTACCTTAAATAAACCATCTTGTAACATCGTAATAACATCCTTACTATAAACCAAATTACGAAGATTTTCTTTCCTCATACCAGCACTAATAGCATCTCTAACTTCTTGATTGATAAGAAGTACTTCTTGAATAGCAATTCTTCCCTTAAAACCATGATTACAATGTTGACAACCATTAGGATTAGCATCAAACACCTCATTTATATCAAGACCTAATACTGATTTAAATAAGTTTTTCTCAGTGACAGTAACAGATCTTTTAACCTTACAATGGTCACACAACTTAACTGCTAGTTTCTGTGAAACAATACCAGTAAGAGCTGAGGCCAGTAAATATCTTTCAACATCCATATCTAGTAATCTTTCAATAGTATTAAGAGAATTATTGGTGTGAATAGTGGATAGTACTAAGTGACCTGTAATTGAGGCTCTAACTGCAATTTGAGCAGTTTCAGAATCTCTTATCTCACCAATCATTATGACATTAGGGTCCTGCCTTAAAATACTTCTTAAAACAGCGGCAAAATCCAGACCAATATCACTATTAACCTGTACCTGATTAACACCCTTAATATCCATTTCTACTGGATCTTCAACAGTTATTAAGTTAACACCCTCAACATTAAGTTTTTGCAAAAATGAATATAAAGTAGTACTTTTACCAGTACCAGTTGCACCAGTAACTAAAATAATACCATTAGGAAAACTAAGCATTTTAAGAATTTTATTATAATTAGTTTCATTAAAGTACAAATACTCAATACCCTTTAAACTCATGGAGTAATCCATAACTCTTATTACTATTTTTTCTCCTCTTTTAGTAGGCAATGAACTTACCCTCAAGTCCAAATCTTTACCATTAATTTTATCCTTAATAGCACCATCTTGAGGAAGTCTTGTCTCTGTAATGTTCATACCAGCCATTATTTTTATTCTTGTTGTAACATTCTGTTTTATCTCAAGAGGAAGAAAAGCATAATTATTAAGTTCACCATCTATTCTAAATCTGACTAAAATACCATCATCAGTAGGATCAAAATGCAAATCACTAGCACCAGCATTAATAGCAGTAATAATCAAAGTATTAACAGCATTAACAACGGGCATTTTAGAAAAATCTGTTCTATTAATTACCTTATAACTAGTATTAATAATATTTTGATTATTCATATTAGGTCTAGTTTGCATATTACCATGACCATTTACATTATGCTTGTTTTGTATATTACTATTATTAACATTAGGCTTAACCTGAACATTATTTTGATTATTAACATTAGGTTTATTCTGCATATTATTAGTTACTTGAACATTATTGTTTTGCATATTTTCCCTCTTTTCATTCTTCTATTGATTTTATTCTATTATTATTATATAATATAATTAACTAAATAGCAATAGTAAAAATAAGTATATGGTGATTTTTATGAGATTAAACAAAAAAGGTTTTATGATGGCTGAGGTAGTAGTAGTATCAGTAATAATATGTACAGCATTAGTAACATTATACACAGGTATAAATAGAGTATCTAATGCTTATAAAATAAGAAATAAATATTATGACATTAATGCCTTGTATATGGCAGAAAAGGCTAATTTATATTTAATTAATACTAGTAATATTAATAAACTAATTACTAATAATAAATCGGTAAAAATATCTGATCCTAATCTAAACAATATTACTAATATCTATAAAAGTAACAATAGTGATAGTACTACTAATATATATTTTTCAATGTATAATAAAAATAAGATAAATGATTTAACCAGTATAAATGGTATAAATGTTACCTTCAAAGATTTTATTACATATTTAGATGGCCATCTAGATTATAATGAAGAATATAATTATATAATAATATCTGAAATATGTAATGATAAAGATGATTGTAATTATTATGGATTAAAGGTGAGATAAATGAAATTAAATAGAAAAGGATATTTAACAATAGAAATTATACTAGGAGCCACTATTGCCTTTGCTATAGCTTTCTTTCTAATGGAAATAACTATTAAAATGGTAAATGTAACTGAGGATAATTATAAAGACATTGTTGTCATAACAGATAATGCCCTAGTAATTAGTAATATTAAAGAATTACTAGATAATAAGAAAATAACTAACATAACATGTAGTAGTAATATTTGTACAATCACCTATGATGATATAGATAACACTACTCATACTACTCATTTAAGTATTGATAATAGAAGTGTTATCTATAAAGAAAGTACCAATTATTTATATGTTAAAGAATTAGATAAGAGTTTAAGTAATATTACCTTAACTAGCACCATAATAGGAGATATAACCGGTGAAAATAAAAATAATATTTATTTTAAAATAACCGCACAAAATATCTTTATAGATAAAGATTATAGTATAATTATACCTATAGATATTAAGTAGGAGAGATATTTAACATCTCTTCTTTTCTTCGACAAAATAATTATCTCCATGGATGTATAATAATATTGGTGATAACATGAAAAGCAAAATAAAAAAGATAATAATGCCAATTACACTAGCGGTATTTTGCGGCTTTCTCTGCGGTCGTTTAATGTTTAGTATCTATGAAGAGAAGGGAACTACTACTTTAAACTCTAATATAGTCTATTTACTCGAAGACACTACTTACAATAACTATGATGATATGAAAGCTAATACCATTAGTGCTAATTATATCTATTATGAAGATAATGGTAAGTATAATGTAGTAGTGGCTCTTACCAAGAATTATGATAATATTACTAAAATAGAAAAAGTATATAACAAAGAATTAAAAGTAAGTAAATATCTCATAAATGATAAAGGTCTAGTAACTACTTTAGAAGAATACGACAAAAAATTAAATAATAGTAATGATAATGAAGAAATAAAAAAAATAATTATTGATATGATAAACATTTATAAAGATAAAGAAGATATAAAAATGGCTAAAATTAGTTGACATTTCAGTCAATTTAATATAGAATTATATATGTAGTCACGGAGTAGTACTCAAGAGGCTGAAGAGGTGCCCCTGCTAAGGGTATAGAGTGGGAAACTGCTGCGAGGGTTCAAATCCCTCCTACTCCGCCATTAAGAAATTAAAAGATCCTAGTTTAATAACTAGGATTTTCTTCTTTAAAAAAGAATAAAATTATGTTATAATAACCTATATAAAAAGAAGGTGATTAATATGTTTAAAGAAGAACTATCATTAGTACCTCATTTACCAGGTTGCTATCTAATGAAGAATAAAGATAATATTGTTATCTATGCCGGTAAAAGTAAAAATCTAAAAAATAGATTATCATCATATTTTCAAAGAGAACATACTGGTAAAACAAAGATGTTAGTAAGAGAGATAGATCACTTTGAATACATAGTAACAAATACCGAGATGGAAAGCCTTCTTCTAGAAATAAATCTTATCAAAAAATATAATCCCAAATATAATATACTTTACCGTGATGATAAATCATATCCATATATTGAATTAACTAGTGATAAAGTACCAACTTTAAAAATAATAAGAAGAATAAATGTTAAGAAAGTAAAAAATAACCTCTTCGGCCCATATCCTAATGTAGCAGCGGCTCGTAAAGTAGTAGAAATACTAAATAGAATCTATCCATTACGAAAATGTAAAACTTATGAAAAAAGAGAATGCTTGTACTATCATATAGGCCAATGTTTAGGTTATTGTACCCATGAAGTTGATGAAAATAAAATAAAAGAAATGAAAAGTGAGATAATATCATTTTTAAATGGAAACACCAAAGTACTAACCGATCGAATTACTGAAAAAATGAAGATATCCTCTGATAATTTAGATTATGAGAAGGCTCTAGAATATAAAGAACTATTAAACTATATCAATATAACTACCGAAAAACAAAAGGTTGATCTAGATAATACTGTCAACATAGATGTAGCCTCATATTATGCCAAAGATAATTATATCAGTATTCAAATACTATTCATTAGAGGAGGAAAATTATTAGATCGAAACCGTAATATTTTTCCCATGATTGATAGTGAAGAAGAAGAGTTCTCTAAATACCTATCCGAATTCTATAATAAGAATGTTTCAATGCCTAAGGAAGTATTAGTTCCAGATAACTTAAATAAAGAAGTATTCGAAGAAGTATTCAAGATAAAATTCATAACTCCTATCAAAGGTGAAAAGAAAAAAATATTAGATTTAGCCTATGATAATGCTCGAATCTATTATGAGGAGCAAATGACTTATATTAAGAGAGATGAAGATAAAATAACTAATGCCTTAGAAGAATTAAAAACTAAATTAAATTTACCAAGTGTCTCTCGTATTGAACTATTTGATAATTCTAATCTCTTTGGAACCTTCAATGTATCGGGTATGGTTGTTTTTATAGATGGGAAACCCTCTAAAAACGACTATCGTAAGTTTAAAATAACAAATGATAAAAATGATGACTATGGGACTATGAGAGAAGTAATTTATCGAAGATATTTTAAAGTACTAAAAGATAATCTGGAAAAGCCTGATTTGGTAGTAGTGGATGGCGGTTTAGGGCAGATTAATGTAGCACGAGAAGTCATCAAAGAATTAGGTCTAAATATTCCTGTGTGTGGCCTAAAGAAAGATGATAAGCATGCTACTAATGTGCTGTTAGGCTTTGATCCGGTAATTGAAGTACCAATTGATAAAAGAAGTGATCTCTTTCTCCTTCTTACTAAAATGCAAAACGAAGTACATAACTTTACAATAAGTTATCATAAACAAATAAGAAGTAAAGGAGCTGTATCATCAATATTAGATAATATAGAGGGAATTGGCGAAGTAAGGAAAAATAAACTTCTAAAGAAATACAAAACAATAACTAAAATGAAAGAAACATCACTAGAAGAACTAGAAGAAATATTACCAAAAGATACTGCAATTACTTTTAAGGAATTTCTAGATAATTATGATAAATAATATAATATTTTTAGATATAGATGGTGTCTTAAATAGTGATAAATACTTCTCTAGTATCGAAGATAAAGAAGATACATATACTGACCCAGTAGCTAAACTCCTTCTAGATATTGATATGACTAAAGTAAAATTACTTTTAAAAGTAGTCCACATATCCCAGGCTAAAATAGTTATATCATCAACCTGGCGAAGAATGAAATTGTATCCTTCTATCAAAGAAGCTCTAATAAATATTGGCCTTCCCATAGTAGGAGAAACCCCTTTTCTAGAGGGCCAAAGAGGTGAAGAAATAAGAGCCTATCTAGCAGATAATCAAGTAGATAACTTTTGTATAATAGATGATGAAGTATTTAAAGATTATCAAGAACTAGAAGATAATCTAATAAAAACTAACTTCTATCAAGATGGTCTAACTGAAGAAATCTGTCACAAAATAATAAAAAAATTAAATAAAGAGAGGAAGAAATAATATGAAGTTTGTTGTAGATAAAAGATTTTTTGATAAAGTAGATAATGCATGTTTTGGCGTAATAATAGCTAGAGGTATTGATAATACCAAGGATTACCCATTTATCAAAGAATTATTAAATAAAGAAATAAATGATATATCCGAAGAATATCAAGATAAGAAAGTAAAGGAATTACCAGAAATAGAATTATATCGAGAAGCCTTTAGAAAATTAGATATTAACCCTAATAAATATATGTGTTCTATTGAAGCCTTAGTAAGTAGAACAGTAAAGTCTAAACATATACCCAATATTAATCCAATAGTAGATTTAGGTAATGCCTTATCTCTAAAATATAGAATACCACTAGGTATCCATGACATTGATCGCTTTAGCGGAGATATTGAAATAAGACCTGCGAGCGAAAATGATAAGTTTATCCCATTTGGAGGAGAAGGTTATGATAATCCAGATGTTGGAGAAATAATCTATGTAAGTGGTAATGATGTTAAAACTAGAAGATGGACATGGAGACAAGGAGAAAATAGTAAAGTAGATGAAACTATTAAAAATGCTTTTATACCATTAGATGGTTTTACTGAAAACAAAGAAAATATTTTAAAACTTCAAGAAGAGTTTAGCAACATCCTAACTAATATGGGAGTAGAATGTACACTAGGTTTTATCGATAAAGATCATAATACCTTTACTTTTTAATTTATTATATGCACTCTAGATCCAATGCTCTAGAGTGTTATTCATAGTCAATACTTGTCTATGAATAATGTCCCATCCGTACTTATCATATATAAGTTATTGACATTTACTAGAAGACTTAACTAATTACTAATACAAATATGAATAAGTATGTATTTCCCCACGAATATAATATCTTACAATAGATAAAAAAGATGTTGACAACAACAAAAAATTAGCATATAATATGTTTATATTAAAACAAAGGAAAGAGACGGTATAGTAAAACGATTATAGAGAGCTAATGTTTGGTGAAAATTAGTATGAAGTTTACTATATAGATCACTCTTGATGTGTTTTTCTGAAATTAATATTAAGAAAGACCGGAAATAATTTCCGTTATCAAGTTAAAGTGCACTTATGTGAAGTAGGGTGGTACCGCGGTATATTCGTCCCTATATAATATAAGTGTTTTTTGTTTTATAAAATAAATAATAAGAAAGAAGGAGAAAAGTATGAATTATAAAGAGACATTATTAATGCCAGAGACAACCTTTCAAATGAGAGGAAATCTACCAGAAAATGAAAAACTACAAAGAGAAAAATGGGAAGAAATGGACCTATATAATAAGATAAGAGAAAAAAATAAAGGCAAAACACCATTTGTCTTACATGATGGTCCACCTTATGCCAATGGCGAAATCCATATTGGTCATGCTATGAATAAAATCTTAAAAGATTTTGTAAATAGATATAAAATGATGAGCGGCTATGATATGATTTATATACCAGGATGGGATACTCATGGTCTACCAATTGAACAAGCTGTCACCAATAGCGGTGTTGATAGAAAAAGTATGGGTAAAGCTGACTTTAGAGCTCTATGTGAAAAGTATGCTTATGAACAAATTGAAAAACAAAAGAAAGGTTTCAAAGAATTAAATGTACTAGGAGACTGGGACCACCCATATATAACATTACAAAAAGAACTAGAGGCTAGACAAATAGAAGTATTTGCTGAGATGGCTAAAAAAGGACTAATCTTTAAAGGATTAAAACCAGTATACTGGAGTCCATCATCAGAATCTGCTCTTGCTGAAGCTGAAATTGAATATCACGATCGAAAAGATCCATCAATTTATGTAGCCTTTCCTGTAGTAGAAGGAAATGATACTGTAAATGTAGGAGATAACCTAGTAATATGGACAACAACACCATGGACATTACCATGTAATACCGGAATAGCAATTAGTGAAAAATTTGATTATGCAAAAGTATTAGTTAATGATAAATACTATATTGTAGCTAACGAACTACTAGAAGACTTAGCTAAAGAATTTGGTTGGGAAAACTATGAAGTAGTTAGTGTATTTACTGGTGATAAGTTTGCTGGAGTAAAATACAAACATGTCTTCATGGATAGAATAGCACCAGTAATTGATGGGTTCCATGTAACTCTAGATGCTGGTACTGGATTAGTACATATTGCCCCAATGTATGGAGCAGATGACTTCATTATCGGAAAAGAGTATAATCTAGAAATGGTAAATGGTATCGATGATCAAGGCGTATTAAATGAGTTATCAGGAGAGTTTAGTGGACTATTCTTTGAAGATGCCAATAAAGCCGTAACAGTAAAGTTAGATGAACTAGGAGTACTTTTAAAATTAAAGTTCATTACCCACTCATACCCACATGACTGGAGAACTAAAAAACCAATTATCTTTAGAGCTACCAAACAATGGTTCTGTAGTATTGACAAGATAAGAGAAGACCTACTAAATGAACTAGAAAACAATGTAAAATTCCATACTGAATGGGGTAAAAAGAGACTATATAATATGATTCATGATCGAGGAGACTGGTGTATCTCAAGACAAAGAGTATGGGGTGTACCAATTCCAATCTTCTATAACGAAGACGGAAGTGAAATCGTCGACTATGATGTTATGATGCATGTAGCGGACCTATTTAGAAAATATGGTTCAAATATCTGGTTTGAGAAAGAGGCCAAAGATCTTCTACCAGAAGGATATACAAATCCAGCTAGTCCAAATGGTAATTTCACTAAAGAAGAAGATATCATGGATGTATGGTTTGATTCAGGATCTACATGGAATGGTGTACTAATAGAACAAGGATTACCATATCCATCAGATATGTATCTAGAAGGCTCAGACCAATATCGTGGATGGTTCAATAGTTCATTAATTTGTGGAGTAGCAGTAACAGGTAAAGCACCATATAAAGAATTAGTATCACATGGTTTCACTCTAGATGGTAATGGTAATAAAATGAGTAAGAGCTTAGGCAATGTTATCGTACCAGGAGATATGGTAAGATTACATGGATCTGATATCTTAAGATTATGGGTAGCCTCTACTGACTATACTGAAGATGTAAGAATAAGTGAAGATCTAATTAAACAAGTAAAAGAAAGTTATCGTAAGATTAGAAATACTTATAAGTTTATGCTAGGAAACTTAAAAGACTTTGATTACACTAAAGATAGTGTTAAATACGAAGATATGCCATATTATGATAAATATATGATGAATGAATTAAATAAATTTACTAAAAATGTACTAGAGGAATATAATAACTATAACTTCCAAAATGTCTACAAACTAGTAAACAATTTTGTATCATTCACATTATCAAACTTCTATTTAGATTTTACTAAAGATATTCTATATATTGAAAAAGAAGATTCATTAGTAAGAAGAAGTGTTCAAACAGTACTATACAATATCTTAAATAATGAAGTAAAACTACTTGCACCAATTCTTCCATATACTAGTGAAGAAGTATATAGTTTACTTCCACATACTGAAAAATCAGTACATCTAACAGATATGCCAAAAATATTAACATACTCTGATAGTACTGAAGTAGAAGAATTATTTAACTTATTCTTTGAATTAAAAGATAAAGTAAATAAAAAATTAGAGGAAGCAAGAAATGAAAAATTAATTGGTTCTGCTCTAGAAGCTGTAGTAAAAATTAACTTAAATGAAAAATATAATATTGTTAAAGAAAAACTAGGAACATACTTACATCAATTATTCATTGTCTCTAAAGTAGAATATACTACTAGTGGTGATGAAGTAGAAGTAGTAAAGAGTACTGGTGAAAAATGTAACAGATGTTGGAACTATGTTGATCATTTAAATGGCGATATCTGTGATAGATGTCATGATATAGTAAATAACTAATATTAAATACCATTCTAATTAGAGTGGTATTTTTTTATGCCCCTTCATCCTAAGGTATTCCGGGGTATGATGAAGCCTCAGGTCTTCATCATAAACAATTAGTTACTTTATAAACAGAAGTATCTCAAAATATGTTTTTAATTAAAATAGATAATATTTACTTGATAACTAACTATTATCTATTTTTTACTTGCTTTCTTAGTTAACTACATGTTAATAATCTGTTTGCTTTTTGTTTGCTTTTTTCCATATTATTCAGTTTTTTTAACAAATTTCTGAAAAAATGGCAAAAATAAAAAAAATAATTGTTTATATATAGTGAAAGGTGGTGTTCACATGAAAACATAAATAGGAAATAAAGAAATCAATAGCGGAAGGAGGTGACAATTTGAAAAATAATGTTATTAAAGTTCAAAATATTTTAATAAATATTACTAATTTAAATAACAACGATTATATCTGTATATCAGATTTTATCAAATATAAGAATGTTAAATCGAAATCTGATGACATTATTAGAAATTGGTTAAGAAATAGAATTACTTTAGAGTTTTTAGGAACCTGGGAGATGATTTATAATTCAAAGTTTAATCCCGTCGAATTCGACGGGTTTAGAAAAAATGCTGGATTACATACATTTACATTAAGTGTCACAGAATGGTGTAAAAAAACTAATGCCATTGGTATTTATTCAAAACGAGGTAAATACGGTGGAACATACGCACATAAAGATATCGCATTTGAGTTTGCATCTTCAATTAGTCCAGTATTTAAATTGTATCTAATAAAAGAGTTTGAAAGATTAAAAGAATTGGAGAATAATAATCGAGAATGGAATGTTAAGAGAATACTAACAAAAAGTAACTATTTAATACATACAGATGCGATAAAAAAATATATACTTCCGGACAATGATTATCATAAAAATTTAGAATGGTTAAAGTATGCTGAAGAAGCAGATATTTTAAATGTTGCTATTTTTAATACCACTGCCAAAAAATGGAGGGAACTTAATCCCAAATTATCAGAAACTTCTAACATTAGAGATTATGCTACGATAAATGAATTGACAGTTTTATCAAATTTAGAAACTCATAATGCACAATTAATTATGGAAGGTAGAAATAAAAATGAAAGGTTTACTATATTAAGTGAAATAGCCAAATATCAATTGAATATTCTTAATAATACTGAAACATTAAACCTATTGAGTAAAAAGTAACAAAACAAAATGCTTAATTTAAGAGGAGGGGAATCTTCTCTTTTTAATTGCTTTACACATAATGTAGAGTCTCATTATAGAATACGAAAAATATTATCAAAATATTCCATATTAATTGACAAAAAGTGTTAAAAACTTTATAATTATACTAGAGGTGGTTTAGTGTGAACTATACAAATAGAGAAGTAGTAAGAAGATTAAAACAATATGATATGTTTCTAAATAGTCTTAATTTAACTAATGATGAAATTCAAAGAGAAAGAATATGTGATCAATTAGATAAAATTGAAAAGCAAATATTATTAGATACTAATTCTGAATATGAAGAAGAGTATTTATTATTACTTAGCAAACAAAGTAGATTTATTGAAGAAGAAAAGACAAGACTTAGAGATATCATATCCTTAATCACTAGTAGAAGAGAATATTTAAATAAAAGAAAAAATGAACATAAAAAGATTACTGGTTCATTAGTAGAACTTACAACCTTTCTAGGAGAAGATAAATTATCTTCCTTTAAAAGAAGGTTAGAAATAATTGAAAAATATGAAGAAAATAAAGTAAGACAAGAAGAACTAATTAGAGATATGAAAGTCTTAGATGTCAAGATAAGTGAAGCCTCTAGAAATGTTAAAGCTAATGCTAGATTAAATGAAAGTTTAGAAAAGAAACTAATTAGTTTAGTAGGATTATCATTAGAAAAACAAGGACTATATAAATTAGTAGATAAAAAAGACGAAATATTAAGAAAACATTCGGAATACAAATCTGCTTATGTTCTAGCCAAAGATAATTTAAAAACAGCCAATGAACTAGGAGATAGTGATTATATATTAGAATGTAATACTATGCTTACTGATATTAGTTCGCTATATTTAAAATATACCGCTGATGTTAATATCATTAATCTAATAAATATATATGATAACAAAGTATCAGACTATGAAGAATTATTAGAAAAAAGGCAAAATATCGATGTCATTCTAAAAAATATCGTTGGAACTGAATTATATAAAGATATTAGCGATGAACTAAATAAACAATTTAATACGATAAAATTAGAAGGTAATGATATAAAAATTTATGAAAAATTAAAAGAGACTAGAGATAAGAAGAACAAAGAACTATATGAAATAGATGAAGAAAACAATTCTAAAGAATTTAAAGATGTTCTAGAAGAATTAGTCAAAAATGAAAACAGACAAAAAGAAGAAAGAATAAAGAAGGCCAGAAGAGAAGAACAAGCCGAAAGACAAAAGAAAATAGCAGAAGAACAAAAAATTGAAGCAGCTAGAGTAAGAAGACAAAAACTAATTGAAGAAGCAAGGCTCAAAGAACAATCTGAAGTAGCAGAAAAAATGAAAAAACTACAAGAAAAGACTGTTATTAAAGAAACAAAACCACTAGAGAGCCCATCTATATATGAAAATATTATTCCAAAAGAAGAACCAAAAAGTGATATAGATGAACCAATAAAAAATCCTCTTAAAGATAAAACACTAGAGGATTATCTAAAAGCAGGAGAAGATTTTGATACTGATGAATTATTTGAAAATACTAGAATAACTCCTAATAAACCACTTAAAGATAGTTTATTTAAAGATAGTGTTAAAAGCTTCGAAGAAGAGGTACCAATGTGGGAGCCACCACTAGAGAATATCAAAGAAGAGGAGCATGAGCCACTACCTGAAGTGTCATTAGACTTATTCAAAGAAGAACCTAGTGTAGTTAAAGCTGAAGTACCAGAAGTCAAAGAAGAAATAAAAGAACCAATTGTTGAAGAAAAAAAAGAAGAAAAGAAACCATCTAGTATATATGATTTACTAGAAAATAATGAAAATATAATCTGGAAAACAACTAATACAGCAGCCCCAAGTAAAGACATTCCAGTTATTGGTAATAATAAACTAAAACCAGAAATTATTAATGATAACAATATGTCATTTCCAGATTTAAAGAAGAAAGAGGGTGAATTATTATGGAAGGAAACTCTATAAAGTCATTAGAGGGTTTATGTAAAATCTTTGAAATGAGAATAAAACTCGATAAAGAAAAAGGAATCAGAACTTCTAGCGAAGTAATTGATACTTATGAAAAGTATTCCAAAAAAATTGATTCTGAATACAATAAAGAGTTTGAAAAAGAGATAAGAAACCTAATATCACCAGAAGTAACACTTGAAAAAGAAGAAACAAGATTAAAAAGATTAATAAAATTACTTGAAGATCGTTTAGAAAAAAGAAATGCATTAGAGGACCAATTCTATAGAACTACTGGTAACTATATTGACAACTTCCAATTAATTGTATCTGAAGATGAATTAGAAGATAAAAAAAGAAGACTAGATCTTATTTCTAAATATTTAACTACTAAGAATGAAATAGATGAAATAAATGAAGGAACTAGTAAACTAAAAAAATCATTAAATGAATTAGAAAAAGAAAAATCAGATTATACTGAAAAAAATAAATTAATGGAAGAAAAACTATATTCAACTTTGTTAAAATGTATCAAAAATGACGAATATTTTAATAAAATAAATGATGAAAACTACCAAAAAGAGTTAGTAGTAGCCCAAGATAAAGTAAGAGAGAATGAAGAAACCTTAGAGGTAACTCTAGATAGTGTCAAAAGTTTAATGGAAAATGGAACTGATGGCGATTATGCTTCCTATGTTGAAGATGCTGAAAAAAGTTACTATATTTGGAAGAATAGAGAACTAATCTTAAGAATATATGAACTAGTTATTGCTTTTGAAGAAGAGTTTGATGCTATTGTAAGTAAAAGAGAAAGTATTACAGATTTACTTGAGGATAGAAAACATGCTAAAAATAAACTACATATTGATGATGCTGATGAATTACTAGACTTTGAAAGTCTTATCATTGAACAAAAAGATACTCTAAATAAAGAAAAAGAAGTACTAGATAACATTGTTAACTATGTAAGTAGAATAAGATTTAAAGAAGAAAGACTTAATGAATTAGAAGATATCATTAACTCTTATGATATATTAACAATACTAAGAGAATATGGAATCGTAGAAACTTATGACACTGATGTAGCAGAAGAAACTCCAGTTGAAGAGGAAGAAGAAATTACTACGGAAGATGAAGAAAAAGTAAACGATAATAAAGAAGAAAAAGAAACTTCTTCACTAGAGGATATCATTAACGATACCATTGAACCATATCGTATCAAAGAAATAAAAGATTATCCTAAAACATTAAATCTAGGTCTTGCCAAATTAAAAGCTGAGAGTGTTAGAGAAAATGTTAATAGAAAATTAAACCCAAAACCAAAAGAAAGCATTTTTGATGATTTTGCTAAAGTAGTACCAGAAGTAAAAGAAGAAGCACCAAAACAAGAAGAACCGAAACCAGAACCTAAAGAGAAGCCAAAAGAAGAACCAATTTTAAAATGGAGCATCCCATCACTAGAGGATACTACAACTTTAGAAGAAATAAAATTACCTGAGGAGTCTATAGAAATACCTAAAGTAGTTGAAGAAACTCCTATGAATAACAACATTCCTACCAAAGAAGAGCTTCCAGTATGGACTACTACTGAAGAAAAAGTAGATATAAATAAAGTTGAAGTACCAGATAATTTTAATAATAATATGTTTTGGACACCAGTATCCGATGATAAATTAGAACATAATAATTTTCCCAATATAAATAATATTGGATTTCCAGACATAAACTAAGGAGGCTATTATGTTAGAAATAGATAAAGTATTATTACTAGAAAATGGAGAAGAATATCTAGTATTAGATAAAGTAACAGATAATGATATCATCTACTACTACATAGCAAAATTAAATGATACTAAAACAGATATTGAAAATAATTATAAATTAGTTACTATAAGTGAAGAAAACAATAATAAAGTATTAAAAGAAGTAACAGGAGTAGATACACTAAAGAAAATACTTCCATTATTTGAGAATACTCTATAGAAGAATTTATTCTTCTTTTTCTTTTGCCACTTCAACCATAAACAAGTTTATGTTTTCCGTGGTATGAGTAAGCCTTTCTATAAAAGTCTTCCTCATAAGCAATTATTTGTTCGTGTAGTAAAAATCTTGCAAATGCTTATAAAATAAGGCATTACAAAGATAATAAAAAAATAGTCAAAAAAACATTGACTATATAATGATATTAATATATAATGATGTACGGTAACGCCGAAAGGGTTGTTCTCTCCTTTTTTAAGTAAAATTAAGGAAGGGGTGATCTTATGTTAGAAAAACTTACTATAAAGGAGGTTTTGGCTAATGGAGCTTGTCCTAGCATTTGCTTGGATAACTTTAGTTACACTATTTTTTATAAGTAGTTGTAACCATAGGAAATAAAAAAGGGCACCCTCAGGGGGTGCTCCATTCCATAATGGAGAGAACACCTTTTGATAATAAGGCGTTACTCATTTTTATTATGAGTAATTTTCTCTTTCCATATACATTATAGTATATTTTTGAAAAAATATCAATATGGATATTGAAAATAATAACTTTTTATGTTATCATTTGTATGTAAGGTATAGAAATATTGATAATTGGTTTGTAGAATTACTAAAAAAGATCCTAAATAATTCTTGAGTTTTTGATCCCAATTAATTCGCAAATCAACAATCAACAAGAGAGGAGGAACCCTTCATGATTAATAATATTAATTTAAATAGATTAAACAATGTTAACTATAAGTTAATTCAAAATTATGAAATGGGGGGGGTTGTATTTAACCTTATAGATAAAAGAGTTGTAGATAAAATATATAAAAACTATGAGATAACTAGTATTAATTACTAGTGTTTCATAGTTTTTTTGTATTAAAAAGGAGTAGAGTTATGAGAAAAGTAAAAGTTAGAACATTATATCTGATAGCTATTATAGTAGGAGGCTTAGTAGGGTTAGCAACTAAGTCTACTTATGCGATGTTTACAGCATCTGCTGAAATAGATAATCCAATATGTATGAGTGCTAATTTAACTAGTGAAGAAGAGACTATTGAAACAATGGAAGTTTCTTTGACATCGGGAGAAACTAAAATAGTACCAATTACAATAAATAACACTAGTACAGGTACGGTAAGTTATTCAGTATGGTATGATAAAGGTTCCAATAATGTAGATATTGGTGTAAAACTATCTAATTCTGATAGTAGTAATTCAACTGGTACAATAAGTAGTAATGGTAGTAAGAAAGTATATGTAGTAATAAGAAATAATGAAGCAAGTGATATTACATTAACATTGGGAGTAATATCAAATGCCACTTCCAATGATATGACATTAGTACCTAATAATGGATTAAGTTCATTGAAACCATCAACATTTTCCAAATATATAACTTGGTTATATGATAATGCTGGTAAAGAAATAATTAGTTATACTCCAACTAATTCTTACTATATGCAAGAAAAAACACATAATCTTGTGAAAGATGATTATGGAAATATAAGATATTATGGAGATTCACCAAATAATTATATATATTTCAACTGCTCAAATTATAGTAATCAATCATCAAGTACATGTGAAACATGGAGAATAATAGGAGTATTTGATGGTAAGGTAAAAATAATGAGAGGTAGTCAGATAGGAACATATTCGTGGGATACTTCAGATAGTGGTACAAACTCTGGAAATGGTGTAAATGAATGGTCACAAGCTGATTTGATGAAACTATTAAACAGTGGGTATGAAAGTGAAAGCGTGGGTGGTAGTTTATACTGGAATGCTAAGAGTGGAACATGTTATAATAAATGGAAAAACACGACAGTATCATGCAACTTTACAAGCACAGGTCTAAAAAATGATACAACAAGAAATATGATAGCAGAAACAACATACTATACAAGAGGATATAGTGATTTTAGCATATATGCAGAAGCAATGTATAATAAAGAAAGAGTAAGGGGCATAGTGTATGATAGTACAAGAACATTAACATGGACAGGAAAGATAGCAATACCATATCCATCAGATTATGGCTATGCAGCGAATTTAGAATTGTGTCAAAAGGATGTAGTCAATTATGGTTATACAACATGTAAATCAAATAATTGGATGAAAAACATTATTACTAATAATGGAGCTAATTTTGGCTGGTTATTGTCTCCTAGTTCCACAGGTGTGAATTATGCGTGGCATGTGTATTCAGATGGCACTGCATTTTATGGAGATGGTACTGCATATTTTGTTTCTAGTGCATACGGAGTGACACCAGTACTTTTTCTGAACTCTGAACAAACTTTTTTAAAAGGTACTGGTACAAGAAGTGATCCATATCAATTAAGTGTGTGAGAAGATACGAGGTTATTATCACTTTAATTGGTGTAAATAGATGTTAGAAAGTTTACACCCCGAATATGATATCTTATGATTGTTCATATATAGACTAGAATAGGCTATATATGATAAGATAAGATGATAAGCTTATCTTGAAAAGAAGTAAACTTATAGTTTATTTTCTTTTCTTTTTATTATTTATATGGTACAATTATTATGGTGATAGTATGAATAAAGTGAGTATATCTTCTATTAAGATGTATGATGATATAAATAGTATTGATAAGGATACTAAATATATTAATATAGTTATAGATAAAAATAATAATGATATAGTTAATTATTTTTTAAATAATGGTAGAGAATATACTTATTCAGATATTGTTAATGATAAGAATGGTTTTATATATACTAGTTATGATATGTTTAAAGTAGGAGAGGAATGTATTGATAATATTATTAAGAAGATGCCTAGTAATTTGAGTGATTTAGAGAAAGTTAGGTATTTATATATTTCTTTAGGTAAGTTAGTAGGATATGATATTAATTTGGTTAATGATAAGAATGAAGTTATATCTTTTATGATGGTTGGTTATTTAAATAATATATGGAGTTCTTTATATTATAAGAAGGTTACTAATTTATCTATAGTTAAGTTATTTGTTTATTTATGTAGTAAGATTAATATTAAATGTGATATTGTTAGTAATAGTATTAGTGGTAATCTTGCTAATAAGGTTTATATTGGTAATTCTTTTTTAGTAGTGGATTTATTTAAGGATTTAGCTAATATTAAGGGTAATTTTATGACTGAATATTTTGATAAGTATAATAGTGATAAGGATATGGATAAGAGAGTTTTATATATTATTGATAATTATAGTGATTATTATTTAGATAAGAGTTTTAGTAATATTAGTAAAGATGGAGATTTTCTTTGGAATATTCTTAATATTACTTTGGATATATTAGATATTAATAGTATTAATTCTTATGAGTTATTGGGTATTTATAAAAAGATATTTAGTAAGTATTTTAGTGATTGTAATATTAGTATTAGTAATTTTTATTTGAATAATGAGTATAGAGAACATTTTATGGTATTTAGTTATAATGACTGCTATTATAGTTATAATTATGCTAGAGGATGTTTTATTAAAGTTAATTATAATTATTTAGTAGATAATATTAAATGTAATAAGATTGGTTTATATATGAATGAGAATTTTAATTTGAGAGAGAGAGGTGCTTTATGATAGTTATTATTTTATTATTACTTGTGATGCTTGCTATTTTGTCTATTCTTGAAGTTTCTTTTTCTAGTCTTAATATTATTAGAATTAAGAGATTAGCAGAGTCAGGGAATAAGGCTGCAAAAGTGGTATATATGTTATATTCTAAATATTCAGAAACATTAACTACAATACTTGTTATTAATTGTGTATGTAGTGTACTTGTTAGTTCTTTAACTACTTATTATTTTTCTAATTTGTATGGTGATAAGTTTATTCCTCTTGTTACAATTATTCTTACAATTGTTATTTTAGTGTTTACAGAAATTACTCCTAAAATTATTGGAAGAGAATATGCAGAGGATTTTGCTTTAAAACTTTGTAATATATTAAAAGGTATGGTTAGTGTTCTTACTCCTATTACGAAGATTATTGGTAAGTTTGAGAAGAAGGTTAAGAATAATCATAGGGTTACTGCGACAAAAGATGAACTTGTTGAAATTGTTAAGACGATTAAGGAAGAAGGGGTTATTGAGGAAAAGGAAAGTATTTTTATTCAGAATGCTGTTCTTCTTAAGAAACTTAAGGTTAGTAATGTTATGGTAGGTAGAGAGGATGTTTCTTTTTTATATGATACTGATTCTTCGGAGAAAGTTAAGAATTGTATATTTAGGGATAAACATGATAGAATACCAATTATTAATAGAGAGTATAAGGTAATGGGTATTTTGTATGAGGTTGATTTACTTGATGAGATTTTGCATAATCGTTCTATTAGTATTAAGAGAAATATGAAGGCTCCAGTTACGGTTAGTAAGACTACTAATTTGGCTAGTTGTCTTGAGATTTTAGAGTCAGCTAGAGCACATATGGCTATTGTTACAGATAGAGAAAATAATTTTCTTGGTATTATTACAATGGAAGATATTATTACAGAACTTATGAAATCGTAGTTTAGTTTATTTGATAAGAGAAGAACATAGACTTCTTTTTCTTTTTATGTTATACTTGTTTTGTGATGTGTATGATAGTTAAAATTGATAAGTTATCTCATGATTTGAGAGGTATTACTAAAATAGATAATAAAATTACTTTTATTCCTAAAACTTTACCAGAAGAGGTTGTTAATATTAGAATTACTAAACAAAAGAAAAAATTTAATGAGGGGTGTTTAACTACTATTATTGAGGAGAGTAAGGATAGAGTTAAGTATATTTGTCCTTATTATGATATTTGTGGTGGTTGTGATACGGGACATATTTTATATAGTAAAAGTATTATGTATAAGAAAGATATGGTAGTGGATATTTTTAAGAGATATTGTGATATGAATGTCGATATGGATATTGTTTATGATGATGATAATATTTATAATTATCGTAATAAGATTACTTTGAGGGTTAATGATGGTAAACTAGCTTTAGTAGGAGAATCTTTAGTTAATATTGACTACTGCTACTTAGTAAATGATAATATCAATAAGGTTATTGGTATTCTTAATGGTATTTGTTTAGATGGTATAGATGAGGTTATTATTAGGGGTACTGATGAAATTATGGTTATTATTAAAGGTAATATTGATAATGATAAGTTAATTCAGATACTTAAAGATAATGTTAGTTCTATCTTTATTAATGGTGTAAAGGTATTTGGTAATGACTATGTAATGATTAATGTTGGTAATTATAGATATGCTGTATATCCTGATTCTTTCTTTCAGGTTAATACAAAGATGATTAGTAGGTTATATGATAAGGTATTGGAATTTGCTGGTAGGGGAGATAAACTTCTTGATTTATATTGTGGTGCTGGAACAATTGGTATTTATTTAGCGAATAACTTTAATAGTGTTAGGGGTATTGAACAGAATGAATCCGCTATTAAAGGGGCCAATTTAAATAAGGGTATTAATGATATTAAGAATATTTCTTTTGTTTGTGAGAAGGCTAGTGATATTAATGAAATAGTAGAAGATGTAGTGGTAGTTGATCCTCCGAGAAGTGGTCTTGATAGTACTACTATTAAAAGAATATTGGATAGTAGGATTGAGAGACTTATATATGTAAGTTGTAATCCAATTACTTTAGCCAGAGATATTAATATTCTTAAGGATAAATATAATTTAGTTAGTATGTCTTTATTTGATATGTTTCCTAATACTAGTCATGCAGAGTGCGTGTGCTTGTTAATAAATAATACGATTTTATAAATGGTTATTTTGATAGGAGGATGTATATGAAAAAGTATTTGAAATGGATTATTCTTTGTTTATGTATATTTATATTTGCAATATTTACTTATAAAATTGTTACTGATAAGGTTATTTATGTTGATTATTTATATGATTTTATAAGTGATAATATTATTAATGATAAATTTACTAGTATTATTAAAGTTATTACTAATTTATCTTCGGTTATATTTATTATTGTTATTGCTACTATAGCTATTATTTTTATTAGGAATAAGAGAATTAAGTTATTACTAGCTAGTAATTTAATTGGTATTACTATTATTAATAATTTATTAAAGGTTATTGTTGCTAGAGATAGACCTAATATTAATAGATTGGTTGATGAGAATGGTTACAGTTTTCCATCAGGGCATTCGATTACTAGTATGGTATTTTATGGTTATTTGATTTATTTGATATATAGATATGTTGATAATAAGAAGATTAAGGTTAGTTTGATTATATTTTTATCTTTATTAATTTTGATGATTGGGTTTAGTAGAATATATTTAGGGGTTCATTATACTAGTGATGTTATGGGTGGCTTTTTACTTGGTGTTGTTTATTTAATTGTATTTATTTCTAGTACGAAGAAGTATTTAGATAATGGTATGGACTTTACAAAGTAGTTTTTTTCTGATATAATTACTTAGGTCTTTTACTTTATGAGAGGAGGATTATTTTGAGTAAAATTAGAATGTTTTCACTAGGTGGTTTAGATGAAAATGGTAAAAATATGTTTGTTATAGAAGTTGATAAAAATATATTTGTTTTTGAAGCAGGTCTTAAATATGGAGATGAACTTACTTTAGGTATAGATTATATTATACCAAATATTAGTTATTTAAAAGAAAATAAAAAAAGAATAAAGGGGATATTTTTAACTCATGGTCATGATGAAAATGTGGGAGCTTTATCTGATATTGTATCTGATTTGGGTAATCCACATATTTATGGTTCTAAATATACTTTAGAGGTTGTTAAGAGAGAGTTTGAAACTTGTAATATTAATTATAAAAATTTTAAAGAGATTAAAGCTTATGTTCCAATAGAGGTTGGAGGTATTAAGATATTTCCTGTTAATTTATCACATAGTATTCCTGATAACTTTGGATATGCTATGTATACTAAAGATGGTGTTATTTTTTATGCTGCTGATTATGTTATTGATTCACTTATGAAAGGGACATATAAAACGGATATTGGTAAACTTGCTTATATTGGTAAGCAGAATGTTTTGTGTCTTCTTACGGAGTCAGTTTATGCTGGTAATTCGGGATTTACTTCTCCTAGACATAGAATTGCTCCGCTTATTAGGGAAACACTTAATAATAGTGATGGTAGAATTATTTTTAATGTATTAGATTCTCATTTATATCGTATTCAAGAATTATTTACTGAGGTAGAAAGAACTAATAGAAAGATTGTTATAATGGGTAAAAGACTTAAGAGAATAATTGATTTTGCTATTCAAAATCATTATTTGACTCTTTCTAAGGATATTATTGGTGATTTATCTAATATTAATGATAAGAATGTTGTTATATTAAATGCTAATGAGAAGGAAAAACCTTATTATAATATTTTAAGAATTGTTAATGGTTATGATAAGTTTATTAAATTGAATGATGATGATACGGTCTTTTTAGCAATTCCTATTTATGATAATAGGGAAAAGACCTTCTACAGCTTACTTGATGATATTGCTAAAACAGGGGCTAATGTTGTTTATTTATCTTCGAAGAATTATTTATCACATCATGCTTCTAATGAAGATTTAATGACAATGATTAATTTGATGAATCCAAAGTATTATTTTCCAATTAGGGGAGAATATAAAAATCAGGTTATGAATGCTGAAGTAGCAGAGATGGTTGGTATTCCTAAGGAAAATATTATTCTTAAAGAGAATGGCGATGTTGTATCATTTAAGAATGGTGTTTTGGAGAATAAATTTGAAAAAGTTACTAGTGGTTCTATTCTTATTGATGGTACTATTGGTGATGATATTGGAGAAGTTGTTTTAAAGGATCGTGAAATGCTTAGTGATAATGGTATTATGATTATCTCAGTTACTTTAAATAAACAAACTAAAAAGATAATGGCAGGTCCTGAGATTCTTACGAGGGGATTTGTTTATGTTAGGGATTCTTATGAACTTCTTAATGAAATTAAAAAGATATCTGAAAAGATTATTCTAGATAATACTAATGGTATGAAATATATTGAATATAATAAAATTAAGAATACTATTAGAGATGAATTATCAAAATATTTAATTAGTCAGACTGGTAATAAGCCGATGATTATTACAGTTATTCAAGAAATATAGGATAATTTTAGAGAAAAAACTAAAAAACTATTTCATTTTAGTTTTTTTTTTGTTATAATGTAGAAGAGGTATAATATGATATGAAGAAAAAGTTTTTACTAATTATGGTATTACTTTTATGTATTGGATGTACTAGGATAGATAATAATTATAATGATATTATAGATAGTGTTACTAAAAATAATAGTAATATTTATAATACGACTGCTTTAGGTTATAAGTATTATTTACCTTTAGGGATAAGTAAGGTATATGATAAAGATTATAATCAGAAGTTTAAAATTAATAATACATATATGTATTTATATGTGGATATTGTTAGTTATTATTATAAAAATAATTTAAATCTAGATGATAATGATAGTAATAATAGTTATTTTTATACGAGAATTAATAGTAGTGATAATAAGACTGGATATGTTAAAATAACTAAAGATGATGATAAGTATTTTATTAAAGTTGTTTATAATTATGCTAAAATAGAAGCTTATGTTCATGAGTGGGAAATATCAGATGTATTATCTTATGCTATGATTATATTAGATAGTATTAATTATAATGATAAATTAGTAGAGAGTATTATTCTCGAAGAACTTTATTCTAGTTCATTTAAAGAATATAAGATTAAAAAGCCAGAAGATGCTGAAAGTAAATTTTCAGAATATTTAAGTGAATATGTTGGAGAAGAGGAAGCAAAGATTCCTGATTTACCAGAATATTAAAAAGGAGCGAACTATATGGGATTTTTAGATAAGATTAAGGATTTATTTTCTGATGAAGAAGAGGTTATTGAGACTAAAGAAGTTGAAGTTGAAGAAAGAGAAGAACATAAACTTCCTACTTTTATGAGAAAAAAAATTGAAGAAGAAGAAAAAAAGATAGAGGAAGTAAAGGAAGAACCTATAAGAAGAGAAGTAAATAGGGATAGTATTAGTGATAGGGATACTTTAAGAAGTAGAACTGTGAATAATAATTTTTCTTTTCCAATTGAGATGGATGAGCCTGATTATTTTGAGACTCCTAGATATGGTAATCAAAATGTTTTGGTTAAGAAGAAGGAAGAAGAGAAAAAGGCTAGTTTATATACAAAGAAAGATGAACCTAAGCCTAAAAGATTTAAACCTACTCCTGTTATATCTCCAGTATATGGTGTTCTTGATAAGAATTATACAAAGGATGAAGTTAAAGTTCAAGATGAGAGTGCTTATGAGATACAAAGAAGTTCTAAAAAGGTTGATTTTGAAACAGTTAGAAATAAAGCCTTTGGTAGTTTAACTGATGATATTAGAGATAATTTATGTGAGAATTGTGAGTTATATCAAGAAGTTAAAATTACTAAAAATGCTGATAAGAAAAAGAAAATAGAAGATGATAATTTACTTTCTGATATGATGGATGAAAGAACTAGTAGTGAGAATGTATCGATTGGTACAGCAGAAGAGAATTATTTTGATTTTGGGGTAAGTTATGAGCAACCTAAAAAAGAAGCACCAGATGTAGTTATTAATGCTAATAATGTTACTTTGGATGCTAGTGAGAGTGATATTAAAATAGTTAATCATAATGAAGAAGAAAGTAATGTTGAGAAAATAGAGGTTAAAGAGGAAATACCTAAAAGAAAAACTCCTAGTGAAGAACTTATCGACACTAAAGAGTTTGAAAAAATTATTCCTGCTGAAGAGGAATCGATAGATGGTATATTAGAAAACTATAAGGAAGAAGATAATAATTCAGATAATGATATATTTAATTTAATTGATTCAATGTATGATGAGGAGGATAAATAATGACAGTTAATGAAGTTTTACCGGTAATTTTATATATTTTAGGTGCTATTTTATTAGTGGCATTAATAGTATTAACTGTAAAGTTAATTATTACTATGGATAAAATAGAAAAAATTGTAGATAATATTACTGTTAAAGTTAAATCTTTAGATGGGGTGTTTGAGGTTGCTTCGTTAGTTACTGGTAAGGTTACATTTATTACTGATAAGATAGTAGATTTTGTTAGTATGATTATTGAAAAAATATTTAGTAAAGGAAAGGATGATAAAAATGAGTAAAAAAGGATTAGGTAAATTAGTGTTAGGTGCTGGACTTGGAGCTAGTATTGCTTTATTGTTTGCTCCTAAAAAAGGTAGTGAATTAAGGGGAGATATCAAAAAGAAATTTGATGAATTTATGAAAAATGTTGATGATATGACAGTGTCTGAGATTAAAGATGAGTTTACTACTAAAGTTGATGAAATAAAAAAAGATCTTGATGAGTTAGATAAAGAGACTGTTTTAAAAGCCGCTAAAAAGAAGGGTAATGAACTTAAAGATAAGGCTAATGAATTAGTTGAGCTTGCTAAAGAAAAGGGTACTCCTGTTCTTGAGGGTATAGCAGATGATTTGAAAGAGAAAACTATTTCAGTGGCTCAAGGTGTAATTGATAAATTAGAAGAGAAATAATCAGTAATGATTATTTTTTTTGAAAGGAGATAAGGAAATGAAAGCATTGATAACAGGAGCTTCTTCGGGTATGGGAAGAGATATGGCTAAGTATTTATATTCTTTAGGATATGAATTATATTTGGTATCTAAAGATAAAAGGGCTCTTGATAGAGAATTCAAGAGTTATGATAAAGTACATACTTATGGTTATAATTTGATTATTGGTGAAGAGTGTATTAATTTATATAAAAAATTGAAAGATGAAAATATCGATATATTAATTAATAATGCGGGTTTTGGTGATGCTGGTAATTTTACAGAAACAAGTTTGGATAAGGAAATGGATATGATTGATTTAAATGTTAAAGCATATCATATTTTGACTAAACTATTTTTAAGAGATTTTGTTAAAAGAAATTATGGTAGAATACTTAATGTTGCTTCAATGGCGGGGTTTATGCCGGGTCCTTATATGGCTACTTATTATGCTACGAAGAATTATATTGTTAGTTTATCACTTGCTATATATGAGGAATTAAAAAGGGATAAGTCTAATGTTAAGATATCAGTTTTTTGCCCAGGACCTGTTAATACTAATTTTAATGCAGTAGCAGATGTAAAGTTTAACATATCTTCTTTGAGTAGTGAATATGCTAGTAAGGTAGCGATAGATGGTATGTTTATGAATAAATTGATTATTATTCCTAATAATATGAAGTTTAATTATTTTCTTACTAAAGTTACTCCTACTAAAGGAATAATGTTTGTTAATTCTTTTGTTCAAGAAAGAAATAGTAAATAAAAAATGTCATCTTTTTTAAGATGACATGATTTTTCAAAGTAAAGAGGTTGACCCCCTTAAGGAACAACCTCCCAAAAAGAATAAAAAGGGGTTGGCTAGTGTGATACTAGCACCAATTCGCCTAAATCAAGTTTAAATCGAACTGGTGATTAATATAATAAACTAATATGATTATTTTGTCAATATTAAAAATTAAAAAAAATAAAAAAAGTACAAAAATCGACAAAATCCTAATGTAGTACTTGATTTTTTAATGGTTTGAGTGTAAACTATCATTAGGAGGAATAATTATGGCAAAACAAAATACAAAAAATAAAACTAATAAGAATCAAAAAAATAAGACTACTAATACAGGTAGTAAAAAAGTAAATACTAATGAAAAGGTTAAAAAAGATATTAAGAAAGAAGTAGAAGTAAAAGAAATTAAGAAAGAAGAAAAGAAAGTTGTTACTCCTGCTGAGAAGAAAGAGGAGAAGAAGAGTTTTAAGTTAACTTCTAAACAAAAAGATATAGTATTAATTCTTTTAGTAGTAGTACTTCTTATAGTAGCAGGTATTGTTACTAGTGTTAAGAAAGAAAAGGTTGATATTGAACTTCCTGCAGTAGTAGAAGGGGAAGCTGGTACTAGAACTATTACATATTCTGAATATGAAGAATTAATGGCTAGTAATAAACCCTTTTTAGCAGTAGTTATTAATGATGGATGTCATTACTGTGAAATGTATGAACCTATTGTTGAAGAAGTTGCTAATGAATATGGTATACCTGTAAACTATATTAATCTTGCTAAATTATCTAGTGATGAGTATAATAGTTTATCTAATTCCAATTCTTATTTAAGAACAAAGAAGTGGGGAACTCCAACTACATTATTTATGGTAGGAAATAAAGTTATTGATTCTATTGGTCAATATGTTGATAAAGATACTTTTGTTAGTTTTATTAAAGAGAATATAAAGGTTGATTAATATGAATAATGAAATATATAAAAGAGTAAAGGAGTTTAAGAGAAAATATCCTTTAACAGTAGCTTTTAGATTAAAGGCTCATGCTAAAGTAGTTTCAAAGTTTATTGGTGATGATGAAAAGGTTAAGTATGTATTTGCTGCTCAAAAAAATTATAATAGTTATGAGATTATTAATACTAACATTATTGTTCTTACTGATAAGAGATTAGTGGTGGCTACTAAGAGACTTGCTTTTGGTTATTTTCTTAAAGTTATTACTCCAGATATGTTTAATGATTTAACAATCAAGAATGGTATTATTTGGGGTAAGGTTATTATTGATACTGTTAAGGAAAAGGTTATATTATCTAATATAGATCCTAATGCTTTAGCAGAAATTGATGATAATATTACAATGACAATGATTGAAGAGAAAAAAGAATTTGGAAAAGAAGTAAAAGAAAAGTAATATTTACTTCTTTTGTTTTAGAGGTGTATATGGAGATAGTAAAATATGAATTAATGAAAAAAAATATATATAATGTATATTTATCGAATGGTGAAGTATTAGAATTAGATGAGAGTGTTATTACTAATAATGAACTTTTGTTAAAAAAAAGAATAGATTATGATTTATATGATAAATTGAAAAGTGATAATAAGATATGTATTTTAGTAAATGCTTCTATTAAATATATTAATGTTAGATTAAGAAGTATTAAGGAGATAAAGGATTATTTACTAAAAAAAGAAGAGGATACTAATTTAATTGATGAGGTTATTAGTAGACTTATAAAGATGGGCTATTTGGATGATAGGAGATTTACAGAAGCTTATATTAAAGATAAGTTGAATTTTACTTCTTGGGGTGATTATAAAATTATTAATGAATTAAATAAGCTTGGTATTTCTTCTTTAGATATAGAAGATAATATAGATTTACTTAATGATGATATTTTAAATGAAAGAATGAGGAAGATTATTGATAAAGATATTAGAACTAATAAGAAATATTCAGGATTAAAACTTAAGAATAAAATATATAATCATTTACTTACTAGTGGTTATTCTAAAGAAAAAGTAATATCATTAATAAATAGTTATGATTTTTAGTATAAAATGTAAATATTGGTAAAAAATATAAATGGTGATTAATATGAAGAAGATATTAGCAGTATTTGTATTTTTAGTTTTATTAGTGGGTTGTTCTTTGGCTAATACACCAACTTCGAAAGTAGAAGAATTACTTACTAAATATCAAACACTTGATAAGGATATTAAGACTGGTATTGATGAAGTTATTGATGAAGAGGTTCTTACTAGTAAACAAAAGGATAGGTATAGAAGTTTAATTGAAAAACAATATAAAGGTTTGACTTATCAGGTTAAGAATGAAAGGATAGATGGTGATAGAGCCACTATTACGACAGAGATTGAGGTATTAGATTATAAGAAGGCAGTTAATGATGCGGTTAGTAAATATCAAAATAGAACTGATTATACAGTAGAAGAATACAATAATAGTAAACTAGATGCTCTTGAGAAGATTAAAGATAAGGTTAAGTATACAATAGATTTTGAAGTAATTAAAGATAAGAATGGTAATTGGAAATTATCTTCATTGAGTAATGAAACTATTAAGAAAATACAGGGAATGTATTAATTGGTAGTTTTTTTTCTTTTAAATATGTGATACAATTAGGTTGGTGATATAATGAATAGACAAGAAGATTTAAGTAAGGTATTTGATAGAACTTGGAATGCTAATCATAATGATGTGGCAAAAAGAGGTAGAGAAAAGGAGAAGGCCTTTATTAATAAGATGTTTGGTGGTAGTAGTTCTAGTAATGTTAGAAGTAGTATTGTTACACCTAGTATGAGAGCAGAGAAGTTGCAAAGAAAAATTGATAGTGTAAATAATATTGAAAGACAAAATAAAGTAAATAATATATTAAAGAAATGGAAGTAAATTATATGATAGATTTATATAAGTATGAAAACGAATTATATGAAAAAGGTTTAGAATATATAGGGGGAGTTGATGAGGTTGGTAGAGGTCCTTTAATAGGAAGTGTGGTAGCGGCTTGTGTTATTCTTCCTCGAGACTTTGTATTAGAAGGACTTACTGATTCGAAAAAGTTATCAGAAAAGAAAAGAAATGAATATTATAAGATTATTAAAGAGAAGGCGATAGCTATTGGAATTGGAATAGTTAATGAAAAAGTTATTGATGAAGTTAATATTTATGAGGCTACTAAAATAGCTATGAAAGAGGCAATTAAGAATACTAATATTAAATTAGATCATGTTTTAATAGATGCGATGCCTCTTGATATAGATGTACCTACAACTAGTATTATTAAGGGAGATGCTAAATCTATTTCAATAGCGGCAGCTTCGGTAATTGCTAAAGTTACAAGAGATAAGATGATGTATGATTTAGATAAGATATATCCTATGTATGATTTAGCTAGTAATAAGGGTTATGGTACTAAAAAACATATTGAGGCTATTAAGAAATATGGTATTACTAAGTATCATAGATTAAGTTATAAGCCTGTTAGTGAATATAAAGATAAATTAATTGATTAATACCACATTTTGTGGTATTTATTATGTGTAAAAAGTATTCACTCTAGAATATAATAGATATGGTTGATATTTAGATTATAAACTTAGGCTATAAACTACTATATAAGGTGATAGGTTTACATAGAAATAAAAAAATATAAAAAATTAGCAATTTTTAGTTGACATTGCTAAAGAATAGTAATATAATTATATTAGCAATGGAGATAAATGATTGCTAAAGGAGTGATATTATGATCACCAAGAGACAAAATGAAATACTTAAAGTAATAGTGGAAGAATATATTAGAACTGCTAAACCAGTTAGTTCAAATCATATTTGTAAGAAATTAAAATGTTCTAGTGCTACAATTAGAAATGAAATGGTAGCTTTGGAAGAGTTACATCTACTAGAAAAAAATCATTTTGCATCAGGAAGAATTCCTAGTGAGGAAGGTTACAAGTATTATGTGGATAATTTAATGAAACCTAAAAATATGACAGGGGAAGATATGTTAAAACTTCAAACTATTTTTAGAAATAATACATTAGATTTGAATGATACGATTAAGAAGAGTATAGAAATTATTAGTGAGATAACTAACTATACAGCAGTTGTACTAGGTGGTGCTTCTAAAGAGAATAGACTTAAGAAAGTAGAAGTGGTTCCATTAGAAGATAATAAAATATTATCGATAGTAATAACTGATAAAGGTGTAGTACAGCATAAGTCATTATACTTACCAAATACTGTTCCTAAAGAAGATGTAAAGAAGACGGTAGAACTTATTAATAAGTTAGTGGTTGGTACTCCTATTAATGAGGTAAGTGAAAAACTAGAGTATGAAGTGAAACCAATTATAAAAGATTATGTTGGTCAATATGAAGTATTATATAATACCTTCTATGATGCTTTTCATGAATTTACTACTGCACAAAGAGAAGATGCTTACTTTGGTGGAAGAACTAATATGCTTAAACAGCCAGAGTTTACTAATATTGATAAAGTAAAAGAAATACTTAGTAAATTTGAAGATATAGATAGTATTTCTAAGATGAAGGAAGAAGAAAATGGTATAAATATTTATGTTGGTAGTGAAACAGAACTTACTGATGATGTTTCAGTTATTAAAACTAAATATAATATAGATGGAACAGAAGGAACAATAGCAATAATTGGTCCAAAGAGAATGGAGTATGATAGAGTGGTAACACTACTAGATTACATTAAAAATA